>WNGB01003490.1_pt1 | contig 24653 bp, 25 predicted proteins | sample 5400681 | NCBI WGS metagenome assembly WNGB01 (sample SAMN13153367, study PRJNA577476) | soil metagenome | isolation source: 115 cm soil or saprolite under grassland replicate 2 | place: USA:California | collected 2016-06-15
GGCTCGAGGGCCCGCCAGTCAAGACGCTTGCGGCTGAGGTCCAATCCGACGTACAACATTGCAGGGGCCTCCCTTCGTCTCGTAGAGGACGCACGGAGTTTCACTCCGCGGGAGGCCCTCCTTCATCACATTCGGTCGCCCCGATAGCACCACTATCGGGGCTCCCTGCGTCCTTGCATCGCGACGCCCATCGCACCCCCTGCAGCGAGCACTGTCCCGCCGACCCCTCCGCCGCTTGTGATACATAATCGCCCGCGCCGGAATGTCCCGGCGCTCACTTTGTGACGACGAAGACTCCAGGGGGAGCCCCGATCGTATGAGTTGGTTCTCAGACCATGCAGTGCTCTTCGCGCTTCTGTGCGCGGCGGCGGCAGTCGTGTACGGGCTCGGGCTCACGAACTGGCTTCTGCGCCAGCCGGCGGGCACGGAGCGCATGCAGGAGATCGCCCGAGCCGTGCAGGAGGGCGCCGCGGCGTACCTCCGCCGGCAGTACATGACGGTTGCCGCGGTGGCGATCGTCCCATTCCTGCTTCTCGGCTTCTACAACAAGCTCGGGTGGGGGACCGCGATCGGCTTCCTGATCGGAGCCACGCTCTCCGCGGCAGCGGGCTTCATCGGGATGAACGTCGCCGTGCGCTCGAACGTGCGCACGGCCGAGGCGGCACGCACCGGCTTGCCGCAGGCGCTGAACGTCGCCTTCCGCGCCGGCTCGGTCACCGGACTGCTCGTCGTCGGCCTCGGCCTGCTCGGCGTGGCCGGCTACTACGGGATCCTCACGAACTGGCTCGACCACACGCCGCGCTCGGCGATCGACGATCTCGTCGGTCTCGCCTTCGGCGGCTCGCTCATCTCGGTTTTCGCGCGTCTCGGCGGCGGCATCTACACGAAGGCCGCGGACGTCGGCGCCGACCTCGTCGGCAAGATCGAGGCGGGCATCCCCGAGGACGATCCCCGCAACCCGGCCGTGATCGCGGACAACGTCGGCGACAACGTCGGCGACTGCGCCGGCATGGCGGCCGACCTGTTCGAGACGTACGCCGTGACGGCGGTTGCGGTGATGCTGATCGCTGTCCTCCGATTCCCCGACACCGAGCTCTATCTGTATCCGCTCTCGCTCGGCGCCATCTCGATCATCGCGTCGATCGTCGGCACGCTCTTCGCGCGCGTGAGGCCGGGTGGCAACATCATGAATGCGCTCTACCGCGCGGTCATCGTCGCGACGATCCTCTCGGCGATCGGCTTCATCCCGATCACGATGGCGTTCGATGGCGGTCAGTTCACCTTCAGCGACCTCTACGGCGCGGCGCTTGTCGGCCTCGTCGTGACGTTCCTGCTCGTCGCGATCACCGAGTACTACACGGGCACCCGCTGGGGCCCGGTGAAGTCGATCTCGCGCTCCTCGCAGACGGGGCACGCGACGAACATCATCGAGGGTCTCGCAGTCGGCATGCAGGCGACGGCTCTGCCGGTGGTCGTGATCGCGGTGGGCATCCTGCTCGCGAATCACTTCGCCGGTCTGTTCGGCATCGGCGTTGCGGTGATGGCGCAGCTCTCGATGACCGGCCTGATCGTCGCGCTCGACGCGTACGGCCCTGTGACCGACAACGCGGGCGGCATCGCCGAGATGGCCGACCTGCCGCCGGAGGTGCGTGCGATCACGGATCCGCTCGATGCGGTCGGCAACACGACGAAGGCCGTCACAAAGGGGTACGCGATCGGCTCGGCGGCGCTGGCCGCGCTCGTCCTCTTCGACTCGTACACGAGCGGGCTCGAAGACGAGGGCTACCACACGCTGTTCAGTCTCAGCGATCCGTGGGTGATCGCCGGCCTCCTCATCGGCGGGCTGATGCCGTTCCTCTTCGCGTCGCTCGCGATGCAGGCGGTCGGCCGCGTCGGCGGCGAGGTCGTGCAGGAGGTGCGCCGTCAGTTCCGTGAGAACCCCGGGATCATGGAAGGCACCACGAAGCCCGAGTACGGTCGCGCAATCGACATCGTCACGAAGTCGGCGCTCCGCAGCATGATGCTGCCGGCACTCGTGCCGATCGGCTTCCCGATCGTCGTCGGGATCATCAATATCCGGATGCTCGGCGGCCTGCTCATCGGCACGATCGTCACCGGCCTCTTCCTCGCGATCTCGATGACCGCGGGCGGCGGCGCCTGGGACAACGCGAAGAAGCTGATCGAGGACGGCGAGTACGGCGGCAAGGGCTCCGAGGCCCACGCCGCGGCCGTCACGGGCGACACCGTCGGCGATCCGTACAAGGACACGGCGGGCCCCGCGATCAACCCGATGATCAAGATCGCGAACATCGTCGCGATCCTGATCATTCCGATCATCGTCTCGATTCACGGCTGATCCGAACCGAAAACGTCGTCTTGAGACGTCGTTGAGGCCCGTCGGAGTACCGTCCGACGGATGAAGCGGCTTGCCACGGGCGTGCTTGCGAGCGCTTTCGCCGTGGCCGTCGTGACCGCGGCGATCGAGCTGATCAAGCCGTACGTCCCCGTGTTGAGCCTCGGCGTGCTCTACGTCTTCGCCGTGCTGCCGATCGCGGTCGCGTACGGGCTCGGCCTCGCGCTCGTGGTCTCGGTGGCGAGCATGCTCGGGTGCGACCGCCCGACCACGAGCTGACCGACGAGGAGCAGGTGGCGCTCGCCGCGCTGCGCCGCCTCGCGATCGTCCTCGGCGCGCACTTCGTCGAAGAGGAGGGTGACCTGATTCCGACGGTGCGCCGCGTCGTCTTCGAGCGGCTCGACGTACGTGTTCCTGGCTACCCCGGATGAGAGCCCCGCCGGGAGGTGCTGCACGGCTCGCTCGTCTCCGCCCTCGTACGCGAGCTACCCGGCGTCGACATCCGCGTCGTCGCGAACCGCGCCGACCGGCCGGAGCTCGCAGGGTGAGCGCGCTCGTCGTCGTCCTCGTCCTCCTCGTCGTCGCGCTGGGCGCGAGTCTCGCCGTCGTGCTGGTCCGCCGGCGGGCGCCGCGGCGCCGGCCCGTACCTGCCGGCGCGCGCCGCATCCTGGTGCCGTTCGAGAGAAGCCTCGATCCGACCGTGCTCGCGGCGGCGATTCGGATCGCACGCGCGGAGAACGCCGTTCTCGTGCCTGCCTATCTCCTCATCGTCCCGCTTCGCTACGACGAGGACTCGCCCCTCCGCGACCAGGTGAAGATCGCAATGCCGGCCCTCGAGGCCGTCGAGCTCGCCGCGCTTCGCGCCGGCATTCCAGTGGATGCGCGCATCGAGAGGGCCGCACCCTCACCCACGCACTGAAGCGCTTGTGGGAGGTCGAGGACTTCGACCGCATCGTCGCTCCTGCGCCGACGAACGGGCACGGCTTCACCGAGAAGGAGCTCGCCTGGCGGCTCACGCACACGCCGACCGAGACGCTCGTGCTGAAGCCCATACCCACTGCAGCGTGATCTACGGTTCGGTTCATGCAGAACCTTGTTCGGGGGCCGCGGTCTCCGGGAGAGCTCGCCGTGGGCGTGCTCGCGAGCGCCGGTGCGGTTGCATTCGTCTCGGCGGCGATCGCCGTCGTCGAGCGCTGGGTACCCGTGTTGAGCCTCGGCGTGCTCTACATCTTCGCGGTGCTGCCGGTCGCGGTGTTCTGGGGCCTCGGGTTGGCCACCGCCGTCTCGGTGGCGAGCATGCTCGCGTTCAACTGGTTCTTCCTGCCGCCGAGGCACACCTTCCAGCTCAGCGACGGCGCGAACTGGGCGGTGCTCGCCGTCTATCTCGTCACGGCGGTCGTCGTGAGCGCGCTCGCGGCGCGTGCGCGCCGGCGCGCCGAGCTCGCCGAGGCCCGCGAGCGGGAAGCCGCCGCACGCGCGGCGGCCGAGCTGGAGGCCGAGGCGCTTCGGCGCAGTGACTCACTCAAGACGGCGCTCCTCCACTCCGTCTCACACGATCTCAGGTCGCCGCTGACCGCGATCGTCGCGGCGGCCTCCAGCCTCGCGAATCCACAGGTTCGGCTCGACACCGTCGATCACGACGAGCTCGTCGCCACGATCAGGGTCGAGGCGGAGCGGTTGAACCGGCTCGTCGGGAATCTCCTCGACCTCTCGCGTCTGCAGGGCGGCGCGGCCGAGCCACGGCCTGAGCTCTGGCCGGTCGACGATCTCGTCGCGCAAACGCTCGAGCAGCTCGGCTCCCGTGGCGATCGGGTTGTGATCGAGCTCGACGAGAATGCTCCGCCGGTGCACGTCGACGCGGTCCAGATCGAGCGCGTCCTCGTCAACCTGCTCGACAACGCCCTGAAGTTCTCGCCGCCGGGCACACCGGTCCGCCTGCGCGTGGATCGGCACGCTGACGAGCTCTTGCTGCACGTCGCCGACGAGGGGCCGGGGGTTGTGGACCGCGAGGTCGTCTTCGAGCCGTTCCACAGCGAGGGTGGAGCACGGGGAGCGGGACTCGGGCTCGCGATCGCGCGTGGGTTCGCGGAGGCGAACGGCGCGAGGGTGTGGGCCGAAGACGAGCCACTCGGCGGCCACTTCGTGCTCGCCCTGCCGGTCGCCGTTCAGAGCCCGGTACCTGCATGAATCGCGTCCTCGTCGTTGACGACGAGCCGCAGATCCTCCGCGCCCTGCAGACGAGCCTGCGCGGTGCCGGGTACGAGGTCGAGACCGCGACGACGGGCGAGCAGGCGCTCACGGCCGCTGCCGTGCGACCGCCGGACGCGGTCATCCTCGACCTCGTCCTCCCCGACATGCGGGGCACCGATGTGGCCCGGGAGCTCCGGGCGTGGAGCACGGTTCCCGTGATCGTCCTGTCGGTCGTGGGCGACGAGCACGAGAAGGTGGCGGCGCTCGATGCGGGTGCCGACGACTACGTCACGAAGCCGTTCGGCGTCGACGAGCTTCTCGCCCGGCTACGGGCCGCGCTGCGCCGAGCCGACCCGTCGCCCGAGCCCATCATCGAGATCGGCGAGCTGCGGATCGACCTCGAAGCGCGCGAGGTCTCGATCGCGAATGTACCGGTTCAGCTGACCCCGCACGAGTACGCCTTGCTGCGGCTGCTCGCCCGCAACGAAGGCAAGCTGCTCACGCACAAGGCGATTCTCCGCGAGGTGTGGGGTCAGGCGTACGCGGACGAGTCGCACTACCTGCACGTCTACGTCTCGCAGCTCCGGCGGAAGCTCGAACCCGATCCGGCACGGCCGCGGTACATCCTCACGGAGCCGGGCGTCGGCTACAGGCTCGTCGACCCCTTGAGACGTTCTTGAGCAGGAAAGCGGCAAGCTTGAGCGCGGCCTGAGGCGGGCCGGACGTACGGTCGAAGTGTGGCCACCACGCTCGACCGTCATCGCCCTTCGTACTCCGCGCTCGATCTGCCGCGGCCCGGCCGGGCTGCGCTCATCTTCAGCGCGCTCGTGGTGGCGGCGCTCGCCCTCGATGTGGATCCGAACCTCCCGTGGCAGGCGGGCGTCGTGGCCGCGGGGTTCTTCGCAGCTGCCGGCACCGTCCGCACTGTTCGCGAGCACCGCGAGCTCGCTGCCGTTCGACAGGCCGCCGACCGGCTCATCGTGCACGCTCCCCGCAGCCGCGATGCCTCCGAGCTCGTCCGCTGGCGGAGCGACGAGCTCACGACACGCGCCGCGCGTGACGGTCTCCGGCGCGAAGTCGATCGCCTACGGCGCTCTCTCGATCCGGCGCGACTCCCGTCCGCCTCGCCAGTGCGGCGCCCAGCCGCACGAGGGGCCGACGACCTGCTCGAGGAGCTCGCCGTCCGTCTCGGCGACGCACGGCCGATCTCCGCGCGAGGCATCCTGCTCGCGCAGGCCTTCCTCCGCGAGCCTGAGAGCCCGCTCTACTCGGAGGCGAACGCGCTGCTGCTGCCCCGGACGCTGCGCCGGATCCTGGGGGCACTCGAGCCGTGACCGAAGTCGTCGCGCCGGCACGGCGCGTGCGTCGGCTCCTCGTGGGCCGCCCGATGCGGACAGGGCAGCTGGAGGAGACGCTTCTTCCGAAGACGCTCGCCCTGCCGATCTTCGCCTCCGACCCGCTCTCGTCGGTCGCGTACGCGACCGAGTCGGCGCTCGTCGTGCTCCTGGCTGCCTCTGCGACCGCCGGACATCTCGTCTTTCCGATCTCGATCGGCATCGCGCTGTTGCTCACGATCGTCGTGGTCTCCTACATGCAGACTGTCCGCGTCTACGAGACCAGCGGCGGCGCGTACATCGTCGCGCGTGAGAATCTCGGCACGCTTCCGAGCCTCGTCGGGGCGGCGGCGCTCCTCACCGACTACGTGCTGACGGTGGCGGTCTCGATCTCGGCCGGGATCTTCGCGATCACATCGTTCGTTCCGTCTGTCAGCAACCACAAGGTCGGTCTCTCGCTCGCCTGCCTCGCGGTGATCGTGCTGGCCAATCTGCGCGGGGTACGAGAGTCCGGACTGCTCTTCGCGCTGCCAACCTATTTGTTCGTCACGGCGGTTGGAGCGCTCGTGGTCGCGGGCCTCTTCGAGCTCGCGACCGGTCACGCCCACCGCGCTGTGACGCCGAACGCATTGCCGGTCGGCACCGGCTCGCTCACGCTCTTCGTCCTGCTGCGGGCGTTCTCGTCCGGGTCGACGGCCCTCACCGGAGTCGAGGCCATCGCGAACGGGGTCAACGCGTTCCGCCGTCCGCACGGCCGCAACGCGGCCGCGACGCTCGCGATTCTCGGCGTGATCGCGGTCACCCTGTTCCTCGGCGTCTCGTACCTCGCCGTGCACCTGCACGCCGCACCGAGCTCGACCGACTCGGTCGTCTCTCAGATAGGCCGCGCTGTCTTCCCCGCGGGGTCCGCCGCCAGCTTCATGTACTACGCAGTGCAGGGGTTGACGCTGATCGTCCTGATCCTGGCCGCCAACACGTCCTTCCAGGGCTTCCCGCGGCTGTCGGCGCTCCTTGCTCGCGACCGCTTCGCACCTCGGCAGTTCACGAATCTCGGCGACCGACTCGTGTTCTCGAATGGGATGCTCGTTCTGGCGACGGCCGCCGGCCTCCTCCTTTGGATCTACGGCGCCAATACGAACGAGCTGATCCATCTGTACGTGATCGGCGTCTTCACCGCCTTCACGCTCTCGCAGACCGGAATGGTCCGCTACTGGCTGCGCGTTCGCGGTCCGCGGTGGCGGGCGAAGCTGACGGTCAACGGAATGGGGGCGACGGCGACCGGGATCGTGACGCTGGTCGTCATCTACACGAAGTTCGCAGAGGGCGCCTGGCTCGTCACGGTCGCGATTCCGATCCTCGTCGTGGGGATGCTCGGCATTCGCCGGCACTACGTCCGGCTCGCGCGCCGGCTGGGCGCGGGTGCTGCGGCGGTCCTCGCGGCGCCGCCGGCGAAGAACACGACCCTGTTGCTCGTGGAGTCTCTCGACGAGTCGACCGAAGCAGCGCTTCGTTTTGCGAACGAGATCACGGACGGCGAGGTTCGCGCACTGCACGTACCCACACGGCACACCGATCCCGGGATTCGTTCACGCTGGTTCAAGCGGACCGGCGTCCCGCTCGAGGCGCTCGACTCGCAGCTCGGGGTCACCGAGGCGGTGCTCGAGCAGGTCTGGCGGCTCCCGCGCGGCGAGTCCGACTTCGTGACCGTGGTCGTACCGGAGCTCTTCGACCGAGAGTCCCTCCGCGAGCAGGCGAAGCATCCGCGAGAGCTCGCGCTGAAGTTCCGTCTCCTCTACGAGCCGGGCGTCGTCGTGGCCGACGTGCCGGTCGTGCGCGACCGGCCCGAGACCGAGCCGACGAAGCTGATCGCGCGTGTCCTCGTCTCCGGCGTCAACGCGGCCTCGATGCGGGCTGTCAACTACGCCCACGCCCTGGGAGTCGAGGACGTCCGCGCCGTCCACTTCGCCTTCAGCGGCGACGATGCGAAGGACATCCGCGAGGAATGGGCCCGCTACGGACCGCGCATCCCGCTCGAGGTCGACCAGGCTCCGTACCGCGACATCGGCCGCCCTCTGCTCGGCTACCTGCGCAGCCTGACCTCGGAGGAGGGGACGGAGGTGCTCGTGCTCATGCCCGAGCTCGTCACGCGCGGGTGGCGCCGGCTCCTGCACAACCAGAAGGCGCTGTACGTGAAGCGGCTACTCCTCTTCGAGCCAAACGTGATCCTGGCGTCGGTGCCGTACCAGCTGCTGCGCTAGCCACGGCGCCTACTAGAGTCCGCGCGTGGCCAGGCGGCGCCGAGCCAGCGAGCTGGAGCGCGTCCTCGGGGCGAACGCCCTTTTCGCGACCGCGTACGGCAACGTCGGCTCGTCGATCTACTACGCGCTCGGCCTGACCGCCGGGATCGCGCTCGGCCTCACGCCGCTCGTCTTCATCATCAGCGGGATCATCTTCGCCGCGACCGCCGCGACCTATGCGGAGGGCACGGTGCACTATCCCGAAGCCGGCGGGTCGGCGTCATTCGCACGCCACGCGTTCAACGAGCTCGTCTCGTTCGGAGCCGCCTGGGCGCAGATGCTCAACTACGTGATCACCGTCGCCATCTCGGTGATCTTCGTTCCGCACTACCTCTCGATCTTCTGGGAGCCGTTGCGCACCACGCCGTGGGACGTGATCGTCGGGATCATCTTCACGTGGCTGCTCGTGGGCCTGAACGTCGTCGGCATCCAGGAGGCGGCGAAGCTCAACATCCTGCTGGCGGTGCTCGACTTCGCGACGCAGCTGTTGCTCGTTGCACTCGGGTTCGTCCTCATCTTCCACCCGCACGTGATCGGGTCCAACATCCACTGGGGCCAGGCGCCGACCTGGTCGAACTTCGCGCTTGCGATTCCGGTGGCGATGATCGCGTACACGGGGATCGAGACCGTGTCGAACCTCGCCGAGGAGGCGCGCGATCCGCTGCGGTCGATCCCGCGGGCGATCTCGCTCGTCGCGGTCGCCGTCTTCGCCATCTACTTCACGCTCCCCTGGATCGCGCTGTCGGCGATGCCGGTGGTGAAGGAGGGCGGGCAGTTCGTCACGCAGCTCGGCCAGAACCCACCGGACGGATTCAAGAACGATCCCGTGCTCGGGCTCGTCGAGAACCTCGGCCTCCACGGCCCGCTGCTGTCGGCCGCCAAGATCTACGTCGGCGTCCTCGCGTCGACGATTCTCTTCATCGCGACGAACGCGGGTGTCATCGGCGCCTCGCGTATTACCTATTCGATGGCGTCCTACCGTCAGCTGCCGTCGATCTTCCGCCGGCTGCATCCGCGCCTGAAGACGCCGTGGCTGTCGTTGATCGTGTTCGCCGGCGTCGCGCCGAGCCTGTTCCTGCTCTCCGGACAGGTCGACTTCCTCGGTCGTATGTACGCGTTCGGCGCCATGCTCTCGTTCACGATCGCGCACGTCTCGGTCACCGCGCTGCGGGTTCGGAAGCGCGACGAAGAGCAGCCCTGGCGTGCTCGCCCCAACGTTCGGATCAGGAACGTCGACTGGCCGGTCTTCGCGATCGTCGGCGGTCTCGGAACCGGGATCGCCTGGCTCGTCGTCGTCGTGCAGGACGCGCCGACGCGATACGCCGGGCTTGCGTGGCTCGTCGTGGGCTTTGTCTTCTACCCGCTCTACCGGCGGTACCTCGGCGAGCCGCTCCGGGAGACCGTCCGGGCGCCGGTGATGATCGTCGCCGCGCAGCTCGAGTACCGGAACATCCTCGTGCCCGTTGCGCCCGGCTATCCGTCGGACGAAGCGATGGACATCGCGGCCCGGCTCGCCCGCGAGAGGGGCTCCCGAATCGTCGCGATGACGGTGATCGAAGTGCCGCTCGACTTGCCGCTCGACGCGTATCTGCCCGATGAGGTGCGCGAGGCGAACGAGCAGCTGGACGAGGCGCGGGCGATCGGCGACTCGTACGGGGTGGACGTCGTGGCGCGCATCGTCCGCGCGCGCAACAGCGGGCGCGCGATCGTCGACGAGTCCGTGAGGCGGGGGGCGGAGATCATCGTCATGGGCGGTCCGCGCAGGGTTCGCCTCGCCGCCGGAAAGCGTGCGATCTTCGGCGATACGGTCGACTTCGTGCTCAGGCACGCGTCCGTGCGCGTCATGGTTGCCGCCGGGCAGGCCGTCTCGTGAACCAGGTCTACCGCCGGTCGGTCCTCGTGTTCGGTGCGCTCGCCATGGTGCTCGGCTTCGCGATCCTCGTGCGGACGGCCTACGAGGGCGGCGGCACCGTCGGCTACGCCGTGGGCGCGCTCTTCGTCGCGCTCGGCGCCGCCCGCCTCTACCTCCTAATGCGAACGTAGTGCCCCTTCAGGCAATGTCCTCCAGGCTTCTGGAACGCGATCACGCGGCGCGCTGGAGCGTCCTCAGTCGCACCGATAGTAGGACTATCGGCGCTCCCTACGTCCTTCCATCGCTTGGTGCTCGCGCCCCAGAAGCGTGGCAACATCACCTGAAGGGACACTGATGGCCCGCAAGCTCCCGCGCCTCCAGCGAGTCCTCGACGCCCCCGCGCTCGCGTCGGTCGCGTACGGCGAGATCGCGTCGTCGATCTACTTTGCGCTCGGGGTCATCGCGCTGCACGCGCTCGGGCTCACCCCGCTGGTGCTCGGGGCAGTCGGAATGCTCTTCCTGCTCATCGCGCTCTCGTATGCGGAGGGCACGGCGGCGATTCGCGAGACCGGCGGGGCGGCCACCTTCGTCCGCGTCGCGTTCAACGACCTCGCCGGCTTCATGACCGGTTGGGTGCTCTTCCTCGACTACCTCATCGTGATCTCGCTCTCGGCGCTCTTCCTGCCGCACTACCTCGGTCTGGCGCTCCGCATCGACTCGATCGCGCGGCACCCCGGCGACGTGATCGTCGCGTGCATCGTCGTCGCCGGGATCGCCTCCGTTCGCCTGCTGCGGCGAACGCGGCTCTACATGTTTGGCTTCGTCGTTCCCGTCCTCGACCTCGTGACGCAGGTGCTGCTGGTCGTCGCCGGCTTCGTTCTCGTCTTCTCGCCGAGCGCCCTCACGCGAGGCCTCTCGATTGGGACCCATCCGACCTGGCACGACCTTGCGTTCGCGGTCCCGCTCGCGATGCTCGCGTATACCGGGCTCGAGACCGTCGCGAACTACGCCGAGGAGGCGCGCCGCCCGGGGCGCGACCTGCCGCGGAGCCTCTTCAGCGCGATCACGCTCGTCGTCGTCATCTACGTCCTGATCGCGTGCGTCGGCCTCTCGGCATACCCGGCGGACGGGGGTGCGACGGCGCTCGGCACCGACTGGTTGCGCGCCCCGCTGATGGGCATCGTCGTCGCGCTTCAGACCCACCTGCCGCACTCGTTCGGCGAGGCCCTCCGCGTGTACGTCGGACTGACCGGCGCGCTCGTGCTCGCGGCGGCGATCACGACCTCGATCTCGGGCTTCGGGCGCCTCGCGTACTCGCTCGGAGAGCATGGCCAGCTTCCGGCGGTGTTCGGCCGCCTCCACCGGCGGACGCTCGTCTCGCCGGCCTCGGTCGTCGCCGCGGCGGCGATCGCCATCGCGCTCCTGATCGGCACCTCGTTCACGCGCGCAGTCCCGTTCCTTGCGAGCCTCTTCAGCTTCGGTGTGCTGCTCGCGTTCACGGCCGCACAGCTGGCCGTGATCCGTCTTCGGCGGATCAAGCCCGACATGCGCCGTCCGTTCCGCGTGCCGCTGAACGTGCGCGTGCGGGGGGTGGCGGTGCCCATCCCCGCCGTCTTCGGCGCCCTCTGTACGACGGGCGTGTTCGTGATCGCGATGGTGACCCACCCCGGTGCGCGCTACGGCGGCCCGGTCTGGCTCGCGGCGGGTCTCGTCATCTACGTGCTCGTTCGCCGCAGCCGCGGCGCCGGGCTCCTCGAGCAGATCATCTCCTCGGACGAGCAGGTCCTCCCGGAGGCGACGTTCTCGACGATCCTCGTCCCGATGAAGCTCGGCGAGATCGGAGAGGAGATGGTCGCGACGGCCGTCCGGCTGGCCCAGGACGGCGACGTGACCGTCGAGGCCCTCTTCGTCGTGCGAGTGCCGCTCGACAAACCGCTCGACGCGGAGCTCTTCGACCTCGAGGAGCAGGCCGCCGCGTCGATCGCGGAGGCGCGCGCGCTCGGCGCCGACCACGGGGTCGAGGTGAACGGGCGGATCATCCGCGCGCGCGCGATCGGCGACGCGATCATCGAGGTGGCACGCGAGATCGACGCCGATCTGATCATGCTCGGCTCGGCTCCGAAGTGGCGCCGCCAGTCGCGCTTCTTCTCGCCGACGGTCGAGTACGTGCTGAAGAAGGCCGACGCGGAGGTCCTGATCGTCGCGTACCCGCAGGGCGTCCTCGAAGGCTAAGGAGGGAGGGTTCGGCGAGACAGTGGCTGGGCCGCCCGGCCGCGCTGGACGACGCGCTGCGGCGTCCTCGGTCGCCCCGATAGTTGGACTATCGGGGCTCCCTGCGTCCTTGCATCGCGACGCCCATCGCACCCGTGCGACGGAGCACCGTCTCGCCGAACCCTCCCCGCGCTACGCTGGTCGAGGTCATGAAGGCACTCATCATCGGCTGCGGCAGGGTCGGCGCGTCCATCGCGCTCCAGCTCCAGAAGGAAGACTGGGACGTGACGGTCGTCGACGAGAACGAGGACGCGCTGTCGCGCCTCGGCGACCACTGGCCGGGGACGTTTCTCGTCGGCCACGGCATGGACGTCGACCTGCTCCGGAGCGCCGGCATCGAGGAGACCGACGCAGTGGTCGTCTCCACCGACGGTGACAACACGAACATCGTCATCGGCCAGGTCGCCCAGAAGCGCTTCGGGATCGACTGCGTGGTCGTGCGCATGCTCGACCCGGCTCGAGCGGACTTCTACGCCGAGCGCGGGATCCGCACCGTCTGCCCGACGAAGACTGCGATCGACACGCTCGGCGAGGCCGTGCGGGCGTGCGGCATCGTTCCCGTGGCAAAGGCGCCCGCCTGATGTACGTCATCTGCGCCGGCGGGGGCAAGGTCGGTGCGAATGTGGCCCGCTCACTCCTCCGCCTCGGGCACGAGGTCACGCTGATCGAGCAGCGGCGCGACCGCTTCGAACGGCTCGAGGACGAATTCGAGCACCAGGTTCAGCGCGGCGACGCGACCGAGCTCTTCGTGCTCGAGCGCGCGGGGATCACCCGGCCTCCCGACATCATGCTCGCGCTCACGGGCGACGACGAGGACAACCTGGTCATCTGCCAGCTCGCGAAGGAGAAGTACGGAGTGCCGAAGGTGATCGCACGGGTCAACGATCCGCGCAACCAGTCGCATTTCGACCTGATGGGCATTTCCCCGACGATCTGCGCGACCTCGAGCATCATGGCGCTCGTCGAGCACGAGGTGCCGGAGCACGACCTGATTCACCTGCTCGAGCTGCGCAAGGAGAACCTCGAGATCGTCGAGGTGCAGATCGACAAGGACTCGCCGGTCACGGGCAAGCGCGTCGAGGATCTCAAGCTGCCGGAGGGCGCCCGGCTTATCTCGGTCATGCGCAACGAACAGGCGGAGATCGCCGTCGGGTCGACGACGCTCCAGGTAGGAGATCAGGTGCTGGCCATCCTCGAGCCCGGCAAGGAGGACGAGCTCCGCCGGGTGTTGCTCCGGCGCTAGAGGAGCCAATCCTTTCGCAGTGCGCGGCGTCCTAGCTTCCGTGGGGTGGGTCAAACTGTTCGCCGCCGCAGCCGGCGCGCTGGCGCTCGGCATCCTGGCAGGCAGCGCCTCGGGTCAGGGCGGCGCGCGGTACGAGTTCGCGACCGTCGTCGGCGGGTTCGACGCGCCGGTCGATGTCACGAGTGCGCCCGGGGATCCGACGACGCTCTACGTCGTCGAGCAGCCGGGCGTCATCAAGATCGTCAAGAACGGCAGCGTCGCCGGCACCTTCCTCGACATTCGCAGCCGGGTCAAGAGCGGGGGCGAGCAGGGCCTCCTCTCGATCGCGTTCCATCCGCAGTACGCGACGAATCACCGGTTCTACGTCGATTACACCGACACGCGCGGCGACACGCGCGTCATCGAGTTCCGTTCCTCGAACGGGGTCGGGCAGCCCGCGACGGCGCGGCAGCTTCTCTTCGTCGACCAGCCGTACGACAACCACAACGGCGGGCAGCTCGAGTTCGACAGGCACGGCTATCTCTACGTCGGCATGGGCGACGGGGGGAGCGGCGGCGATCCCGAAAACCGCTCGCAGAACCTCAAGAGCCGGCTCGGAAAGCTGCTGCGCATCAATCCGACGCGCGCCGGCTCCACCTGGCAGATCGTGGCCTTCGGCCTCCGCAACCCGTGGCGCTTCACCTTCGATCGCAAGACAGGGAACCTCTGGATCGGCGACGTCGGCCAGGGAGACTGGGAAGAGGTCGACTACCGCAGCGCGGCGCGCGTCGGGCGGCTTGCGAACTACGGCTGGCCGCGCTACGAGGGCAAGTCGGTGTACGACGGCACCAAGCCGTTGACGCGCAAGGGCGACATGATCTCGCCCGTGGTCGTGTACTCCCACTCCGAGGGCTGCTCGATCACCGGCGGCTACGTCTATCGCGGCAACGCCGTGCCCTCTGCCGCCGGGCGCTACTTCTACGGCGACTATTGCTCGGGCACGATCTGGAGCTTCAAGGCGGGCAACGGCAGGCTCTCCGCGCCACGGGTAGAAGACAAGATCGACGGGCTCTCGTCGTTCGGCGAGGACGGCAGCGGCGAGCTCTACGCCGTATCCGTCAACGACGGCACGCTCTACAAGCTCCGCTAGAGCCGACGCTAGCCCGCGCGGCGCCGGCGAACCTGCGGCGCCTGCTGGCCGAGCGCAGCGTAGGCCAGCGCCTGCAGCGACTCGTTCAGCGAGGCGAGCTCGCACGTCAGCTTGAGGAAGTTCTCGTCGTTGTCGGCGCGCCGGTTCAGCTTTGCGAGCTCGTCGCCGATCCGGTCGAGCCGCGCGAGCAGCACGTCGAAGCGGCGGTCCGAGAGGTCGTTTCGCTCCATGCCCTCATCTTAGGCTCGCGAGCTCGGCCCGGGAACGGACGACGACCGCTTCATCGCCCAGCTCGCGGAGAACCTGGGCGAGCGTCCCGACCGAGGCGACGCGCCGTGCGGCGCCGAGGTGGGCCAGCGCGACTTGGGCGAGCTCGAGCGGCGCGTCCGTGAAGACGCCGATCCGCACTTCGTCGGCCTGGAGGCGCCGCAGGAGGGCTCCAACGTCTCCGCGCGGGCGGAAGTGGAGCGGCGCGCGGTCATCGGCGAAGCGCTGCAGCAGCGGACGCCAGTCACCGAGCCGCTCGTCGAGCACCGCGGCGGCGGCGACCCGGTCGTCCGGGACGTCGAGCTCCACGCGCACCCGCCTCGCCGCGTCCTCGAGCCAGTCGTTCCAGAGCGGCCGCGTGTCCGCGAGCACCGCATCGAGGTCGAGCGCGACTGCGTTCATCGCGCCCGATGCTAGACTCGCGCTCCAATAGCCGGCGAGCGGTGAGGGAACTCCGGTGCAAGTCCGGGACGGTCCCGCCGCTGTAAGGGGAGACGCTTCTCCGCCAGACGCCACTGGGCCTTAGGTCTGGGAAGGCGGTGGAGAAGGGAGCCCCGAGTCAGAAGACCTGCCGCCCGCCGCGGAAACACGAACCCCTCGCGGAAGGAGGATTCGATGCTTCGCCGTTCCCTCGTTCTCGTCGCGGCTCTCGCGGCGGTCTTCGTCGTCGTCCAACTTGCTGCTGCGCGCGGCTCAGCGGACTTCCCGATCACGATCAAAGCCGCCAACGGCGACGTGACGATCAGGGCCAGGCCGACCCGGATCGTCTCGCTCTCGCCGACTGCGACCGAGACCCTCTTCGCCGTCGGCGCCGGAAAGCAGGTCGTGGCGGTCGACGACCAGTCGGACTATCCGAAGCAGGCACCGCGAACGAAGCTCTCCGGCTTCACGCCGAATGCCGAGGCCGTCGCCGCCTACAACCCCGACCTGGTCGTCGTCTCGAACGACGGCGGCATCGTCGCCTCGCTGCAGAAGCTCGGCATCACCGTGCTGCTCGAGTCGGCTGCGAAGAACGTCGCCGAGGCGTACGACGAGATCCGCCAGATCGGCAGCGCCACCGGCCATGAGAAGACCGCGCTGACGCTCGTCGGCTCGATGCAGTCGAAGCTGACGGCTCTCATCCGCAGCGTCCCGAAGAAATCGCGCCACCTCAAGGTCTTCCACGAGCTGACGCCGGACTACTACTCCGCGACGTCGTCCACGTTCATCGGGCGCATCTATCGGCTGTTCGGCTTCCGCAACATCGCTGATGCCGCGGACAAGGCGGGATTCGGCTACCCGCAGCTCTCCGGCGAGTACATCGTCGCCTCGAATCCGGACATCGTCGTGCTCGCCGACTCGATCTGCTGCTCCCAGAATGCGGCGACGGTGGCGGCGCGTCCCGGTTGGGGCGGCCTCGCCGCCGTGCAGAAGAAGCGAGTCGTCGCGATCGACGACAGCGTCGCCTCACGATGGGGGCCTCGCATCGTCGACTTCGCGCGTGCCGTCGCGATCGTCGCCCGCCGCTCCTAGCGTGGCCGTCGACTCGGTACGCACCCGCACCGAGCCGCGCGTTCGTGCGCGCGGCATTCCACCTCGGTGGGGGCTCTGTGCGGGTGCGTTCCTCGTCGGAGCCCTTGCCGTCGGCATCGGGATCGGGCCGGTCGGCATCGGGTTCGGCGGCATCCTCGAGTCGGCGCTCTCGCACATCCCGTTCGTGCACGTCGACTCTCCGCTGAGCACGGTTCAGGAGGCGGTTCTCTGGCAGCTGCGGGCGCCGAGGGTCGTGCTCGCGGCGCTCGTGGGCGGAATGCTGGCGATCGCCGGCTCGGCCTACCAGGGTGTGTTCCGGAATCCGCTTGCCGACCCGTATCTCCTCGGTGTCGCAGCGGGTGCCGGTTTGGGCGCGACGATCGCGATCGCCGGTGGACTCGGGCACGGGACGGGGCAGCTCGTGCCCATCGCGGCGTTCACGGGCGCCACGCTGGCAGTCGTCTGCGCCTACGTTCTCGGCCGCTCGGCCGGCGCGGCGCGCACGACCGGCGCCCTCGTGCTCGCCGGCGTCACCGTCGCCGCCTTCATGACGGCTCTCCAGACGTTCGTCCAGCAGCAGCGGACGGACAGCCTGCGAGACGTCTACGCCTGGCTGCTCGGCGGCTTCTCGACCTCGAGCTGGCGGGACGTCTGGGTCGCCGCTCCGTACGTGCTGATCAGCTCGGTCATCCTGCTCGCCCATCGTCGGATACTCGACGTGCTCAGCCTCGGTGACGACGAGGCCGCGAGCCTCGGGATCGAGGTCCGCCGGACGCGGCTGCTCCTCGTCGCCGCCGCCACCCTGGGCACCGCCGCCGCCGTCTCCGTCAGCGGGTTGATCGGCTTCGTCGGCATCATCGTCCCGCACACCGTGCGCCTGCTCGTTTCGACGAGCTACAGGGCGGTCGTGCCGCTGTCGCTCGTCGTCGGCGCCGGCTTCCTCGTGTTTGCGGATGTGCTCGCCCGCTCGGTGCTGTCGCCGGCGGAACTGCCGATCGGCGTCATCACCGCGTTCTTCGGCGCGCCGTTCTTCGCCATCGTCCTGCGCACTTCCAGGTCGATCCGGTGATCGAGCTGCGTGATCTCTCCGTCAGCTTCGACGGGGTGTACGCCGTCCGCGGCGTCTCGACATCGGTCGAGAAGGGCGAGTGGGTCGTCCTGATCGGGCCGAACGGGGCGGGAAAGACGAGTGCTCTGCGCGCGCTCTGCGGCCTCCTTCCGTTCGAGGGCCGCGTACTGCTCGACGGCCGTGACACCTCGACACTCGGACGGCGCGATGTCGCACGGCTCGCCGCATTCGTCCCGCAGTCGCCCGAGACCCCGGGCGAGCTGACGGTCGGCGAGTACGCGCTCCTCGGACGCACGCCTCACATCGGCTACCTGGCGACGGAGGGCCGCGCCGACCGGATCGCCGCCGAGCGTGCGCTCGAGCGGCTCGAGCTCGTCGCGTTCGCCGAGCGGCCCCTCGGCTCGCTCAGCGGCGGCGAGCTGCAGCGAGCCGTCATCGCGCGCGCGCTCGCGCAGGAGTCCCAGATCCTGCTCCTGGACGAGCCGACGACGTCACTCGACCTCGGCCGGCAGCAGCAGGCGCTCGAGCTGATCGACTCGCTGCGCGCCGACGGCTTGACCGTCGTCTCGACGATGCACGATCTCACGCTCGCGGGACAGTACGCCGACCGGCTGTTGCTCCTCGACCGTGGATCGATCGTTGCCGAAGGTGTCGCCGCCGACGTGCTCTCGGAGTCGAACCTCGCGTCGTACTACGGCGCGCAGGTCCGCGTCGTCCGCGACGAGGACGGCATCTTCGTGCTGCCGCTGCGGCAGTGAGCGCCCTCATGGTTCAGGGCGTGTCGAGCTCGGCGGGCAAGAGCCTGCTCGTCACGGCGCTCGCCCGTGCGCTGCATCGCCGTGGGGTCGACGTCGTCCCGTTCAAGGCGCAGAACATGTCGAACAACGCGCGTGTGGTCTCCGGCGGCGAGATCGGAACGGCGCAGTATCTGCAGGCCCTGGCGGCGGGCGTCGAGCCGGATGTGCGCATGAACCCGATCCTCGTGAAGCCCGAGGGCGACACGCGCAGCCAGGTCGTCGTCCTCGGCAAGGCGGATCTCGAGCTGAGCCGGCTTCCGTGGCGCGAGCGCCGCACGGCGCTGTGGCCGGTCGCCGAGCAGGCGCTCGCGTCGCTCCAGGCCGAGCACGACTTCGTGCTGCTGGAGGGCGCCGGCAGTCCGGCGGAGATCAACCTGCGCGATACCGACCTCGCGAACATGCGCAGCGCGAAGGCCGCGTCGGCACGGGTGCTGCTCGTGGCTGACATCGATCGCGGCGGCGCGTTCGCGCACCTGTACGGAACGTGGTCGCTGCTGCCCGAGGACGAGCGCGCGCTCATCACCGGCTTCGTCCTGAACAAGTTTCGCGGCGATCCGGCGCTCCTGCCCCCGGCGCCCGAGCAGCTGCAGGAGCTGACCGGAGTGCCGACGGTCGGCGTCCTGCCGTGGCTGCGGCACGGGCTCCCCGACGAGGACGGCGCATTCGTCACCGCGACGAACGGCGGCGGCCGCACCGTGGCGGTCGTTCGCTACCCGACCGCGTCGAACCTCGACGAGCTCAAGCCGCTCGAGCAGGTGGCGGAGGTGCGATGGGCGACGTCGCCTGCCGACCTCGCCGGAGCAGCGCTCGTCGTGCTCCCGGGGTCGAAGCACGTCGCGGCCGACCTGGCCTGGCTGAAGGCGACGGGCCTGGCGAGCGCGATCGGGGCAATCGAGACTCCCATCCTCGGCATTTGCGGCGGCCTCCAGATGCTCGGGCGCTCGATCGTGGACGACGCCGGCGTGGACGGAACTGCCGAAGGGCTCGGACTGCTGCCCGTCACGACCCGGTTCGGCGCGGAGAAAACGACGCGGGCGACGCGCACCCGCTTCGCGGAGCTACGCGATCACTGGTCCGCACTCTCCGGCGCCGAGCTCGAGGGCTACGAGATCCGTCACGGCACGACGGTTGCCGACGCCGACGTCGTCGAGGCGCTTCCGGATGGCCTCGGTTACGCCTGCGGAAGGGTGCTCGGGATCGCAGTCCACGGGATGTTCGAGCGGCCCGAGCTCGTGCGCGCGCTCCTCGGTGCTGCACCGGGTTCGCCACTCGAGAGCGTCTTCGACTTCCTTGCCGATGCGGTGGAAGAGCACCTCGACCTCGATTCGCTTTTATGAGCCTCGTCGTCCTCGTCGGCGGCGCGCGGAGCGGCAAGTCGCAACTCGCGCTCGAGCACGCACAGGGCGCGAGGGCGCCGGTCGTTTTCATCGCGACCGGCGAAGCCGGCGATGAGGAGATGGCCGAAAGGATCGAGCGCCACAAAGCCGAGCGGTCGGCCGACTGGAAGACGATCGAAGAGCCTGTCGACCTGGCGGGCGCGCTGGCGTCTGTGCCTGACGGAGTGACGGCAGTCGTCGACTGCCTCTCGCTCTGGGTGGCGAACCTGATCGACACGGACGGCATCGAGGAGCGAGGCGAAGCTGCTGCGCGAATCGCCGCCGCGCGCACGGGCCTGACCGTCGCCGTGACGAATGAGGTGGGCCTCGGCATCGTCCCGGACAACGAGGTCGCTCGACGCTATCGCGACGTCCTCGGACGCGTGAACGCGGCGTGGGCAGCCGCCGCCGACGAGGCCTACTTCGTCGTCGCCGGCCGAGCATTGAGGCTCACGTGACGGCCTTCGACGACGCGAAGCGCGCGTACGACGCGAAGACGAAGCCGCGCGGCAGCCTGGGCCGTCTCGAGGAGCTCGGGTGCCGGTTGGCAGAGATCCGGGGCTTCGTCCCGCGGAAGCTCCACGCGGCGATCGTCGTCGCCGCCGGCGACCACGGCGTCGCGTGCGAGGGTGTCTCGGCGTACCCGCAGGAGGTGACGGCGCAGATGGTCGCCAACTTCGCGACCGGCGGCGCCGCGATCAACGTTCTCGCACGGCGGGCGGATGTCCCGCTCGTCGTCGTCGACGCCGGCGTCGCGACGCCGTTCGAGCACGAGGCCGTCCGGTCGCTGCGCATCGGCCCGGGAACGGCGAACCTTGCCGAGGGGCCGGCGATGACCGAGGAGCAGGTGGGGCAGGCATTCGCCGCGGGTGCTGCACTCGTTGAGGAGCTGGGCGAGGTCGACGTGGTCGGCGTGGGGGAGATGGGCATCGGCAACACGACGTCGGCGAGCGCGTTGACGTCTGCGCTCCTCGGTGTAGAGCCGGAGGCCGTGTGCGGCCGGGGAACCGGCCTCGACGACGTCGGCGTTGCCCGCAAGGTCGAGACCGTCCGCCGCGGGCTCGAGGTCAACGCCGGGCGGGACCCGCTGACTGCGCTCGGCGGCCTCGAGATAGCGTTTCTCGTCGGCGTGATGCGTACGTGTGCGGCGAAGAACATCGCCGTGCTGCTGGACGGCTTCATCACCGGCGCCGCCGCGCTCGCCGCTGGAGTCCCCGAGGTGCTCATCGCGTCGCACCGCTCGCCCGAGCCCGGGCACACGCTCGTGCTGGCGGCGCTCGGCCTCGAGCCGCTGCTCGACCTGGGCCTGCGCCTCGGCGAGGGGTCGGGAGCGGCGCTCGCTCTGCCGCTGCTGCAGGCGTCGATTGCGATCCTCGACGAGATGGCGACGTTCGCCGATGCGGGAGTCACGGATGCCGGTCGCTGAGCTCCGCGGCCTCGCCGCGGCCGTCGCGTTCCTCACGCGGGTGCCCGTCGGGCGCTGGGTGCAGCTCGACGCAGCGGACGTCGCCCGGGCGGCATCGCTCTTTCCTCTGGTCGGCGCCGGGATCGGGTTGGCGGTCGGGGGCGTCGCACAGGCTCTCTCCGGTCCGCTGACCGCGCCGCTCGCGGCGGTGCTCGGGCTCGCGGCCGGCGCCGTCCTGACCGGCGTGCTGCACCTCGACGCCCTCGCCGACACGGCGGACGCGCTCGGCGCGACGACGCGCGAGCGCGCACTCGAGATCATGCGCGACCATTCGATCGGCGCCTACGGCGGAGTCGCCCTCGTGCTCGATCTCGCCGCAAAGATCGCGGCCGTCGCGGTGCTCGCGGAACGGCACGAGGTTGTTCGCTACGCCATTTGCGCGGTGGCTGCATCACGCGTCGCACCGGTCGTGCTCTCGGCGGCACTGCCATACGCCCGGACCGGCGGCGGGACCGGCGGCGCGCTCGGCACCGGCGGGTGGGTCCGATGCGCGGTGTCGGTGGCGATCGCCGTCGCGGTGTGCGTGCTGCTGGACGCGCCGCTCGTTCTCGCGGTGGTGGGTGTGACCGTGGTCGTGCTGGGCCTCGCGGCTCGCAGCTGGCTCGGCGGGATCACCGGCGACGTGCTCGGCGCGGCCGCGGAGCTCTCCGAGAGCGGGGCGCTCATCCTCGCCGTCGCGCTAACGTGAGCCGTCTGATTCTCGTGCGTCACTGCGAGCCGCAGGAGGATTCCCGCGGCCTCTGCTACGGACGCCTCGACATCGGCCTGTCGCCGGCGGGGCGCGAGCATGCCGCCAGCCTCGCCGCGCGCGTCGCTGAGCAGCCCTACGACGCCGTCTACGCGAGCCCTCGCACACGGTCGTTCGACACTGCGATTCCGATTGCCGCGGAGCGCGGGCTCGACCCCGTCGTCGACGACGATCTCCGGGAGATCGACTTCGGCGAGCTCGAAGGACGGTCATACGACGAGATCGCGCAGACGGATCCGGATCTCTACCGCGCCTGGATGCAGACGCCGACGCAAGTGCGCTTCCCCGGCGGCGAGAGCTTTGCCGACGTCAAGGGCCGGGCGATCACGGCATTCGGGCGGATTCGCGTGCAACACGAGTCCGCGGTCGTCGTGACACACGGAGGCGTCGTCCGTGCGGGCCTCGCAGCCTGGCTCGGCATGCCGGACGAGGCGATCTTCCGGCTCGCCCAGGACTACGGTGGTGTGACGATCGTCGACTGGTTGGGAGACGCGCCGCTCGTGCGGCTGATGAACGGCTGAAGCCGAACGCGGTCACGCGCGCGGAGCAGATCCTCGGCCTCGCCGCCGAGTCGTTCTCGCTCGTCCTGAGCCGGGGGTGGTCGCGCAACGAGCACTGGACGGTCGCATTCGAGGGCGGCACTCGTGCGTTCGTGAAGCTCGCGAGCATCGAGCCCAGTCCGCAATGGGTTCGCGACGAGGTCGTCGTCTACGAGCGCGTGCAAGGGCCGTTCATGCCGCGTCTCCTCGGTTTTGCGGACGGTCCGGAGCCGTTGCTCCTGCTCGAGGACCTGACCCACGACGCGCGTTTTCCACCGCCCTGGGCGCCCGGCGACGTCGAGGCCGTGCTCGCGACGCTGAGCGAGGTCGCGGCATGCCGAGCCGAGCTGCCGAGGCTCGACGCGGCTGCGCTCGCCGGCTGGCACGACGTCGCGCGCGATCCGGAACCGTTCCTGTCGCTCGGGCTTGTGACGCGCGACTGGCTCGCCGGCGCGCTTCCGGCTCTGCTCGAGGCGACGGACGCCGCGCCGCTCGGCGGCGACTCTGTCGTGCACTGCGACGTCCGCAGCGACAACCTCTGCCTGCACGAGGGACGTGCGGTGCTCTTCGATTGGAACCACGCCCGACGCGGCAACGCGGCGTTCGACGTCGCCTTTTGGCTGCCGAGCCTCGCGCTCGAAGGCGGTCCCGACCCTCGCGGCGTCGCGCCCGAGGCGGACGGGCTCGCCGTCGTGGTCGCCGGCTTCTTCGCCGCACACGCGGGTCTGCCGCCGCCGAAAGGCGCACCGCGTGTCCGTGGCTTCCAGCTCGCGCAGCTCGAGGTGGCGCTGCCGTGGGCCTGCGCTGTGCTCGGCCTGCCGCTAGAGTGAGCGGCGGCGCGCTGCGCCGACTATGACCGACTAGCGAGAGCCATTCCGCCCGTCCCGCCCAGTGACAACTTGTCACTTGGTCTCGTTCTCGTCTGGAGGTCGCAGTGCTCGCCGCTACCGGCGTCTCGAAGTCCCACGGTGCTCAGGTCGTCCTCGCGGGGGTCGACGTCGTCGTGCCGCCGCGTGCGCGAATCGGGCTCGTCGGGCCGAACGGCGCGGGCAAGTCGACCCTGCTCCGCCTGCTCGCCGGCGTCGACGAGCCCGACCGCGGCGAGATCCGGCGGACGCCCGCTCTTTCCGTCGGCTTCCTGCCGCAGGAGCGCGATCCGCTCCCGGGCGAGTCCCTGCGCGCCTACCTCGCGCGCCGCACGGGCATCACGGAGCCGGAGCGGACGATGGACGAGCTCGCGGGGCGGCTCGAACGCGAACCGGAGCTGGCGCAGACCTACACCGAAACACTCGAGCGGTTCCTCGCCCGGGGCGGCGGCGATCTCGAGGCGCGTGCACAGCAGACGCTCGCGGAGCTCGGCCTGGAAGCCGACCTCGAACGGCGGCTGACGGACCTGTCGGGCGGCGAAGCGGCGCGGGCGGCGCTCGCGGCGATCCTCCTCAGCCGCTTCGACGTGCTCTTGCTCGACGAGCCCACGAACGACCTCGACTTCGCGGGTCTCGCGCGCCTCGAGGAGTTCCTGCGCGGCTACGAGGGAGCGGCTGTGATCGTCTCGCACGATCGCGCGTTCCTCGATCGCACGGTCACGAAGGTCGTCGAGCTCGACGAGTGGACGCACGGCGCGACCGAGTACGCGGGCGGCTGGAGCGAGTACGAAGCCGAGCGCGAGCGGCGGCGCGCCCGCCACTACGAGCGCTGGCAGGGCTACGTCGCCGAGAAGGAGCGCATCGAGGTTCAGGCCCGCCGCATGCAGCAGTGGGAGGAGCGCGGCTACGGGCAGGGCCGCAAGAAGAAGAAGACGAAGGACGTGAAGAAGGCGTACGCGAAGAAGCTCGGCAACCTCGATCGCGTCGAGAAGCCGTATGAGCCGTGGGAGCTGCGGCTCGGCCTCGCGCCGTCCGCGCGGAGCGGCGACGTCGTCGTGCGGCTCGAGGAGGCGGTCGCCGAACGTGGGACCTTCCGGCTCGGGCCGATCGACCTCGAGATCGCGTGCGGGGAGCGACTTGCCCTCGTCGGGGCGAACGGAAGCGGGAAGACGACGCTCCTCGACGCGCTGCTCGGCCGGCTGCCGCTCGCGCACGGCTCGCGGTGGGCGGGGCCCGGTGTCGTGCTCGGCGAGCTCGAGCAGCGCCGCGAGACGTTTGCCGGAAGGGAGCCGCTACTCGCGGCGTTCGTCCGCGAGAGCGGGCTGTTCCCCGAGGACGCCCGGAC
>WNGB01015385.1_pt1 | contig 24649 bp, 19 predicted proteins | sample 5400681 | NCBI WGS metagenome assembly WNGB01 (sample SAMN13153367, study PRJNA577476) | soil metagenome | isolation source: 115 cm soil or saprolite under grassland replicate 2 | place: USA:California | collected 2016-06-15
CGGTCACTTGGCCACCACCGCGGCGACCTTGCTGACCGGCTCGGCGAGCGCGTCCAGCGTCGTGGCGAGCTTCTTGCGGTCGGCCTGGCCGACCTTGTCGTAGGACACGAAGCCCTCCCCGACCTTGTACTTGGCCAGCGCGGCGAGCACCGCGGCGAACTGGGTGTCGAGGGTCTTCGACAGCTCCGGGTCACGCTTGTCCAGCGCCGGCTTCAGCGCGTTGATCGCCGCCTGCGATCCCTCCACGTTGGCCTGGAAGTCCCACAGGTCGGTGTGCGAGTAGCGGTCCTCCTCGCCGGTGACCTTGCCGGTCGCGACCTCGTCCAGCAGCTCCTTGGCGCCGTTCGCGAGCTGCACCGGGGTGAGCTTCACCGTCTTGGACTTCGCCACCACGGTGTTCACGTCCTTGAGCAGCTGGTCGGCGTACTTCGCCATTCCCGCGGTGCTCTTGTCCACCCACAGGGCCTTCTCGATCCGGTGGTAGCCGGTGAACTCCTGACCGGGCTCGAGATCGTTGATCCGGGCGTCGATCTTCGGGTCGAGGTCGCCGAAGGACTCCGCCACCGGCTCGATCCGCTCCCAGTAGGTGCGGCTGACGCCGAACAGCGACTTCGCCTTCTCGATGTCGTTCGCCTTCACCGCGGCCACGAACTCGGCCGTGTGCTCGGCGAGCTCGTCGGCCTGGGTGGCGACGTACCGCTGGTAGGTCTCGACCGCCTGCTTCAGCGCGGCGTCGGTGTCGACGGCCTGAACCGCCTCGCCGCTGACGGTGAGCTCGCCGCGGATGCCGTCGCCGGTCATACCTGGCTTGCAGGCGGTGGTGTACTTGCCGGCGGCCAGCTCGACGATCAGGTCGCGCTTCAGGCCCGGGCCGATGTTCTCCACCTCACCCAGCACCTTGTCGCCGTCGCCCAGGACGTAGAACTCGGTCACCTTGGTCCCGCGGTTGGTGACGCTGAACGTGCTGGTGCCGGCCTTGACCTCCGCGCGGCTCAGCGTGCACGCGGTGTCTGTGGCCTCCACCGTCACGGCGTCACTGCCGGCTGCGGCGGGGGTCTCCTTGGCGCAGCCGGTCAGTCCGGCAACGAGCAGTACGGCGCTGAGGCCGGCGGCGGACCGGAGCCCTGAGGGCACAACGGACATGGGTGTATCTCCTGGGTGTGACGGGGTGGAACGTAAAGGACAAATCAGGACGCGTCGGCGGAGACCGTCGCGGGCACCGGCTTCGACGGCCGCGCGGGCGGCCCGGCCGGGCGCAGGTAGAAGGTCATGACCGGGATCAGGTACGCGAGCCAGACGACCAGCTCGACCACCGTCGGACGCGGGTTGAAGTTGAAGATCCCCTTCAGCAGCACGCCGTACCAGCTGGTCGGCGCGATCACGTGCGAGATGTCGAAGGCGACGGTGTTCAGGCCGGGCAGGATGCCGGCCTCCTGCAGGTCGTGGAACCCGTACGCGAGGATGCCGGCCGCGACCAGCACCAGCAGCACGCCGGTCCACTTGAAGAACTTGGCGAGGTTGATCTTCACCGCGCCGCGGTACATCGCCACCCCGAGCACCACCGAGGCGAGCAGCCCCAGCACCACCCCGGTGAACGGCGCCGCGTTGGTCGCGGTGGCAGCGGACGCGTAGACGATGAACGCGGTCTCGATGCCCTCCCGGAACACCGCCAGGAAGGCCAGCAGCGCCACCGCGCCGGCGCCGACCTGCACCGCCTGGCCCATCCGCTCGCGCAGCTCACCGGCGATCGTCCGGGACGCCTTGCGCATCCAGAAGATCATCCCGGTGACGAAGCAGACGGCGGCGATCGACATCAGCCCGCCGATCGTCTCCTGCGCGGTGAACGAGCGGGCGGTCAGCGCGGTGATGAACTGCAGCAGGGACCAGCCCGCGGCGGCGACCGCGATCGCGCCGGCCACGCCGTACCAGACGTACTTCATCCGGTCGCGATGACCGGACTTCACCAGGAACGTCGCGAGGATACTGACGACCAGTGAGGCCTCGAGCCCCTCCCGGAGTCCGATCAGAAAATTGGCGAGCACGGCAGTCCCTTAGCAGTAAGGTAAGGCTAACGAGCGTTAGGTTACCCTAAGAGCGGCCACTCGCCCACTGTGTCGTACGCCGCACCTCGGTTCGGCCCCTGCCCGAGGCGCGAGGCGATCAGCTCGATGCCGGCCGCGGTCCACTCCGGGCCCTGGTACTCCTCGAAGATCCGCACCCACTTGGTCACGTCCACCGGCCGCCGCAGTCGCGCCAGCGTCACGTGCGGGGAGAACCGCCGCCCGGCGACCTCCACACCCGCCCGGTTCGCCGACGCCCGGACCCCGGTCGCCAGGCGGGACAGCGCCGTCCGGTCGCCGTGCACGCCGGTCCACAGCACCCGCGCCTCGGCCGCGTTCGGGAACGCTCCCCCGCCGGCCAGGCTCAGCCGCATCGCCGGCCGCCGGCGCGCGGCCCGCTCCAGCCGTTCCTCCAGCTCGTCGGTCTTGCGCTCCGGCACCTCGCCGAGGAACGCCAGCGTGATGTGCCAGTTCTCCTCCGACGCCCAGCGCACGTCCTCGTCCTTGTGCTCCCGGCGCGGTTCGACGAACTCCGCGAGATGCTCCACCACCTCCACCGGCGGTACCACCGCCACGAAAAGACGCACCCGCCGAGGGTACGCCGCGGCGGATGCGTTGTCCGGCTGTTAATCCGGGCGACACCCTTCCGTGGCAGGCTCACGCGCGCAGAGGTACGACGATCCTTCGAGGAGGCCATCCCATGTCGCAGTCGCGCCGGGAATTCCTGTCCCGCGCCGGTGTGATCGGCGGTGTCGCGGTCACCGGCACCGTCGGCAGCCTGTTCACCGCCAACGCGGTCAACGCCAGCCAGCCGCCCAAGGGCCCGACCGCGGGTTACGGCCCGCTGGTGACCGACCCGCTGGGCGTGCTCGACCTCCCGACGGGGTTCGAGTACACCGTCGTGTCGCGCGCCGGCGAGGCGCTCAGCGACGGCTCCGGCATGGTGCCCGGCCACCAGGACGGCACCGGCTCGTTCACCGCGAAGGACAGCACCCTGCTGGTGATCAACCACGAGCAGTCGCCGGGCGTGCCGTACCCGGCCAAGGCCGCCGCGAACCTGACCTACGACCCGGGCGCGACCGGTGGCACCACCACGGTCCGGGTCGGCGAGAACAACGAGAAGCTGGCCGAGTACGTCAGCCTGGCCGGCACCGCGGTCAACTGCGCCGGCGGGGTCACGCCGTGGGGCACCTGGCTGACCTGCGAGGAGACCGAGGACCGGGCCGGCTCCAAGGGCTACACCAAGGACCACGGCTGGGTGTTCGAGGTCGACCCGCAGAACCCGGCGAACAACACCGACCCGGTGCCACTGAAGGACCTGGGCCGGTTCGCGCACGAGGCGTGCTGCGTCGACCCGAACACCGGACACGTCTTCCTGACCGAGGACGCGAGCGGCCCGCACGGGCTGTTCTACCGGTTCACCCCGAAGACCCTGCCGAACCGGCTGCACTCGCTGCGCGACGGCGGCACGCTGGAGGCTCTCCATGTGCCTGGGCTGCCGAACCTGGCCACGGTCACCGAGCCGGGCACCACCTTCGGAGTCGAGTGGAAGCCCGTGCCGGACGCGTACGGCACCACCACGTCGGTGCGCAAGCAGTTCACCTACACCGACTCGGCCGGCACCGTGGTCCCCGGCCCCGGCGGTGACATCACCCGGGCCCGCAAGCTCGAGGGCGCGTGGTGGGGCAACGACGGGCTGGCCTACTTCGTGTCCAGCTACGCACGGACCAGCGACGGCAGCCCGGTGCAGCACGACGGCCAGGTCTGGGCGTACGACCCGCAGCGCAAGCAGCTCGCCCTCAAGGTCCGCTTCGCGGTCAACCCGGACACCAGCTCCGACAACCCGGACGGCCCGGACAACATCTGCTACTCGCCGTACGGCGGTCTGATGCTGGCCGAGGACGGAGAGGGCGTGAACCACCTGCTGGGCGTGACACCGACCGGTGGCGCGTACGTGTTCGCCCGCAACGCGATGAACGACTCCGAGTTCACCGGTGTCGTCTTCTCCCCCAACGGCAAGACCCTCTTCGCCAACATCCAGGACCCCGGCATCACCTTCGCGATCACCGGCCCGTGGACCCGCACGGCCTGATCACGTGACTCCCGGCGCCGCCGTCTCCCACCCGGGGGACGGCGGCGCTCGGCATGATGAGCAAGGTGGAGACCACGCTGAATCTGCCGTCGCCGAGTGTGGTGGTGCTGGTCGGGCCGGGCGCCTCGGGGAAGACGACCTGGGCGGAGACGCACTTCCCCGCGCAGCAGATCGTGTCGAGCGACCGGCTCCGCGCGCTGGTCGGGTCCGGCGAGGACGACATCACCGCCAGCACCGACGCCTTCGAGCTGCTCGACGACGTGGTACGACGACGGCTGGCGCGGCGGCTCACCACCGTGATCGACACGCTCGGCCTGGACGCGGGCCGTCGTACCGGGTGGCTGTCGCTGGCCAGGCAGCACGGGCTGCCGTGCGTGGCGGTCGCGTTCGACACCCCGGCGGCGGAGTGCCGGGCGCGGAACCGGGCCCGTGACAAGCGGATCCCGGCCGAGGCACTCACGGCCCAGCTGCGGACCTGGGCGGCGACCCGCGACGTACTGGCGGGTGAGGGCTGGGACCACGTGCTCGCACCACGCGCGGTCCGGGTGGTGCCGGAGGCGTTCGTCGCGAGCGCGGACGCCGAGCGCCGGCAGGCGGAGGCGCCGGCGGGGCTGCGGTTCGGGTTGCAGGTGGGCAGCTTCACGCATCCGGGCGGGGCGGCGGCCACCCGCGACTGGCTGCGCGAGATCGCGACCGCGGCGGAGGCGGCCGGGTTCGACGCGATCTACGTGATGGACCACTTCCGGCAGATCCCGCAGGTCGGCCGGGCCTGGGAGGACTTCCTCGAGTCGTGGACCACGCTGTCGTACCTGGCCGGGTGCACTGAGCGGGTCCGGCTGGGGACCCTGGTCACCGGCGTCACCTACCGCAACGTCGCGCACCTGGGGAAGATCGCCGCCACGCTCGACGTGCTCAGCGGCGGCCGGGCGGTGTGCGGGCTGGGGCTCGCGTGGTTCGAGGCCGAGCACAAGGCGTACGGCTGGGAGTTCCCGCCGGTGCGCGAGCGGTACCGGCTGCTCGAGGACGCGCTGCGGCTGCTGCCGGTGCTGTGGGGGCCGGGCGGCAAGCCGTTCCACGGCTCGGTGCTGAGTGTGCCCGACACGTCCTGCTATCCGCGGCCTGTGCAGGAGCGGCTGCCGATCCTGCTCGGCGGTGGCGGAGAGCGTCGTACCCTGCGACTCGCCGCCCGGTACGCCGACGCCGCGAACGTGTTCGGCGACGCCGCGACCGTGCGGCACAAGACCGAGGTGCTGCGGGCGCACTGCGCCGGCGTGGGCCGGGATCCGGGCGAGGTGGAGATGACGCATCTGTCGACGGTGCTGGCCGGTGACGACGACCGGCACGTCGCCGAGCTGGTCGACGGGCACCGGCCCGCGCGCCAGGACCCGGCCCGGTACGCTTCGGCGGTGAACGCCGGGACGGTCGCCGATCACGTGGGCCGGTTCCGGCAGCTGGCCGAGGCCGGTGCCGCCGAGGTGATCGTGCGGCCCGTCGACCTGGCCGATGGCGGATCGCTGGAGCGGTTCGCGCGGATCATCAGCGCTTTCCGCTGACGTTAACGGCAGTGTTGTGCCGTGTCACTCCTGTGCGTTGACCACCCGTCACGCAACGCAATACTGATTCAGCGCGCAGTAGGGGGATAGTCCCGCCCAGTTCCGCCCATTTCTCCGTCCTGAAGGGGCCACCAATCATGGTTTTCACGTCCCGAAGTCTCAGGCCAGCCATCGCAGCGACCGCTGCGGGTCTGGCGGCGTTCGCAGGTGTCGGACTGAATGCATCCGGTGCGAACGCAGTACAACCGGCGGCGCCCAAGCCGTCGCCGGCGCAGTCCCGCTCGCTGGCCGCCCAGTCGGCGAGCAACCTGATCTCCGCCCACGAGGCCGCCCTCCACGTCGGCGCGAGTGACACGTTCGTCGCCAAGCAGGTCATCTCCTCCGGCGAGACCCAGTACGTGCCCTACGAGCGGACCTACAAGGGCCTGCCGGTCTACGGCGGCGACTTCGTCGTCGTGACCGATGCCAACGGCAACGTCACCTCGACCTCGGTCGCCCAGACCTCGACGATCGGCAACATGTCGACCACGCCGAAGGTCAGCTCCGACCGCGCCGAGGCCATTGCCAAGAGCAAGCTCAGCAAGGTCGACTCGGTCTCGCGGGCGCAGCAGATCGTGTACGCGCTCGGCACCCCGCGGCTGGCCTGGGAGACCCGGGTCAACGGCTTCGACGGTGACGAGGTCTCCAGCCTGTCGGTATACGTCGATGCGATCAGCGGCAAGGTGCTCGGCAGCAAGGAGCACGTCCTGCACGGCAACGGCACCGGCGCCTACAGCGGTCCGAACCCGCTGCACTTGGACACCACGCTCTCCGGCAGCACGTACTACATGCAGGACCCGAACAACTCCTCGATCAAGTGCCAGGACAACGCGAACAGCACCACGTTCTCCGGCCCCGACGACAACTGGGGCAACGGCGACGCGAGCGTCAAGGAGACGGGCTGCGTCGACGGCCTGTTCGCGGTGCAGACCGAGAACAAGATGCTGTCGCAGTGGCTGGGCCGTAACGGCATGGACGGCAACGGCACCTGGGTTCCGCTGCGCGTCGGCCTCGCCGACGTCAACGCGTACTACGACGGCACCCAGGTCAAGATCGGCCACAACCAGGACAGCCCGGCCAAATGGATCTCCTCGATCGACGTGGTGGCGCACGAGTTCGCCCACGGCATCGACGACCACACGCCGGGTGGTATCTCCGGCGGCGGCACCCAGGAGTTCGTCGCCGACGTGTTCGGCGCCGTGACCGAGGGCTTCTCGAACCAGTCGTCGCCGTACGACGTTCGGGACTACCTGGTCGGTGAAGAGGTCAACCTGGTCGGCCAGGGCCCGATCCGCAACATGTACAACCCGGGCGCGCTGGGCGACCCGAACTGCTACTCCAGCTCGATCCCGAACACCGAGGTGCACTCGGCCGCCGGCCCCGGTAACCACTGGTTCTACCTGCTGGCCGAGGGCACGAACCCGACCAACGGCCAGCCGACCAGCTCGACCTGCAACGGTTCCTCGAACCTGGTCGGCGTGGGTGTCCAGACCGCGGCCAAGATCATGTACAACGCGATGCTGATGAAGACCACCAGCTCGTCGTACCTGAAGTACCGGACCTGGACGCTGACCTCGGCGAAGAACCTGGACTCGACCTGTGGCCTGTTCAACAAGGTGAAGGCGGCCTGGGACGCGGTCTCGGTCCCGGCCCAGACCGGCGACCCGACGTGCTCCGGCACGCCGGGTGGCGTCACGGTGAACAACCCGGGCAACAAGTCCGGCACCGTGGGCACCGCGATCACCTCGTTCACGGTGACCGCGTCCGGCGGCACCACGCCGTACACGTGGTCGGCGACCGGTCTCCCGGCCGGCATCACCATCGGCTCCTCGAGCGGCACCGTGTCCGGCACCCCGACCACCGCGGGCACGTACAACGTGACCGTGACGGCGACGGACTCGGCCTCGCAGACCGGCTCGACCAGCTTCACGTTCACGATCAGCCCGACCGGCGGCGGCTGCTCCGGCCAGAAGATCACGAACCCGGGCTTCGAGTCCGGCTCGACCGGCTGGTCGGCGACCTCCGGTGTGATCGGCCAGTGGGGTTCGCAGGGTGAGCCCACCCACGGTGGCACCTGGAACGCGTGGCTGGACGGCTATGGCACCACCCACACCGACACGCTGTCCCAGTCGGTGACCATTCCGTCGGGTTGCGGGGCGACGCTGTCCTTCTACCTGCACATCGACTCGTCGGAGACCACCACGTCGGTCCAATACGACAAGCTGACCGTCAAGCTGGGCTCGACCACGCTCGCGACGTACTCGAACCTGAACAAGGCCTCGGGCTACTCGCTCAAGTCGTTCAACGTCTCGTCCTTCGCGGGCCAGACGGTGACGCTGAACTTCACCGGAACCGAAGACGTCTCGCTACAGACGTCCTTCGTGGTGGACGACACGGCACTGACGTTGAGCTGACCGTAAGGCCGTAGTACGAACGCGGCCGGCCGTCACACCCCCACTGCGCGTGGGTGTGGCGGCCGGTTCGCTGTTCCGGCGACGGATCACGCCCGGTTGGTTTCTTCCGTTGCAGGAAAACCCCTTGCGATTCCGCGGAATACCTTCCACGACAGGATCATCCGTTGACGGCCGCGGAAGCAGCGGCATAACTTCCGGCAACGCGCCGATCACCGGCCGCGTAACCCGCCCTGTTCCCCCCAGTGAACGGACCCGCTCATGGTCTTGCGAACCCGTTCCGTCCGGCCCCTGCTGGCCACCGTCCTAGCCGGACTGGTGACCTTCACGGCGCTCGGACTGAGCAGCCCCGGAGCCGGCGCCGTACCGGCCGCCACTCCCAAGCCCTCCCCCGCCCAGTCCCGCGCCCTCGCCGCCAAGGCCGCGCAGGACCTGGTCGCCCGCCGCGCCGCGGCGCTCCACACCAGCACCGGTGAGGCGTACACCGCCAGGCCCGTCCTGTCCGGCGGCGGCGGCTTCCAGTACGCGCCGTACGTGCGCACGTACAAGGGCCTCGACGTCTTCGGCGGTGACTTCGTCGTGAACACCGACACCGACGGCCGCGTGGTCGGCACCTCGGTCGCCCAGACCAGGGCGATCGGCAACCTGTCGACCACCCCGGTCGTCACACCCGCCGCGGCACAGCGGGCCGCGCGGACGACGATCGCCACCGTCACCCGGACCGGCGAGCCGGTCAAGGCCATCTACGCCCTCGGCACCCCTGCGCTGGCCTGGAAGGTGCGGGTCAACGGCCTCCACGCCGACGGCGACCGCGAGATCAAGGACGTGTACGTCGACGCCCGCACCGGCAAGGTCCTCGGCGAGGACATCGCGGTGCACTTCGCGGCCGGCAGCGGCACCGCGTACTTCAACGGCCCGAGCCCGCTAACCATCACCACGACCCAGAACTCGAGCACGTCGTACAGCATGAAGAACCCCGACATTCCGGGCGTGGACTGCCGCGACGACGCGACCGGAACCGTCTACACCGGCTCGGACAACTCCTGGGGTGACGGCACCGCCGCCAGCAAGGAGACCGGCTGCGTCGACGCGCTGTACGACCTCCAGACCGAGGACACCATGATCAGCGCCTGGCTGGGCGGCAACGGCTTCGACACCCAGGGCAACGGCTGGCAGATCCGGGTCGGCAAGGACGAGGTCAACGCGTTCTACTGCCCGCCCGGGTTGGTCGAGACCGGCTACTGCGACGGCACCGAGCGGGTCCGCATCGGCCACAACCAGGCAGGAGACAAATGGCTGACCAACCTCGACGTGGTCGCCCACGAGTACGGCCACGGCATCGACCAGCACACCCCGGGCGGCCACTCCGGCGGCCAGACCAGCGAGTTCGTCGCCGACGTCTTCGGCGCGCTGACCGAGCACTACGCGAACGAGACCAGCACCTACGACGCGCCGGACTACACGGTCGGCGAGGAGGTCGACCTGGTCGGCCAGGGCCCGATCCGCTACATGTACGACCCGTCGAAGGCGGGCGACCCGAACTGCTACTCATCGAGCATCCCGAACACCGAGGTGCACTCCGCCGCGGGCCCGGGCAACCACTGGCTCTACCTGCTCGCGGAGGGCAGCAGTCCGGCCAACGGCAACCCGGCCAGCCCGACCTGCAACAGCTCCACGGTCAACGGCATCGGCATCCAGAAGGCCGGCAAGATCTTCTACAACGCGATGCTGATGAAGACCACCAGCTCGTCGTACCTGAAGTACCGGACCTGGACGCTGACCGCCGCGAAGAACCTCGACGCGACGTGCGGCCAGTTCAACGCCGTCAAGGCTGCCTGGAACGCGGTCTCCGTCCCGGCCCAGACCGGTGACCCGACCTGCACCCCGTCCGGTGGCTCCGTCACCGTCACCAACCCGGGCAGCAAGTCCGGCACCGTCGGCACGGCGATCACGTCGTTCACTCTGTCCGCCAGCCGGCACCGTCGGCACGGCGATCACGTCGTTCACTCTGTCCGCCAGCGGCGGCACCTCGCCGTACACCTGGTCGGCGACCGGCCTCCCGCCGGGCCTGTCGATCAGCACCGGCGGCACCGTGTCCGGCACCCCGACGACCGCCGGCACGTACAACGTGACCGCGACCGCGACCGACTCGGCCTCGCAGACCGGCTCGACCACGTTCACGTTCACGATCAGCGGCACCGGCGGCGGCTGCTCCGGCCAGAAGCTCGGCAACCCGGGCTTCGAGTCCGGCAACACCGTCTGGTCGGCGTCCTCGGGCGTGATCGACAACGGGACCAGCCAGCCCGCCCGCACGGGTAGCTGGAAGGCGTGGCTGGACGGCTACGGCAGCAGCCACACCGACACGCTGTCCCAGTCGGTGACCATCCCGGCGGGCTGCTCGGCGACGCTGACCTTCTACCTGCACATCGACTCGGCGGAGACCACCACCTCCACCGCGTACGACAAGCTCACGGTGAAGGCCGGTACGACGACGCTGGCGACGTACTCGAACCTGAACAAGGCCTCGGGCTACTCGCTCAAGTCGTTCAACGTCTCGTCCTTCGCGGGCCAGACGGTCTCGATCTCCTTCACCGGAGTCGAGGACAGCTCGCTGCAGACGTCGTTCGTCATCGACGACACCGCGGTAACGCTCAGCTGATCTGAACCACCCCAGCCGGCCGCCGTACCCACCAAGGGTGCGGCGGCCGGTTTCGTGATTCAGCTGCGCCGGTACGCTCGCCGGCGATCGCGGGAACCGGCCGTGGGAGTGAGCTGCCCCTCCTCCACCAGCTCGGCGAGGTAGCGCCGCACCATGGCGATACCGAGTCCGGTCGCGTCCTTCACCTGCCGGACGGTGAGAGTGTTGTCGGCGTCGAACAACGCAAGTACTTCATAGCGTCTGCTTGGACGGCCGCCACCGTGATGCGCGGTCTGCTGATCCTTCGCGCCCTCCTCGATCAGACCGGTGAACAGCGACTCCTCCGGCCGACTGACGCGATGTCGTAGCGCATAGGTCGCAAACCTTCGGCCGCCGGATGAGTACACGAGCCCACGACCCACTAGATCCCGGAGAGCTGTCGTCGCCTCATGCCGCTCCAGTCCCAGCCGACGCAGCGTGGCGTTGGTGACCTCATGGCCCTGCCGCATCAAGGCGAGCGCGACGCGTTGCTCGTGAGTGAGGCCGGGCTGCCCCAGAGAACCGAGCCATTCCACCGTCGCTTCGTCCAGTACCGTCGCCCGTGGCAATGTCAGCTCGAACGACGCCATCGTCGAACGGAACTCGGGTGGATCCATTCCTGCTCGGCGTAACTGAGCGACCATCGTCGGGATCCCGCTGCCCCTGTTCTCACAAACGACACGATCGGTTCCGGGTATGACGACGTCCTGCAGCAGACGGGACAGGCGGCTGTTCCTGTTGGACGTCATGCCGTCGAGGCCGAGCTCCTCCTCACTGACCGTACCGAACAGACCGCCAGGGTTGCGAACCACGAGCCGGTCGCTGTACATCTCGACCTGTACCTGGGTTGCGCGCGCCAACGGGCTGTAGTCACGGTGCATCAAGGCATTGACGACAGCTTCCCGCAGCGCTTCGACCGGGTATTCGGGAACGTCGATCCGACCGATGCCGTCGACAACGGACCGGTGAGCCATGTTGTTCCGCAGCGCCTGCAGGGTCTGCTCGACCATGACCGGCACCGAGCCTTCGATCGTGCGGTTGTCCACGAACCGGCGGCCACCATCCGCAACGCGTTCCATCGTCGTTGCCGGGACGACTACAACACTCACCGCGAGCTGCGCGACGAACTGTTGCGGATAGTTGCCAAGGGCAAGCAATCCCGCCAGGGTCGGGCGGGCGATGCCATCGCCGTCCAACTTCAACACCTGGAGCCGGCGTAGCGCGACGAGATCAGGCAGGTTGGCGAACGCCCTCGGCTGATTCCGACGCACCCTGCTGAGCAACAGCGTGACGGCGTCCCTGTCCAGGTCATCGACCTCGGCGTCCGGGACGATCTCTTCATCGTCGCGTGGTTGCCCCCGGTTTGCGAGCAACTGCTGGATCTCGTACTGCGTCAGCCGCCGATCGCCGTCACCACCGCGCATGAATGATCCGCTGGCCATGCCACGCGTGGTCACATAACAGGGCCTGTCGCGCGCATCCATCGGCGGAATGTCAGCAACAACCACGTAGGCACCGTCCGAACGAGTGATGTCGATTTCGGCGCGAACCGGCGGCGTCAGGTCGTCAGCGCAACAGGACGCAAGGTCGTCTCGGATCTTCGCTGGATCGAATCCAGGCGCGGGTTGGAACCCGTCTGCCTCCGCTAGACCTAGCACGAGCAATCCGCCGCGGCCGTTGCTGAATGCGCTGAGCGTTTCACGAACGCACTTCGGCAATCCGGATGCCGCAGCCTTGACCTCGACGCCGGTCAGATCGCTGCCGATGTCTCGCAACTCCGTAAGAAGCGCCTTGAGATCGTCCTCTCGCACGGGGCCACTCCGTTAATGTAGAGTCTACTTTGAGATTGTAGACTCTACCTTGACAACCGCGGGCGGCCTACGCCGCGCCGGCGGCGTGGCGGGTGAGCTGGTCGGCCGATGCCGGTACGACGTCGAGGCGCGGGCGAGGCAGGAGCTGCGGGCGGATCACCAGGCCGCGGCGGCGGGAGAAGTAGAGCACCGACGCCATCGTGCCGAGCACGGTCAGCGCGCCGCCGACGATCAGCGACCAGCGGGCGCCGAAGGTCTGCCCGATCCAGCCGATGAACGGCGAGCCGATCGGTGTGCCGCCCATCAGCACGGTCATGTAGAGCGCCATCACTCGGCCGCGCAGGCTCGGCGGGATGCTCAGCTGCATGGTCGCGTTCCCCGCTGTCAGCAGGGTGAGCGCGCTGAACCCGACCAGCGGCAGCACGATCGCGAACGACAGGTAGGTCGGCATCAGCCCGGCGATGATCACCATCGTGCCGAAGGCGAGCGCGGCGCCGACGACGAGCCGCTGCCGGGTGCGCACCCGGCGGGCCGCCAGCAGCGCGCCGGCCAGCGAGCCGATCGCCAGGATCGAGCCGAGGATGCCGTACTCCCCCGCGCCCTTGTGGAACTCGGCGGTCGCCATCATCGCCGAGGTGAGCTGGAAGTTCAGGCCGAAGGTGCCGGCGAAGAACAGCGTGACCAGCACCATCATCAGCTCGGGCCGCCGCCACAGGTACCGCATCCCGTCGCGGATCATGCCCTTGTCCCGGCCGGCCGGCGTCGGCGAGTACAGCTCGTGCGGACGCATCCGCCACAGCGACAGCAGCACCGCCGAGTACGTCAGCCCGTTGACGATGATCACCGGCCCGGTGCCGAACCAGTGGATCAGCAGGCCGGCCAGGCCCGGACCGATCAGCCGGGCGGCGTTGAACGAGGCCGAGTTCAGCCCGACCGCGTTCGGCAGGTCGTCCCGGCCGACCATCTCGACCACGAACGACTGGCGGGTCGGCGCGTCGAACGCCGTACCGACGCCGAACAGGAAGGCCAGCGCGAAGACGTGCCATACCGTCGCGACGTGCGTGACGGCGAGCAGGCCGAGGGTGAGCGACACCACGCTCAGGCCGAGCTGGGTGAACGCCAGCACCCGGCGCTTGGGGAACCGGTCGGCGATCAGGCCGGCGTACGGCGAGAGCAGCAGCGCCGGCAGGAACTGCAGGCCGGTCACGATGCCGAGGGCGGTACCGGAGCCGGTCAGCTCCAGGACCAGCCAGTCCTGGGCGACCCGCATCATCCAGGTGCCGACGTTCGACACGATCGCGCCGGACGCGTACAGACGGAAGTTGCGAACTCGGAACGCCCTGAAGGTAGGGCTCACGAGGACGCCAGTTTCTCGAGAACGGGTGCGGCCTTGCGCAGGATGTCACGCTCCTCAGGGGTCAGGTTCTTCAGCTTGGTCTGCATCCACTCGGTCCGGCGGCGGCGGTTCTCGGCCATCAGCGCGACGGCCGCGTCGGTCAGCTCGACCACCACGACCCGCTTGTCGGTCTCGTGCCGGGCCCGCCGGACGAGCCCGCCGGCCTCCATGTTCGACACGATCCGCGTCATCGACGGCGGCTTGACCCGCTCGTGCACGGCGAGCTCGCCGATCGTCAGCGGCCCGCGGTTGCACAGCGCCGCCAGCACGCCGAGCTGGTTGGCGGTCACCTCGGCCTCCTCGGACCGCTGCCACCGGATCTGCCGCGACAGCCGCAGGATGGACGACCGCAGCTCACTGGCCAGCCCGACGTCGGTCTTCACCTGCTTCTGTACGACGGTCGGCATGTCTTTAGCTTAACTCATTACCTTTGCTAATTAAAGTGTGTACGACGTGGGGGGTCGCCCGGCACAATCCGGCCGGTCCGCCGAACCCGTCACTCCGTCGGGCGGTACCGCACATCACCCAGGGTTGTGACAGGGGGTGAAGTGCGGTGCAGTGGGCGGAGTGACGTGTTGCGCTTCGGCCGGCCGGCCGGGAACCGGGTTGAATGGGTGCCGGTGGAACACGACGGGGAGTGAGTGGATGGGACACGACCACGGGTACGCGGGCGGAACCGCGGCCGGGGCGCATCGCGGCCGGCTGGCGGTCGTGCTGGCGATCGCCACCACGGTGCTGGTGGTGGAGGTGGTCGGCGGGCTGCTGACCGGGAGCCTGGCGCTGCTCGCGGACGCGGCGCACATGGCGTCGGACGCGGCCGGAGTGGGACTGACGCTGCTGGCGGTGTGGTTCGCGGCCCGGCCGGCGACGGCACGGCGTACGTTCGGGTTCCAGCGCGCCGAGATCCTCGCGGCGACGGTGAACGCGGTCGTCCTGCTGGTGGCCGCCGTGCTCGTCGCGGTCGAGGCGATCCGGCGGCTCGCGGACCCGCAGCCGATCGACACCGGCCTGGTGCTGGTGTTCGCCGCGGTCGGGGTGGTCGCGAACTCGGCCGCGCTGCTGGTGCTGCGCGGCGCGGACACGGACGCGCTCGCGATCCGGGGCGCGGTGCTCGAGGTGCTCGCCGACACGCTCGGCTCGGCGGCGGTGGTCGTCGCCGCGCTGGTGATCCAGTACACGGGCTGGCTGCGCGCGGACGCGGTCGTGTCGCTGCTGATCGCCGCGATGATCGTGCCGCGGACCGTGCGACTGCTGCGCGAGGCCGCCGACGTCCTGCTGGAGGCCGCACCGCGCGACGTCGACATGGACGGGGTCCGCGAGCACATCCTCGGCTGCGGCGGCGTCGTCGGCGTGCACGACCTGCACGCCTGGACGATCACCAGCGGGGTCCCGGTGCTGTCCGCGCACGTGGTCGTCGACGAGGACGTGCTCGCCGAGACCGGCGTCGGCCCCGTGCTCGACCGCCTGCAGGCCTGCCTGTCGGGACACTTCGACGTGGAGCACTCGACGTTCCAGATCGAGCCGCACGGCCACCGCGACCACGAGGACGCCACCCACCCCTGAGCCGCTAGGGTCTGCTGGCATGACGAGCCGGTCCGAGCTGGCGGCGTACGAGCGGCGGTTCCGGCGCAGCGGGCGCGGACGGCGGTTCTGGTCGCTGCCGACACGGTTCGGGACGCCGGAGCTGGCCGTGTTCGTGCTGCTGCCGGCCTTGCTGCCACTGGTCACCGAGGGACAGCTGCGGCAGTTCTTCGGTGTTGCCGGAGGCAACCTCCTGCTCGTCGGGCTGGTCTACCTGTTCGTCGGCTACGGCTTCTCGGCCACGATCTTCTGGGGTACGACGCGGTTGTTCGGCGAGCTGGCGACGTCTCTGAAGAAACTGGTCCGGGCGTTCCCGCTGCTGCTGGTCTTCTCACTGGTGCTGTTCGTGAACGCCGACATGTGGCAGGTGTTCTCCACGCTCGAACCGGTCGTCGTGGTGTTCACGGGCGGCCTGTTCGCCGTACTGGGTCTGGCGTTCCTGGTGCTCCGGCTGCCGGCGGAGGTACGCCGGATCGAGCGGGACGCCGGCGCCGACGGACCGCCTACGTGAGCCAGTCGCCGAGCGGGCCGATACGACACGAACCCGGCCCCGATACCCGCCGTGATCGAGTACGTGAACGGCATCAGGATGATCGTCAGGAACGCCGGGATCGCGATCTCCAGGTCGTCGAAGTCGATCCCGCTGATCTGCGACATCATCAGGAACCCGACCAGCACCAGCGCCGGCGTGGCCGCCTCGTACGGCACCAGCGACACCAGTGGCGCGACGAAGACCGACACCAGGAAGCACAAGCCGGTGACCACGCTGGCCAGCCCGGTCCGCGCGCCCTCGCCGACGCCCGAGGCCGACTCGATGTACGACGTGTTGCTCGAGACCGAGGCGGCGCCACCAGCGGCGGCCGCGACGCTGTCCACGATCAGGATCCGCTGCGCGTTCGGCGGGTTGCCCTCGGAGTCGAGCAGCCCGGCCTCCGCGCCGATCGCGGTCATCGTGCCCATGGTGTCGAAGAAGTCGGCGAGCATCAGCGTGAAGATCAGCAGGATCGCGGTGATCGCACTGACCTCGGAGAACGAGCCGAACAGGCTGAAGTGCCCGAGCACGCCGAAGTCGGGTTTGGTGAACCAGTCGTCCGGCAGCTTCGGCACCGACAGCCCCCAGCCGCCCGGGTTCTTGTCGCTGCGCGGGCCGAGATCGGCAACCGCCTCGACCACGATCGCCAGCACCGTCGCGGTCAGGATCCCGATCAGGATCGCGCCGCGCACCTTGAGCGCGTAGAGCGCCACCACCAGCGCCAGGCCGACGACGAACACCAGCACCGGCCAGCCGCGCAGGTTGCCGCCGACACCCATCTCGACCGGCGGTGCTCCCGCCGCCGCCGGACGTCGTACGAAACCGGCGTCGACGACACCGATGAACGCGATGAACAACCCGATGCCGACGCTGATCGCGACCTTGAGCTGCTTCGGGACCGCCTCGAACACGGCCTTGCGGAATCCGGTCAGCACCAGCCCCAGGATGATCAGGCCCTCGAGCACGATCAGCCCCATCGCGTCGGCCCAGGTCATCTTGGTCGCCACCGAGAACGCCACGAACGCGTTCAGGCCGAGCCCGGTCGCCAACGCCAGTGGGAAGTTCGCGACCAGGCCCATCAGGATCGTGACGACCCCGGCGACGAGCGCGGTGGCCACGGCGACCTTCGCGATCGCCGCGGCCGAGTCGGTGCCGCCGCCGATGTACTGGCCGGCGCCGTCCTTGACGGTTCCGATGATGAGCGGGTTCAGCACGACGATGTAGGCCATCGTGAAGAACGTGACCAGACCGCCGCGGATCTCACGCCCCAGCGTGGAACCGCGTTGGCTGATCTTGAAGAAGGAGTCCAGCACGTTGCCGCCGCGGGCGGGCGCCTCGGTCCTCGTCATGGGTGGATGGTGGCAGAACCACCACCCGCTCCGCTGCCTGAAACTGCCCGTTTCTCGTGTCGTCCGCGCGAGCCGGGTCGGAGTCGTACGACTAATCTGGGGGCGTGGCAGACTCCAAGCCCGCGAAGCGGACCGACCCGACCAGTTCGCTGGCGCGTGGCGAGATCATGCACCCCGAGGTGAAGCCGCTCGACCTGAGCGGGATCTCGTCCGTGCTGACCGGGATCACCGGCTGGGTGATCGCGCTGGTGGTGCTGCTGTTCTTCCGCGACGACCTGCGGCGGTCCGGGTACGGCTGGTGGCTGTGGGTCCCGGTCACCGGGATCGCGCTCGGCCTGATCGGGCTGCTCTACTGCCGCCGCCGCTGGGCCGCGATCCAGCGCGAGCACGCCGCCGAGGCGGCCGCCGCTCAGGCCTCCGAGGGATCCAGCTCGTCGTAGGCGAGGGTGTCGAGCGCGTGCTCGGCCGGCACCGGCTCAGGAGTCACCATGACGACGTCCGAGTGCGCGCCACAGCCGTAGTCGTACGCCACGATCCGTCCCTCACCCGGCGACATCTCGTTCGCACACGCGCCGAACCCCTGCCCGAGGCTGTCCGCGAGCCTGATCCAGTAACCGCAGGTCGAGCACCGGTACGGCGACGCCTGCGCGATCGGCGCGTCGGGTCCGAAATCCCCCGCGTACCACCGCTCGGCGGCGGACTCGCGCCCCTCCGGTGACAGCACCCGGGCCCGGCCCAGCCCGAGCTCCTCGACGACAGCCCGTACGTCGTCCGGCGCGCCGGTCTCGGTGAAGCCGGCCGTCAACCGGGGATCGTCGGCGGGCGTGGGAAGCAGATCGCCCGGGCGCAGGTCGCCCGGCTGCAGCCGGTCCGACCACGGCACCCACTCCGGCGCGACGACCGCGTCGTCACCGGGGAGCAGCACGACCTCGTTGACCGTGACGGTCTTCGCCCGCGACGCGCGCGTGACGGTCACCGCCCAGCGCCACCCCACGTATCCGGGATGCGTGCAGCCGAACAGGTGCGTGACCAGCCGCTCGCCCTCGACCAGGTGCCCGAGGTGCTCGCCGACCTGTCCCGGCCCGGCCTCGGTGTCAGCGGCCTCGCGGGCCTCGTCGACCGCGCCGACGCACACGGCGTCCGCCTTCGCGCGGCTACGCTCGCTGGCCCGGGTCACGATCGCTGCAGTCACAGTCGCCGATTCTCGCATCCCCGCCACCCCTTAAGCGAATGCCACCTCACGCCGTCTTGCAAGTGGCGGAGACGCCGGATCGACCGGCTACCGGGCAGGATGGATACATGGCGACGCCCGACGACAGCGGACCGGATCCCCGGCGCTCGTTCGCGGGCGACGACGACCGGAAGACGGAGGCGCGGCGGCAGCGAGTCGCCGGCGCGGGGCGGCGGATGCGCGCCGCGGCCGAGGGAGTCGGGCGGGCGTCGAAGGCCGGCGCGGGCGGGGTGGCCGCGGTGTCGAAGGCCGGCGCGTCCGGGGTGGCGGCGGCGTCGCGGAAGACGGCCGGGTTCACCGGGCGGGCCGGCAGGGCGACCGGGCGGCGGATCCGCAGCCTGACGAGCGCGCAGGGCGCGGGCGAGTCCGGCCTCTCGCGGCTGATCGAACTCGGCGCGGTGAACGCGGCCGCCGACACGGCGTTCGCGGTGTCGCTCGCGGGCACGGTCTTCTTCACGGTGCCCACCGGCGAGGCGCGGGCGCGGGTGGCGTTGTTCCTGCTGCTGACGATGGCGCCGTTCGCGGTGATGGCGCCGCTGATCGGGCCGGTGCTGGACCGGTTCCGGCACGGCCGGCGCTGGGCGATCGGGGCGACGCTCGGGGTGCGCGGGTTCCTGGTCTGGAGCCTGGCGGCGTCGGTCGCCGGCGGCGGCTCCGCGTGGCTGTATCCCGCCGCGCTCGGGTGCCTGGTGGCGTCGAAGGCGTACGGGGTCACCCGGGCCTCCGCCGTACCGCGACTGCTGCCGGAGAACATCAGCCTTGTCACCGCGAACTCGCGCCTCTCGCTCGCGGGCGTCGCCGGCGCGACCGTGTCGGCAGGGATCTCCGGCGCGTTCGCCGCGATCGGGCCGCAGTGGTCGCTGCGCTGGGCGGCGCTCGTCTACACGGTCGGGCTGGTGCTCGCGATCAGGCTGCCGAGCCGGGTGGACTCCCCCGCCGGCGAGGAGGGCCGCGGCGCGGCCGGCAAGCAGGCCCGCCGCAGGGCCGTCACGGCGGCGGTGGCGCGCGGGATCCGCAGCAACCTCGGCCTGCGGTTCCTGTCGGGGTTCCTCACCATGTTCCTGGCGTTCCTGCTGCGCGAGCACCCGGTCGGCGGGATCAGCGGACCGGTGCTGACCGGCTTCGTGATCGCCGCCGCGGGTATCGGCAACAGCCTCGGCACCGCGGCTGGTTCGTTGCTCAGGGCAAGGAGTCCGGAGGCGCTGGTCACCGCGGTGATCGTGGTGGACGCCGTTCTCGCGGTCGTCACCGCGGTGTTCTACGGCCTGCCGGCGCTGATCGCGCTCGGCCTGATCGCCGGGATCTGCAGCTCGCTCGGCAAGCTGTCGCTGGACGCCCTGATCCAGCGCGACGTCGCGGAGAACGTCCGCACCTCGGTGTTCGCCCGCTCCGAGACGGTGCTGCAGCTGGCCTGGGTGCTCGGCGGTGGCTGCGGGGTCGTGATGCCACTGCTGCCCCGCCTCGGCTTCGGCTTCCTCGCGGCCGTGCTGCTCGCGCTGCTGCTCGCCGTGCTCCGTTCGACCGGTCGCCGCCCAGCCGATCGTCGTACGTCGAAGGCGCCGGCGAGCAGACCACCGGCACCGGCAGCGACCGGCGAGGCGCCGCGACGGCGGCCGCCGGACGTACGACGTCCCGCCGGGCGGCCACCTCAGCGTTAGGACCGCGCCGCGATCCGTACATGCACAGGGTTGTAGGACAACCCTGTGCATGTACGGATCGGCGGGTGTTCCGGCTAGACGTCCTGCTTTGCGGGCGCGAGCACCGTCACCAGTACTGCGGTCGCGACCAGCAGTGCGGCGCCGACGATCGCGACCACGTTCATGCTGTGGCTGAACGAGTCCCGCGCCGCCGCGATCAGCGTCGTACCCAATTCGCCCGGCAGGTGCGCGGCCGCCGCGACCGCACCCGGCAGCCCCTCGCGGGCGGCGTCGGCGCCGGGGATGCCGGGCGGGACCGAGATGTCCGCGCGGTACGCCGCGGTGCCGATGCTGCCCAGGATCGCGATGCCCAGCGCGCCGCCCAGCTCGCTGCAGGTCTCGCTGAGCGCCGACGCCGACCCGGCCCGCTCGGCCGGCACGCTGCCGACGACGACCTCGGTGACCAGCGTCATCACCATCACCAGCCCGGCGGCGAGCACGGCGGCGCCGGCCAGCAGTACGGCCAGCGGCGAGTGCGCGTGCACCTGGGTGATCACGCCGAACCCGCTCGCCCCGATCAGGAAGCCGATCGCCAGCACCCGCGAGACCGGCATCCTCTGCGCCATCGCGGACGCGGCCGGTGCGGCGCCGGCGACGATCACGCTCGGGGCCAGCGACCACAGCGCCGCGGTCAGCGGGCTCATGCCGCGGACCAGCTGCAGGTACTGGGTCATGAAGACCGCGTTGCCGATCACGCCGAGCGCGGCCACCGTGTTCGCCACGATCGCGCCGCTGAACGCCGTGTTGCGGAACATCGCCAGGTCGATCATCGGATCGGTCCGGCGCTGCTGCCGGCGGACGAACAGCACACCGACGGCCAGGCCGACCACGATCGACACCACCGGCAGCGTCCCGAACCCGTCGGCCGCGAGCTTCTTGATCCCGTAGATGACCGGCAGCACCGAGGCCAGCGAGAGCGCCGAGCTGAGCAGGTCGAACCGCTCCGCGGACGGCGACCGGAACTCGGGCAGCAGCACCGGCGCGAGCATGATCAGCAGCACCATCGCGGGCAGGTTGATCAGGAACACCGAGCCCCACCAGAAGTGCTCGAGCAGGATGCCGCTGAGCACCGGACCGAGCGAGATGCCGCCCATCATCACCGCGCTCCAGAACGCGATCGCCTTCGACCGCTGCGCCGGGTCGTGGAAGATGTTCCGGATCAGCGCCAGTGTCGACGGCATCAGCGTCGCGCCGCCGACCCCGAGCACCGCCCGGGCGCCGATCAGCTGCTCCGGGTTCTGTGCGTACGCCGCGATCAGCGAGGCGAGCCCGAAGGCGAAGGCGCCACCGATCAGCAGCCGGCGCCGCCCGATCCGGTCACCCAGCGAGCCCATCGTGATCAGCAGCCCGGCCAGCACGAAGCCGTAGATGTCGAAGATCCACAGCTGCTCGGTCGCGGTGGCGCCGAGGTCCGCGCTGATGAACGGGACCGCGAAGTAGAGCACCGACACGTCCATCGAGACCAGCAGCAGCGGCAGCGCCAGCACGCCGAGCGCGATCCACTCCTTGCGGCCGGCCTTCGGGCCGGCGTGCTCGACCAGTTCCGTCGTCTCCATGACAACCCCTCCGATTATCCGTGTATGTCGCATACTGTTTACGTCGCACACGAAAGCTAGCACGCATCTGTCTATGATGTAAACAGTTTCGACGGACACGGGAACGGGCGGAGACGGCGATGACGGACAACACCGAGGAGCTCCCACGAGTGCTGGCGCTGATGTGGGGTCACGAGCAGACCGGCCGGCGCGGGCCGAAGCCGGGCCTCACGATCCAGGACATCGGGCAGGCGGGCGTGAAGATCGCCGACGCCGAAGGGCTCGGCGCGGTGTCGATGAGCAAGGTGGCCGGTGAGCTCGGGTTCACGACGATGTCGCTCTACCGGTACGTGAGCTCGAAGGACGAGCTGTTCACGGTGATGCTCGACCAGGCCTACGGCCCGCCGGACCTGAAGGAGCCGCCGGCGGGCGCGGACTGGCGTGAGCGGATGACGATCTGGGCCATCGCGGCCCGGGACACGCTGCTGCGGCACCCGTGGATCCTGCAGATCCCGCTGTTCGAGCCGCCGCTGTCACCCAACCAGCTGGAGTGGATGGAGGCCGGCCTGCGGACGCTCGGTCAGACCGGGCTCGGCGAGCAGGCGAAGCTGTCGGCGATGCTGCTTGTGGACGTCTACGTGCGCGGCATCACCCAGCTGACCGCGCACATGGTGGTCGCGAACGCCGAGGCCGGTCTCACCGAGCTGGAGTCCGACCAGATCTACGCCCGCCGGCTGGCCCTGCTGCTCGACCCGGAGCGGTTCCCGGCGGTCGCCGCGGCGCTCGGCTCCGGCTCGCTGTCGGACGGCAGCGACTTCACCGTCGACGAGTTCGCCTTCGGCCTGAACACCGTCCTCGACGGCATCGCCACCCTGATCGAGCGAGACGCCTAGACGTCCAGCTTGTCGGCCACGCCGCGCAGCACGGTCGCCACCTTGTGGGCGGTCTTGCTGTCCGGGTGACGGCCGCGGCGGTAGCCCTCACCGACGTGGTCGAGCATCTTGATCAGGTCCTCCACGACCGTGACCATGTCCTCCGGCTTCGGCCGCATCGCCTTCACCACCGACGGCGGCGGGTCGATCAGCCGGACCTGCAGCGCCTGCTCCCCCTTGCGGCCCTCGACGACGCCGAACTCGACCTTCTGGCCGGGCTTCAGACTGGTCACCCCGGTGGGCAGCGCGTCGGACCGGACGTAGACGTCGCCGCCTTCCTCCTTGCTGAGGAAGCCGAAGCCCTTCTCCGCGTCGTACCACTTGACCTTGCCAGTAGGCACGGGAAACCTCTTCGATGTCTGTCGTCGGGACGGGAAGCACTACGGTCGCGGGACCACTCGATAATCGGTCCGCCGGGATCTCTCAGCCTACGCCGGAACGGGGTCCGCCCCAGCCGGTGGCCTGTCGGTGCTCACCGGTACACCTCGGGTTCGGGAAGGCGCTCGTTCATCGAGCCGGAGCGGAACCCGCGCGGGTCCACCGACGCCGCCGCGAACCCCTCGGCCCGGACCAGCGCGACCAGCTGGCCGGTGTCGACCACGTCCAGCAGGCCGGCGTCGATCTCGATGCTCGCCGACTCGCCGAGGTCGCGGACCCGGACGTTCCGCACGCCGTACGGCGTCAGGTGCCGGCGAACGACCTGCTCGGCGCGATCCACGCGCGCCAGCAGGTGCGGCGTGATCCGGACGCCGTACGCGATCCGGCTGGACAGGCAGGCCGCGGCCGGCTTGTCCGACGTCGCCAGCCCCCACCGGCGGGACGCCTCGCGTATCTGCGCCTTGGTGAGCAGCACGTCCTTCAGCGGCGTGATCGCGCCACGTTCGTGCGCCGCCCGGATGCCGGGGCGGAAACCCGCGACGGCGTCGTCGGCGTTGGTGCCGGTGGCGATCGCCTCGATACCGAGCTCGTCCGCGATCGGCTGCAGGGTCTCGACCAGCTCCGCCTTGCAGAAGTAGCAGCGGTCACCGGCGTTCGCCTGGTACCCCTCGCGGTCCATCTCGTGCGTGTGCGGCGTCAGGTGCCGCACGCCGAGGCTGTCCGCGAACGCGGCCGCGGGCTCCAGCTCGGCGACCGGCAGGCTCGGGCTGACCGCGGTCGCGGCGACCACGTTCGCCGGCCCGATCGCCTTGGCCGCGGCGGCCAGCAGGAACGCCGAGTCCGCCCCGCCGGAGAACGCGACCAGCAGCCGCCGGTGCCGCGAAAGCCCTTCCCGCAAGGCCTCCAGGCGCGTGGTCAGCAGGTGCTCGTCCAGCCAGGCCGCGAACTCGGTGAGGTCGTTCAGCACCACGTCGGCGCCGTACGCGCGCAGCTCGTCCGCGCTGAACGGCCCGCTCGCCACGGCCACCGCGACGGCGCCCGCGGCCCGCGCGCCGTCGATGTCGGCGGTGTGGTCGCCGACGTAGATCGTCGCGCCGTGCTCCTTCAGCGCGATCGCCTTCTGCTCGCCGTGCAGGTCGCCGACCACCTCGTCCACGTCGAACCCGAGGTGGTCGGTGTGCAGCTTGACGCTCGGCTGGTACTTGGCCGACACGACCAGGCTGCGCCCGCGCTCGCGTCGTACCGCGTCGAGCGCGGCCTCGGCGCCGGCGGTCGGCAGCGTCCCCAGGACGGCGTGCTCCGGGTAGTGCTCGCGGTACCGCGCCACCATCGCCTCGACCCGCTCGGCCGGAAACCAGTTCGCCATCTCCCACAC
>WNGB01007303.1_pt1 | contig 24645 bp, 31 predicted proteins | sample 5400681 | NCBI WGS metagenome assembly WNGB01 (sample SAMN13153367, study PRJNA577476) | soil metagenome | isolation source: 115 cm soil or saprolite under grassland replicate 2 | place: USA:California | collected 2016-06-15
CGGTGGCGCGACGACGACGCGGTCCGGCGCGGTGAGCAGCCGCCGATCCCGGAGAACTCGATCGTCAAGCCGCCCAGCGCCGAGCTGCGCCCGGACCAGCTCGACAGCGACTCGCTGCCGGACTACGCGGTGCTCGACGCGATCCTGCGCGGGTACATCGACGGGGATCTCGGGCGTGACGAGCTGGTCGCCGAGGGACACGACCCGGCGGTCGTCGACCGCGTGCTGCGCATGGTCGACCTCGCGGAGTACAAGCGGCGCCAGGCGGCACCGGGTACCAAGATTTCCATCAAGGCATTCGGGCGCGACCGGCGGCTGCCCATCACCAACCGGTTCCGGGAAACCGCCCGGCCGGAACCGGAGACGGTACCGACGGCCGGCACTGTGACATCCTCCACTGGGCCCTGACCAGGACGCTCCACCGGTGGGACGATCGAGACCTGACCCGGGGACCGCGCGACGCGGCCTCGAGGACCCAAGGAGACATCGATGTCCCAGAGCGTGGTGCCCTCCCTCTACGGCGGACCGGTTACCAAGCGCGTCCGCACCCGCGACCTGATCCTCGCCAAGCAACGCGGCGAACGGTGGGCCATGCTCACCAGCTACGACCAGTACACCGCCGGCCTGTTCGACGCGGCCGGCATCCCCGTCCTGCTGGTCGGCGACTCGGCCGCCAACAACGTGTTCGGCTACGAGACCACCCTCCCGGTCACCGTCGACGAGCTCGTCCCCCTCGTCCGCGCCGTGGTCCGCGCCACCTCGCGCACCCTCGTCGTGGCGGACATGCCGTTCGGCTCCTACGAGGAGGGCCCGACCCAGGCGCTGCGCACCGGGGTGCGGTTCCTCAAGGAGGCCGGCGCGCACGCGGTGAAGCTGGAGGGCGGCCGGCGGGTCGCCGCGCAGATCGCCGCCCTGACCACGGCCGGCATCCCGGTGATGGCCCACGTCGGCTTCACCCCGCAGAGCGAGCACGTGCTCGGCGGCTACCGGGTCCAGGGGCGCGGCGACGCGGCCGAGGACGTGGTGGCCGACGCGCACGCGGTGGCCGAGGCGGGCGCGTTCGCGGTGGTCCTGGAGATGGTGCCGGGCGAGGTGGCCAAGCGGGTCACCCACGACCTCACGATCCCCACCATCGGCATCGGCGCCGGGCCGGACTGCGACGCGCAGGTGCTTGTCTGGCAGGACATGGCCGGGCTGCGCACGGGGAAGGCGCCGCGCTTCGTCAAGCGGTACGCCGACCTGGCCGGGGTACTGACCGACGCGGTGCAGCGCTTCGCCACCGAGGTACGCGACGGCGAGTTCCCGGCCGGCGAGCACACGTTCTAGCCGCTGCCAACCGCGCGCCGGCGCCGCCGTCAACCGCGGCGTAGCGCCTCGACGTGCTGGCGGGCCAGGAGGGACACGGCCGGCTGGTGGGTCCACACGCCGCCGGCACCGTGCGGGGCGCCGACCACGCCGATCGCGGTCTCGCTCTCATCGCCGACGACGAGGCACAGCCGGCCGGCCGCCCCGGCGGCACCGGGTGCGACGACCGTCACCTCGACGCCGCGTTCGGTGGCGGCGCGCAGGTCGGCATCCAGCTCGGCGGCCTCGGCGTCGTCGAGCACGGCGCGGATGCTGGTCTTGGCGTGCCGGATCGCCCCGCGCAGCGCCTCGACCACGTTGCCCGCGCCGGTGATGGTCCAGGTGAGGTTGGCGTCGGTGTCCATCGCCACGGTCGCCAGCGCGCGGGAGACCTTGTCGACGGTGCGGGTGAGCCGGTCGGAGAAGGTGGTCAGCAGGTCCCGGTACGGCACCGGGGCGTACCGGACCGGGTCGCTCTCGTAGACCCGCACGGCGCCCTTGACGCGCAGCCGTTCCAGGGTCTCGTAGACCTTCGACGTCGGTACCCCCGACTGCTTGCCGACCTCATTGCCGTTCATCGGCGAGCGTTGCAGCAGGGCATAGTAGACGCGCGACTCGTAGGGCGAGAAGCCCAGCTCACTCATGCCCTCGACCACGTTATCCACGCTCACGGCTACCCCTTACTACCCCGGTAGTGTATCCTGTGACTACCACGGTAGTGAGGAGTCTATCCCATGTCTGGACCGATCATCTCCTACGGGCTCGCGCAGGACATCGTCGCCCGGTACGCCAAGTCCGGGTACCCCGACGCCCCGGTCGTCCCCGAGCCCCCGCCGCGCCTGCGCCGTACCCGGCTGCGCACGGCACGCGTACTGGCCTGGGCCGCCCGGCAGGCCAGCGGCCTGGCCGAGCGGCTGGCGCCGGTCGAGCCGGGATGCGTGGCTACAGATCGGTGACGCGGATGCCGGCGTGGGCCTTGTAGCGCTTGTTGATGGCGATGAGGTTGGCGGTCAGCGCCTCGACCTGACCGGCGTTGCGCAGCCGGCCGGCGTAGAGGCCGCGCATGTTGGGGATGCGGCACGCCAGCGCCTGCACCTGGGCGACCGCCTCGCGGTCCTCGCCGAGCACGAGCACGTCGAGGTCGATCCGCTCGACGTCGGGATCGGCCAGCAGCGCCGCGCTGACGTGGTGGAAGGCGGCGCAGACGCGGGACTCGGGCAGCAGCGCCGCGGCCTGCTCGGCGGCGCTGCCCTCCGGGACCGGTAACGGGTACGGTCCGAGCTTGTCGAAGCCGAGCGGGTTGACGCAGTCGACGACGATTTTGCCGGCGAGCGGCTGCGCCAGGGCGGCCACGAGCTCGGCGTGGCCGGCCCAGGGCACCGCGATGATGACCAGATCGGCCCCGGCGGCATACCCGTTGTCGCCGCCGGTCACCGTGTCGGGCCCGACGCCAGGCAGCGCGGACAGCTCCGTGGCGGCGGCCGCACCGCGCACCGCCGCGCGCGAGCCGATGCGCACCTGATGCCCGGCCCGCGCCAGCCGGTAGGCCAGACCGTGGCCCTGGTCGCCGGTGCCGCCGAGGATGCCCACGGACAGGCCGCTGACGTCGGGCAGGCTATTCAGATCCAGGACCACCGCTTCATCCTAGACGTCGATCCCATCCGGTCAGACTTTCTCGAACAGCACACGGCGCTGCTTGGGGTCGGCGACGGTCAAGCGCGCGCGGATGCGGGTACCCGCGGCGAGCCCGGCGCCCGCACAGCGGGCCCGCACCGCCGGGTCGTCGAGGGCCACGACAGCCCGGTCTTCCTCGACATCGAGGACCGCGGCCGGAAACTCCTCGCCCACCCGGTGCTCGAGGAGCACCGCCTCGGTGAGGTCGATGGCGGCGCGGGTCGCGGTGCCGGCGCGCTGGCCGCTCGCGGCCATCACCTCGGGCAGCTTCGGCAGTGCGGCACGCGCCCAGTCCGGCACCGGCGTACCGGCGACCAGCGCCAGGCACACCTCCGTGGCGTACCGGTCGGCGAGCCGGCGCAGCGGCGCGGTCACGTGCGCGTAGGGCGCCGCGACGGCGGCCTGCTCGGGATGCTCCGGCACCGACCCGTCGAACGCGGTGTACCCGGCTCCGCGCATCAGCTCGGCGGCGTGGTCCAGAAACGCCGCGCCGCGCGGGTCGGCGGGGTCGACCGACGCGATGACCCGCCCCGCGCCGGCGCCGTCGGGCCAGGCGATGCGCAACGCCTCGGCCGCGGCGCGCAGGCTCGCGAGTGCGCCGGGCGGGGGCGGCGGCATGGTGCGCAGCAGCCCGACCTTCCCGTCTAGCATGATGCGCCCGGCCGCCATGCCGGTGAGGAGGGAGATCTGCGCGTTGAAGTTCTCCACCGGATGCGGGGGGCGCAACACGAGACGCCAGCCGCCGCCGGTGGGCTCGATCTCCTGTTCGGGGATCGGTAGGTTGACGGCGCCGCGGACGAGGCCGCGCTCGACGAGCAGCGCACCGATCTCGGGCAACAGCGCGATCGGCTCGGGCAGGGTACCGCGGCCTGCGTCGGCCTGCACGCCGGCGTAGTTGAGCTTCGCGCGGCTGCGGACGGCGGCGCGCGTCACGTCGACCGCGACGGTGTCGCCGGTGGCGTCGAGGTCGATCGTCCACACCACGGCGGCGCGTATCTGGTCGGGCAGCAGGCTCGCGGCGCCCTCGGAGAGCGTGCGGGGATGCAGCGGCACGTTGCCGTCGGGCAGGTACACCGTCTCGCCCCGGCGCCACGTCTCGTCGGCGAGCGCACCCCGCGCCGGGACGTACGCGGCGACGTCGGCGATCGCGTAGTGCACGCGATACCCGCCGCCGGGGCGGCGCGCCAGGCACATCGCCTGGTCCAAATCCATCGACGTCGGTGGATCAATGGTGACGAGCGTGAGCGCGGTGTGGTCGGTACCGGGCAGCGGCGGCGGTCCCGCGGCCACCCGGTCCGCTTCCGCCTGCGCCGCGGGCGGGAACCGCTCAGGCAGTTCCAGCTCGCGGCGCAGGGCGCTGAAGTCGATGCGGGGCGCTATGACGCGTCGGATCACCACGCGTCAGTCATACCAGCGCCCCGCGCGGACGCCATCAGCTGTCCGGGTTACCGGGATGCGGCCCGTGCGGTCGTGGTGGACCGCTTCGCCGGAGCCTTGGTCGCCGCGGTGGTCTTCTTGGCCGTGGTCTTCTTCGCGGCGGTGGCCTTCTTGGCGGTGCCGGTCGTCTTCTTCGCCGCCGTCGTCTTCTTGGCGGTGGTCTTCTTCGCCGCGGCCGTGGTCTTCTTCGCCGTCGACTTGGTCGCCGCGGTGGTCTGCTTGGCCGTGGTCTTCCTCGCGGCGGTGGCCTTCTTGGCCGGCGCGGTCTTCTTTGCCGTGGTCGTCTTCTTGGCGGCCGTGGTCTTCTTCGCCGCGGTCTTCTTGGCCGGCGCGGCCTTGGCGGTCGTCTTCTTCGCGGCGCCGGTGGTTCTCTTGGTGGCGGTACCGGTCTTCTTCGCCGCGCTCGCCCGCCCGGTGGCGGTCTTCTTCGCGGGGGTCGGCTGGGCGGCCACCGTCTTCTTCGCAGCCGCGCGCTTCGCGGCCGGGGTAGTCGTGGCCTTCTTCGCTACGGCCATCATGTCCCTCCTCACGGGAACGTCATTCCGATCGCCCGTCCCTGGTCCACCTGACGGCGCCGGGGTCACGGGTCCTCGCCTGACCAGCGGGCGTCTTCGGCTTCCCACGCCGCGTTGCGTTCGGCCACCCGGTCCAGCGCCCGCTCCGCCTGCGCGGCGGTGTCGTAGGGCCCGAGCCGGTGCCGTTCGGCACACGCGTTGTCGTCCGTCTCGACGCGGTTGTGGCGCAGGCACCAGTAGTACCTACGGCCCCCTCCGCTGTTACTCATGACATCACTGTGCACCGCAAACCTCTCAGCCGCTACCGATTCAGCGTAAAAAACGGCGAGGGCTCCACAGTAGACGAACCCGGTCGACCACCACCGTACCAGTGCGTCGTAGCCGAAAAGCATTGCGGAACAATGGTTTTCGGCACTCGGAGCGGCGAACCGGCAGGTCGGCTCCCGCGCACAAAATCATCCGTTCAGCCGAGCACCTCGCCACGCCGTAGGTAGCGCTATCGTCTGGCGACATGCCCCTGTTCGACTTCCGCAAGCTCTACGGGGCCGAGCTCGCCGCCGCGCTGCGCCCGGACGAGCGGCTGCACGCCGTCGGGCCCTACACCGAACCGCTCGCCGGCGACGAGAGCCGCCTCGGCGTCGCCGGTCCCGGACCGGACCGGCTGATCCTGGGGTTCAGCTTCCTGCACGGACTGCTGTGGAACCACCACCGGATCGACCGCGCGCTCGGCGGCGTCTGCGGCGTCGGCGGTCCCGACTCCATCGCCGTGCGGCTGTGGCGGGCCGCCGAGGACTGCCCCGACAACACGTACTACGCGGTGACCGACCAGCGCCTGGTGCTCCTCGCGTGGCGCCTGCCCGCCGAGTTCCGCGTCGTGTTCGAGGTGCCCAGGTCGGCGGTCGCCGGCGCGCGGCGCAAGGGCAAGCCGTTCCAGCGCGGCCGGGTCGAGCTGCGCTTCACCGACGGCTCGATGAAGGCGTTCACGACCGGCATCCTGCGCACCACGCACGCCCGCGCCCTACTCAAGGCCCTGAGCCTCGACCGGCTACCCGGACGCTGACCCGCCAAACCAAACCGCTATGCCGAACCCAGGTCGTGCGTCCGTCGTGGTCCGGGCCGTCGCTCCCGCCGCAGCCGGTCACGGCCGCCGCTCGCTGCGCTCGCACCCGTGGCGCCCGCTCCCTCCACCTGACCGGGCACCGGTCGCACCGCGCCCCCGCGCCGCGGTGGCCCGGTGCGACGAGGACCACCGCGGTGTGACGAGATCCTGGACGGTCAGGCGGTGAAGAACTCGACGAGCACCGGGGCGAGTGCGGCCGGGGCGACGTCGTGGGTCTGGCCGTCGAGCGTGCCGTACTTGGCCGTGGGAAGCGCCTGCGCGGCGGCCTGTGCCGCCCGCTGAAGCGACTGCGGGCTCGCGCCGCCGGCGACGACCAGCGTGGGGACGGCGATCGTCGACGCGAGGTCGCGCGGTACCCGGCCGTCGCCGAGCACCTCGTCGTCGTAGGCGAGCGTCGGGGCGATCGCCTCCAGCACGGCCCAGCCGGGCTGTGTCCGCATTTCGGCGATGGCCGGCGCGGGAATGCCAACGGTCGTCATGAACAGCGCCACGGCGTCGCCGTTGCGTCCGGCGTCGAGCAGCTCGTGGAGCCGATCGGTGTACTCTTTCTTCCGGCCGCCGTCCTCGACCTCGGTCAGGAACGGTGGCTCGTAGAGCGCCAGCCGAGTGATGCCGGCGCCGGTGGCCGCGGTCGCCAGCGCGAGCGCCGCACCCGAGGAGATGGCGTAGACGTATGCTTCGCCGCCGGCCGCGGAGATGAGCGCCCGCAGGTCCTCGACCTCACGGGCGACCGCGTAGGGCGCGGTGTCCGAGCTCTCCCCCCGGCCGCGGCGGTCGTAGGTGTAGACGGTGAAGGTGCCGTGCAGCGCGGCGGCGAGGGGGCGCATCGGCCCGGCCGCGCGGTAGCACATGGCGCCGTCGACGAGGACGAGCGGCGGCCCGCTGCCGGCGCGCTCGTAGGCGATCGCGGTGCCGTCGGGTGACGTGATTGTTGGCATCTCCTGCTCCTACTCCTACTCGTGTGGTGGTTCGGCGTGCAGACCGGCCACGTAGGCGTCGAACCGGTCGAGGCTGGTGCTGAACCCGGCCCTCGCCGCGGCGCTCAGGTACGCCGCCGGCACGTTGGTCTGATGGATGACCACCTCGGTGCGCCCGTCGTGCAGGTCGACGAAGGTGACCGTGGTGCGCATGCCGCCCTCGATGTCGGGCTCGATCCAGACCAGCCGGTCGGGCCGGGTGACCTCGACGTAGACGGCCCGCATGGTGTAGGTGCTGCCGTCGGCGTCGTTGACCATCGTGGTCTCGAAGGCCCCGCCGGGGCGCGGGTCGACGACGATGTTGCCCGCCGGCGTCGTCGTCCCGGCCGGGCCCCAGAAATGGGCCAGGTGCTCCGGCGTGGTCATGCAGTCGAACAGCAGCTCCGGCGACGCCCGGTGCACGCGCCGGTAGGTCAGCTCGCCGGTCCCAGTCATCGTGCCGTCCTTTCTCCGCGGCGCTGCTTGGCGCGCAGCGCCGCGAGGTGCTCGTCGAGGCGGTCGTGGCGGTCGGCCCAGATCTGCCGGTGCCGCGCGATCCACCCGGCGGCCGCTTCGAGGCGCACCGTGTCCAGGACGCAGGGCCGGGACTGCGCGACCCGGGACCGCGAGATCAGGCGGGCGTGCTCCAGCACCTTCAGGTGCTTCGAGACCGCCTGCTGCGTCATCGCGAACGGCTCGGCGAGCTGGTTCACCGTCGCGTCGCCACGGGCCAGGCGTTCCAGGATCGCCCGCCTGGTGGGGTCGGCCAGGGCCGAGAACACCAGGCTCAACTCGTCTTCCACGACGGCCATGCGCCGATCCTATCCACAACCGCGCGTTTGCACAACCATATGGTTGTGCATGCTCTCCGGGGCGCTATCGTCTGCCCACCCGGTACCCGTCGACGCCGGGCGGCAACGGCACACCGGTCTCCGGGTCTTCCCGCTCGTACCGGCACGACCCGTCGTGCGCGCGGTCGAGCAGCGACCGCAGCAAGCCAACGGTGTGCGGTGGTACCGTGCCGCGTCGTTCGTGCTTCTCCAGCTCGGCGAGCAGCGTGGCGAGTGCCGTAGCCGCGGCTACCGCCGCGGCTTGGTCGGCCTGCGGGTCCAGGCGCAGGCCGGCTGTGGCAGCGAGCTGGGCCATGCTGAGAGCCATCGCGCCGCGCCTCCTGGGGCAGTCGGGGCGCGGCGGCCGGGGGCGCTGCCGCCGACCTTCACACCGCCGTACCCGGGTCCCCCGTGGACCACGCCGGCCTGGCCTCCTCGACGACACCGACCGACGCTCGGGGCTACGACCGAAGGTAGCCTCCGAGACCGCGCGGCGACGGGCGCGGTGCACCATCGCCACGATCGCGTCCCGTGCCATCGGGTTGACCGAGAACGGTACCGGGGCGATCCGCTCGGCCCGGACGAACGCGACCAGCGCCTCCCGGTCGGTCTTGCCCGAGTGGGCCAGCGCCCGGCCGAGGTCCAGCCAGTACGACTGGTGCCGGTCGACTACCTGAAGCGGCGCCGGGTTGACCTGGTGGGAAAGCTCGACCACGCGGCCGTATTCGCCGGCCTCCGCCGCGACCGCCATACGCCACAGCCCGACGTTGGTCGGCCCGAACGCCATCTTGTTGAAGCCGAGCCCGTCGTCCGGATCGCCGAGCGTCTCGGCCTCCAACTCGGCCGCGCGCAGATGCGCCTGGGCGTCGTCGGCACGCCCGGCGACCGCGCTGGCGAGCGAGGCGGACATGTGGAGCTGCCCGAGGACCTGGCGCACCTCGACGTCTGCCGCGTCGCTCTGCAGCTCGGCGAGAGCCCGGTCCGCGACCTTGCTGGTCGTGACGGCCGCCTCGATCGGCAGGGTCAGCACGTGCGCGAACCGGGCCGCCCCGAGCCACGCCGGCTCTTCGGCCTCGCTCGCGGCGTTGACGGCGATCCGGGCCGCGGACAGGGCCAGGTCGCGGTACCCGAACCGGCGTAGGCACGCCGAGGCCTGGTAGGCCACCTGGGCGAGCGGAAGGCACCCGGCCGCCGCCGCGTCGGGAAGCAGCGACGGCAGCAGCGGCGCGATCGACGCATAGTCCGAGCGGGACCGCAGCTCGGCCAAGTGCCCGATCGCGGCGGCCAGCTCATCGGGGTGCCGCTGCGGCGTCCGCCGCTCGCCTTCTTCGATCTCGATCAGCGCCACCCGGATGGCCGGGGCGGCCTCGGCGACGCCCGCCTTAAGCGGGTCGGTGGGGTCGCCGGGCTGGCCGAGCAGATCGGCGACGGCGACCTGCAGAGCCCGGGCCAGGGCAACGAGGGTGGCGCGGCGCTCGACGTTCTTGTTCCCCGCCTCGACGTGCGAGATGTACGACTGTGAGACGCCGGCGAGCCCGGCCAGCACGGTCTGGGTCACGCCCCGGCGCCGGCGCCAGTAGGCGATCCGCGCGCCGATGTGGTCCGCGTTCATCGCTGCTCCCAGATGACGGGCTGGATGCGGGTCGCCGCTGCCACCCGGCGGCCCGCCGTTCCCCGACCGTACGCGACCGGCCGCCGGGCTGCCCACCTCAGCATGACGGTCGGCCTTGCGCGGGTGAGCGCGCACCGTCAGGTGCGACGGACGAGTCGACCTGTACGCCGGGTAGTGCTCGTGACATAGCCGCTGACCAGCAGAAACTCGCGGTTCATGGGCTACTGGGCCGTCTGTGGGCCGTCCCGGCCCGGGTCGGTCCGGAACAGATCGTCGATGGCCCGCCGGGTACGTTCCTCACTGGACGGCATCAGGTGGGTGTACACCCGCAACGTGAAGCCAGGGTCGTTGTGGCCGAGGTATACCGACAGTGCCTTGATCGACTCCCCCGCGTCCAGCAGCGCGGAGGCGTAGAAGTGTCGTAGCGCGTGCATCCCGGTTGCCCGGGTTGGCACGATGCCCGCTGCGATGATTGCCGGCCGCCAGCTCTTCTCGTCGAACGTGGCCCTGTTGATCGCATTGCCGCGCGGTGTCGTGAAGACCAGCCGCGCCGTGACCATGGTGGTTGACGCGGGATCCTCCCAGGGCAGCGTCACGGACACGGGCGGAACCCCGTCCATGTGGTCCTTGAGTGCCTGCGCGACGGTGTCGGGCAACGGGATCCGCCGGTCTTTGTCGTTCTTGGGCAGCCCGAACACGAGACGTGAGTGGATCCTCTTGACCTGGCGCTGGACGTGAATCCAACCGGTGTCGAAGTCGAGATCGTCAACCGCGACACCGAACACCTCGCCCTGACGCATCCCGCAACCTCCCGCGAGGTCGGCCATCGGGCGGTACCGGGGCGCCAACCCGGCACGGATCGCGGCTACCTCATGCATCTTCCACGGCACAACATCACGCGCGATCGGTCGCGGTTGCTGAACCGACTTGGCCGAGCATGGGTTCTTCACGATCCGTTCGTCGTCCATCGCAGCCGACAGGATCGCCCGCAGATACGCGAACGCGACCGATCGGGTGGCCGGGGCGAGCACGCCCACAAGCCCGCTGTCCCACTCTCGGATGTCGCTCGCCCTGATCGACCGAAGTTCACGCGGACCGAAGAACGGCAAGATGTGCTTGCGTACCCGGTACTCCAGCCCCTCCCGGGTCGACGCATCGAACGTCCGTGTTCGTAGCCACTGCTCGGTGAACTCGCCAAAGGTCATCCGGCCACGCACGGGATCGACGTAGGTGCCACGGAGCTTGTCCGACTCGACCGAGACGAGGAACGCCTCAGCCGCCCGCTTGTGCCGGTCCGGGAAGGACTCGGACCGCTCCCGGCCGTCCGGGCCGTTGTACCGCACGCGGTACCGCAAACCGGTGCCGTGCCGGTCGGTCTTGATCCGCTCGGTTCGCCCGTCCGGATGCCGGACGGTTTTGTACCAGCGGTCCTCTATGTGTGCCATGCCGTCACGCCGCCCGTTCCCGGACCCAGGCCCGCACGTCGGCGGGGTCGTATCGCAGGTACCGGCCGACCCGGGCGGCCGGTGGCCCATACCTGCGCTTGCGCCACTGGTACAGCGTCTCCACCGGCACGCCGAGGAACGCTGACACGTCATCGACCGACCAGAGCCGGTCCACCATGGTCACGACGGTCACGGCTTACCCCCTTCCGATCGAGCGGTACCGACAGTTGCCGAAGCATCTGGCGCGCCGTGTGCGGCGCGGTCCTTGGCGGCCAGGAGCGCGGCGCGCCACTGGATGCGTTGGGAGATGGCGCGCAGGAGTCGGTGTTCCAGCGCGGGCAGGTCCGGGTCATCCGGCCGGGCCAGTTCCCAGGCGACCGGCGCCGGCTCACCCGGTTGGGCATCGACGGCGGCAGCGGACTCGTGGTCGGTGGATACGCCGAGCAGGGCGCGGACCCAGGCCCGGGCGTCGGCCCGGTGGTCGGCCAGGGTCTTACCCGACCAGTCCCGGGAGACCAGGACCCGGCGCCCGCCCAGGCCGAGGGTGGCCTTGTGGTGCACCTTGCCCTTACAGTTGCCCGGGCGCAGCTTGCCGTGCGCCTTCTTCGGCTGGATGCCGTACAACAGCCAGTTCGCGCACCGGTACGAGCACGGCGTGACCCGCAGCTCCCGCCACAGCCGGTCGATGTGGTCACGCTGCGCATTTGCGGTAGCGACGTGGCAGTCCGCGGCGTTCTTGGTGACGTACTTGGTGATGTAGCCGATCGTCCGGTCGATGTCCTTCGAGCCGGGCTCCACGCCCCGGGCCTTGACCTGAGCGCCGAACCGGGCCACGTGTGCCGGACGGGTGTCGGGATCGTCGTCGACCGCCTTCAGCGCCGTGGCCCAGGTGGTCAGCGGCGCCCGGGTATCCGGGTCCACCCACGTGCCCGCGTCGATGTCCCACTCTGGGAGCCGGTCGAGGCTGTACCGGGGTTCGTCGACAACCGGCCACCACACCTGGTAGTAGGTGGCGGCGGCTACCAGCTCCAGCGTGGTACGCGGGACCGTGCCCCGGATGGCGAAGTGCGCGTGTGGGGCCAGGCGCTTCTGTGGCTCGACGCAGCCGGCGTACTGGACGTTCCAGCCGACGCAGCGGCGCAGGTTCTGCCAGTACCGGTCGAGCAGTCGGGCGAAGTGCACCGCGTCCCGGGCGGCGCGGCGGTAGTCGTAGCTGTCGGGGTCGACCGGGGTCCCGATCAGCGGATCGTCCTCGGCATGGAACCGCCGGCACGCGCACGGGATGGGCTTGCCGCCCGGGGACCTGCGAACCCCGTGCACGGGCCCGTAGGAGTCGAGGGTCAGGGTCAGCCACATCGACGGCTGGTGCACGGTGCCGTTCGATCCGACGTAGATCCGGCCGACCGTCCGCCGCTCGACCTTCTGGCGGGGCAGGTCCGGCACGTCCTGCCGCCGCCGGGTCGAGCGGACCCGCTTGGGCTGCCGGTCGTCCCGGTCCTCGCCGTCGCCGGGCCGGGGCGGCGCGACCCGGCCGCGCAGACCCTCGGCGGCGATCGCTTGCTCGACTTCGTCGATCGCGGCGTCCAGGTCAGCCACCTGGTCCCACTGCGCGGCCCGTTCGGCGGCGGCCCGCTCGAACTCGAAGTGTGCCCGCAATGTGAGCAGCGCCCGCTGGCCCTCGGTGGCCGGAGCGGGGCCGGGGTTCGGCTCGTCGGTGCGGTGCCAGCCTTCCCGGATCTGCCTCTGCCGCAGCCGCTTCGCCCGGTTGGCGCAGGCCGGGCACTTGTCCTCCCGGGTCGCGCCACACGGCAGGTCGATCACCTCGGTCTGCCCGGTGCCCAGGTCGGTGCGGCGTAGCAGCACCGGCCGGGCGCACACCCCATGCTCGTGGGCCAGGGCCTTCAAGGCATCGATGGTGCGGGGCATGGCGTTGCGGGCGGCCCGGGAGCCGGGCCGCGCCTCGGGGAAGGCAGGCACGGCCGGGACCGGGGCCAGGGTGGCGGTCATCGGGACGCCCCACTGCGGACCGGGACCCTGTTGACGCGGGCGAAGGTGTCCGGAGGGACCGGGACCACGGCAGTGCCGGGCCGGGTCACCGGGCCCGGGCGGTCCTCCACTGTGGGCGCTTCGACTGTAGACGGTTCCGTTGCGGTCGTCGGGGCGGTGCGGGTCCGTTCGGCGAGTTCGACCAGGCTGATCGAGGCGACGACGATCAGCCCGTCCACGGAGAACGGCAGCAGGTACGGCGCCGAGCCGGTCTCCCCGTACCGGGAGGCGACACCGGCCATGTGCCAGTACGACACCCAGGCGGCGATGCCCGCGATGACCGCCGTCGCGGTGATACGGGCGGCCGACAATGAGCGGCGACGAATGGGTACCCGGGTGATCCATTCCACGGTGAGCAGCAGCGCCACCGGGGGCCAGGCCGCGATGGTCTGGCTGATCGGGTTCGCGCGGGCGTGCAGTACGTTCGCCGCGACCGACGCCGCCACACCGAGGGTTAGGGTCAGCCGTAGGCCCCAGCGCAGGCGGGTCATGTGGGTTATGTTCGGACTCATGCCGCGCTCACCTCGGTGAAGTCGCCGTCGATGATCCGCAGGTGGCCGTACTCCCGGGCCAGGTCGGCGTTGTCGTTGTCCGTGGGGTAGGACAGCCTGATCCGGATCGGTGTCGGGTCGCCATCCAGGACCACATAGGCAGTACCGGCGTAGCGCGGTCCCTTCGGGATCCGGTCGCACAGCGCGCCCCGGTCCCGGGCGCCCTCGTCCAGTGCGAGGTCAACCTCCTTGGCCTCGGACAGCCGTAGCCCGACCCGGGTCGGGAACAGGTTGCGGAACGGCAGCACCTCCTTGCGGGGGTCCTGCAAGCAGGCCACGACGTGCACGCCCACGGCCCGGCCCTGGGTCAGCAGGATCCCCAGCGCGGCCTTGATGCGGTCCTTGACCTGCCGGTCGGTCAGGTAGGCGGTCAGGGTGGCCAGCTCGTCGATGATGATCAGGTACAGCGGGTCGTCGGCGGTCGGGATGTGCTGGCGGGTCCGGCCGCGTAGCCGGTCGGTGCGTTCCTGCATGACCTCGACGGCCTCTTCCAGCATGTCGGCCATCGCCTTGAAGTCCTTGCAGGCGAACCGGTCGAACAGCGGCATCCCGGCGGCGAGTTCCATCCCGCCCTTCGGGTCGAACGCCCACACCTTGACCAGCCCGGAGCGGATCCCGGCGGCGACCGCGCGCAGCAGCGACCAGATGTAGGAGCCCTTCCCGGCGTCGGTGGCGCCGACGACCAAGACCTGAGTGCCGAACAGTCGCAGCGTGTAGACCTCGCCGTCTTCCCGCAGACCCAACGGGAGAGCGGTGAAGTCCGGCACGACCGGCACCGGGAACGGCGGCACCGTCGCCCTCAGCGGGTCGCGACGACGCAGCACGAGCACCACCAGGTCCGGGCGCCGGCCCGGGGTGACCCGGATACCGAGCGCGCCGAACGTATGGGCCAGCCGTTCGCCCACGGCCGCGTAGTCGTCCGGGATCTGTCCGGTCACCATCCGCACCGTCAACACGTCAGCCGACCCATTGCACCGGACGCGCTTGAGTACCGGCACCACCGTGTGCCCGTCGAAGCTGACCGTCAGCCGCGCGGTCGCCATCGCCGACAGCCACCGACGCCGATACCACCACCGCCGCCACCGAGACAGCGCCGGATGCCAGGCGAACCGGCCGAACGACGGCCGATGCCCGAACCACCACCCGGTCAGCCCGCCGGCCAGCCCGACGACCAGCCCAACCGGCCCGTACCAGTCAAACTCGACGTACAGCCACAGCAGCAGCGACGCCGGAGCCGTGACGTACCAGTACCGGCAGGCCAGGAACACCGCCAACGCCAGACCCTTGATGCACCACCAGGTGACCACCATCCACAGTGGAATCCGCACGATCGGGGTACGGACGTTGAGCATCGAGTCGGGAACCTGGTTCCCGCGCACGTGGTTGATCAGCGGCATTCGACCTCACCGCCCCTGCCCCAACGTTGTTGAGCGGCCTGCCGGGTAACCCCGAGCCGGGCGGCGATCTCCGCCCACGAGTAGCCGAACCCGCGCAGCCCAGCCACGGCCGCGCCGACGGCCCGGTCGATGTCCTCGGCCAGCGCCACCAGATCCGCGAGGGCTTCCACATCCCCGGTCGCGACCCGCCGGCCGTGGGCGCGCACCACGCGTCGGAGGAACGCGGCGTAAGCGTCGTTCTCCACCACCCGCAGCGGCCGGGGGACCGTCAACCCTGGCTTGACACCAGACCTGCGACCCATCAGAACCGCCCCCGCTCACCCAGCCGCCGGACCGCCTCCCGCAGATCGGCCGCCAACGCGGCCAGCTCCCGCGCCGATGCACCCGACCGACCGGCCGCCTGCCGTTCGTACGCATCGGCGAGCCGCCCGAACGCGACCGCCATCCGTGCCGGCCCGCCGGCATGCCAGGTGACCAGGGCCAGCAACGCGGCGACCGCGCCTTCCCGCACCGGCGCGGCCTGGCAGTCGTCGCAGTGGTATACCTCCGGCGCGTACGCGGCCAGCAGACCGCAGCTCGCGCACACTCGCCACACCGCGCCGTCCTTGCAGGTGACGCGGGCAGCGTTCGCTACCGTGGGCACAGCAGCCCCTCCATCCGTGGAGATCGGGTTGGGAGCAAGGGGCGGGCCGGAACTCTTTGGCCGGAGGTAGGCCCGCCCCTTGCGGATCGGTATGGGTCAGGCCGCCGTCGCGGCGACTTGTCCGGAGGACCCGGGCGCGACGAGCGCGCCGGCCCGGATCGACCACGCCAGCCGGGCGCGGCACTTGTGCGGGCGCCGCTCGCCCTTGCACGCAGTCGCGTCGTTGTACGGGGTCACCGTCAGGTCGGTGAACGCCACCGCTGGCGGGTACCCGGGCATGGCCGACGCCGGCGGCACCGGCGCCGCCGCAGCGGCGATCTTCACCTTGACCTCGGTCGACCTGCCGTACTTGCCGGCCTCCGGGTCCAGGTCCATCACCTTCACCACCCACACCCGGACGCCGTGCTCATCGCGGGCCTGGTTGTCCTCTTCGGACAGCCGGTCGAAGTCGACCAGCTTGTCCACGCCGAGGAAGAGCGCCCCGTTCGGGAACACGTACTCGAACGGCACCGGAATCTTGATCGAGTTCGGAACCATGTTCTGTCTCCTCCGTAGGATCGGTCGAACGGCGGGACCGGCCAGGCTGCCGGCCGGCCTCGCGTCTATGCGGCGTTGTCGTCGGGTGTGTCGGAGTCCTCGTCGGCCGATGACGGTGTGTCCTGCAACTCGTCGGCGTACAGTTCTGCGGTCTCGCGGACCACGTCGCGCATGGCGCGGCGAAGCCGCTGCCAGTCGAGCGCGGACGGGTCGCCCTCCACCGACAGGATCCGGATCTCGGCGTCGAGGAGCGCCAGTTCGGCGGAGATCAGGCTGGACTCCCGCTCAATGGCGGCCAGGTCCTCGGCGGACGGTTCGTCGTCATCCGACGCGGTAGCGGTCGACGTTGCCATGATGTGTCTCCTGGTGTGGCTATTGGGGGACGGACGGGCTGGAGTCGCGCCCAGCGTCAATACAACGCCACGCTGTATCCGACGCCATCAGACTACAGCTTGAGGTTGTATTCGAGCAATCGCGGCCGGCCGGCATCCGGTGGTACTGAACAGGTGCGTCGTGCGACGCGGGAGCCGGGCGGTTCGCCAGGCCGATCGCGTACCCTCGCTGTTGATGTCTGAGACGACCGCCGAACTGCCGGGCGACTGGTGGACGACGGATGATGTGTTGGCGTTCCTACGGTCTGTTGGCGCGCCGATTAGCCGTGCGACGTGGGCCGCCTACGTGTCCCGTGGGCAGGCGCCCGCACCAGACCGGATGTTCGGGCGGTCGCCGGCCTGGCGACCAGCGGCCGTACGCGAGTGGCAGGCATCGCGTCCGCGACGCGGGACGGTCGATGCTGGACCGGACACCGTTGCTTCACCTCCTTCCGGGCCATCGGCTTCCGACACAGCCAAGTCAACCGCCAAATCCGAGCGTCGCCGATGAATGAACAACCACGCCCGATGCATCGGTGATGCAGTAACGGTGCAGAGCGCCGGCCCGTGGCGGTCATTGATCGACCAGGCGTGCTCCACGATTCCGTGACCTCGGGCCGCGTATTCCGCGCGGCATGACGCCTGCGCCATTTCGGCATACCGGTCTGTCATTGGCGTCCGCGATCGCATGGAGCAAGCTCCGGTCCGTGGGTGCCGGGGCAGGTGCTGAAGTCGGGGCGCGAAGTCGCCTGCGGTCGTCCCCGACGAGGACTCCGCCTGCCTCGGCGCCCCTTGACCCGAGCGTTGGAGCCTGTTTCGGGGAGGAGCCGGGCATGAAAGCCACCGCGAGGCCCGCGCGAGCCGGGTCGCGGTGGTCGCGCAACTGGCGGAAGGGAAGCAGTTGAATGAGAGGGCACCAGGCGATGGATCTGGGGTTTGACCGGCCACATCCGGCAAGGGTGTACAGCTATTGGATCGGCGGCAAGGACCACTTCCAGGTCGACCGGGACGCGGGTGACGAGCTGGCCGTAGCGCTGCCTAGCCTGCCGATCGCGGCCCGCGCCAACCGGGGCTTCATGGTCCGCGTTGTCCGGCACCTGTCGGCGGCCCAGGGCATCCGGCAGTTCCTCGACATCGGCTGTGGGCTGCCCATCCAGCCGAACCTGCACGAGATCGTGCAGGGCATCGTCCCGGCGTCACGGGTCGTCTGTGTAGACAACGACCCGCTGGTACTGGTGCACGCCCGGGCGCTGTTGACCAGCACTCCGCAGGGCACCGTCGACTATGTTGACGCCGATCTGCATGACCCGCCGAGCATCATCGAGCAGGCCCGGCAGACGCTGGACTTCCGGCAGCCGGTCGGGGTGACGCTGATCGCCATCCTGCACCTGTTTCCCGACGATGATGAGGTCGCCCGGATCCTGAAGGAGTTGACCGGGCCGCTGTGCCCGGGCAGCGCCCTGGCCCTGTCCGTGGTCACCGCCGACTGCGACCCGCCGCGGGCGGTGGCCGCGCAGGCGGTCGCCCAAAACCACGGTCTTTCGGTGACGCTGCGGTCCAAGGCCCAGGCGGAGGCGATGCTGGCCGGGCTCGACCTGATCGACCCCGGCGTCACCCTCGTCCACCACTGGCGCCCGGACCCCACCGAACCACAGCCGGCCGAACGCGACGTACACGTCTGGGGCGGCGTAGCGCTGAAGCGCTGAAGCGCTGAGACATTCCGCTGGTGCGTCCGGGTTGGGCCGCGCTGCTGGATGCCAGCCGTTGACCAACCCGGCGCACGGGGAGCCCCCGCCTTCCTTGCTCTCGGAGTTCGGATCCGGGGCCTCCCCACCTTCCGATAGGTCGGCTCACCGAGAGGAGACCGTGCGTGAGCCAGTCCAGCGCCCGGCGGGTTGTTCATGGGGAACGAACTCCGATGGCCGTCGTCACCCGCGCCGGGGACGAATGGCAGGCCGAGATCCTTGACCTTGATGCCTCCTACCATGCGACCTCGCTTGCCCGGATCGATGTCTGGGTCCGTGGCGTGCTCGGGCTGCCCGGCCGCGCCTGGATCAACTACCAGTTCCACACCGGGGATGACCTGCTTGACCGTCTCATCGGCGAGGTGCGCACGGTTCGCCGGGCCGCCCAGGTTGCTGAGGAGCGGGCCCGGCAGACGACTCGCACATTCCTTGCCGACATGGCGCGGCACATCGACCTGTCAACACGTGAGGCGGCTGTGCTGCTGGGCCTGTCGCACCAGCGGATCCAGCAGCTCGGCCCGACGGGACCCCGGGAGCGCTGGGCCGGCACCGCGCAGCCGCGGGCGTCCACCGCCCCAACGGCCGGCGCGCAGGAACACTGACAACCGGCGGTTGTCACGTAGCTAGCCGGCGGTGGATCGGCGCTGGCGTGCCGAGCCGGATCAGTCCACCACGCGCCACACCAAGCCACGGTCACCGGCTCGAAGGCTCGCCAGCCGCCGACGAAGCTCCTGCGCCGCCGCAGGCTTGTCGAGCGAAACCCGGATGTATGCGGCGAGCGAGTGCAGGTCGCGAGCGTCCCGCAGCACCCGCCAGCCGTCCCACACTCCGATGTCATACCTGTACCCGCCTGCGAACGCCGCCCGCAGCTCGGCCGACTCACCGAACCGGTTGCCCGGGGCGCCCTCCGGGACGAGATCCACCTCGCGGGGCCCGAACCGGGCGCTCTCCCAGTCGGTCAGCACAAATCCATGCGGGCTGTCGGCATTGGCCAGCAGGTTCCCGATGTGCGCGTCGTTGTGGATCAATCCAATGCCGCACGGAAAGTCCAACCTGGCGTAGGCATCGCCAAGTACCGCGATCCGGCCGACGACAAAGGCCCGGTCGGCAGGTGACAACACCGGCTCTGACCGCTGGCCGTCCAGCTCGACGGCCGCGCGCAGCCGCGCGAAGGGATCGAGAGTCGGCGGCCGAAACGGCGGGTCCGACAGCGCATGCAGCTCACGGAGCAGCCCGCCGAGCGCCCGCGCCAGCACGAGCGGCGACGCAGGGTCGAGCGGTTGGGGTAGCCACCTCCAAACGGTCGCCACCACGCCGCCGGCCTCGCACAGTCCACCTTGGACCGGCTCCACGGCCGGAAAGCCCTGGCGAGCAAGCCAGCCCGTGACGCGCACCGCGAGGTCGGCCCGCGCACGGTTCTCGCTGGTCGCCTCGATGAGGCGGACCACGACGTTCGGTCGCGGGAGCAGAAAGACGCCCGAGTCATGCACCCGCAACGGCCGGGCATCCGTGGGATCGAACCGAAGGTGTTCGGCCACCGCCCGGAGGGCCACGGCGAACCGCTCGGCGCGTGCCGATCGGCCAGCGTCCTCAGCCGGCGGCATCGGCGAGCGCGAGACGCAGCCGGTCGCGGAACTCCGCCACGCCTGGCGCTCCCGCATGCGAGGCGATGACCCGGTCAAGGCCGCGCAGCCGCGACCGGGCACGCGGCGAGTTGAGCGCGCTGGCGCCCGCCAACGCCTCATCACCGACGCGTACTCCCTCCTCAAGTCCATCACCGTGCTGGAAGTACGTGGCCGACAACGCGATCAGGTTCAACGTCCTGGAGCGGGCGTACTGTGGACCGCGCCCCGCGACCGCCCGGCGCAACCACGGCTCCGCTTCCCCGGCCGCCTCGGGCATCCGCTCACCAAGCACGTGATAAGCGTGGCCCCGCAAGGCGTACAGCTCCACCTCATCGAAGTACGCCAGCCACGGCGGCGCCGGCTCGCCGTCGGCGTTGGCGAAGTGCTCCTCGGCTCGGCCGATCGCTTGCCGACACGGCTGAAGGTTGCCCGCCGCCGCGTGGCTCCACGCCTCGTAGGCGGCGGTTTCCGCCAACGCCAACTCGGGCACGCGGTGGTCGGGATCGGCGGTACTGGCGTACGCGAGCCGGACGAGGCGCAACGCCTCGTCCGGCCGCTGGAGATGCAGCGCCTGATGGACGAGCTGGCGCAGGACGGCCCCGACCAGGTCAATGCTGCCCCCCTCGCGCGCGGCGTCAAGCGCGATCATCCACAGCCGCCGCGCCTCGTCGTGCCGCTCAACGTCGTAGTGGACCCACGCGCCCAGGCTGGCGAGGTCGGCAGTTGCAACCAACAACCGGCTGTGCACCGCCTCGGACGCGACCCGGGCACCCTTAGTCGTGGCCATAAGCCATTGGAGCTGACCGACCACAGCGGCCCTGGACAGGCCGCCACCCCAGCGGTTGTCCCAGTCCCGAAACGCCGACGTGGTCGCCTCGATGCGCTCGACATCCGCTAGACCGATCCGGGTTGGCGGATCGACGCCCGCCGTCGGCGTGAACGCGCCGAGCCAGTTGTGCAGCGGCCCCGTCGCGCCGACGCCGAGCGCGGTCGCGGCCACCGCCGCCGCGAAATCGCGCCGCTGCAACCAGCTCACCGCCCGCGTCCCGTCGTCTCCATCGACGGTACCTGCGTCACCGGCGAAGCCGAGCAGGTCCGACGGGATACCGAACGTCGATGCCAGGCGCACAACTGTTTCGATGTTCCGCAGCGACCCACCATTCTCGATCTTGCAGACGCGGCTCTGCGCCAAGCCGATCAGCAAGCCGAACTGTTCCTGCGTCACGCCCAAGTCGGCCCGCGCTAGCCGGAAGAACCGCCCGAAGTCGTGGTTCGTCAGCGCCTCCACCACGTCAGGCTGCTCGTAGAAGCTTGCCGACAGGACGGGCTTGGCAACGGCAGCCACGCGTTCGCATGGACCGCACAGGTCCTCGTCGTTGGTACGTCGCAGGAGAGCCCGACAACGCCGACAACGGCGGGTACGCCGATCCGCCACCGGCTCACGCTGCGCCGGCATTCCACCCCGGGCGGACGCTCGGACGGGGTTCGAGGGCTGCGGAACGGTCACGAAGGAGCCTCGCTCGGAGCGATGGATGTCTAGACGCATACGCTACCGGACGCCTACACGGCCGTACGTACAGTCGCTCCATGATCGTTCCGGATCGCGAAGGCGCAGCGTACCGACAGCTTGCGGGTGTGCTGCGTGATCGTATCCGCGGCGGCGAGCTGCCCCCGGGACGGCGCATGCCATCGGAGAAGGATCTTCACGACGAGTTCGGCCTTGCCCGCGAGACGATCCGTCGGGCGCTGGCCGTCCTGCGCGGCGAGGGACTGATCGAGGTCCGGCACGGCCACGGCACATTCGTCGTGGACGCGCCGCGCACCGCCGAGCTAGGGCCGGGCGACAGCGTGACCTCCAACGCGGCGCTCACTGTCACCCGCGCGGCAGGCGACGCCGAGACCTATCCGGCTGGTACCACCCTCGTCGTAGTCCCGGGGCGGCGCGGATGAGCCGAAGGCCCCGCCACCCGGTGGCGCCGGCACCATGACGCAACCCGCCGGGCACGCGCTCTTCGACCGGTGGACCGGGCGCCACGCCAGCACCCTCCAGGCCGCACTCCGCATGTCGCAGGACGAGATGGCCGCCCTGCTCGGCGTCTCCAAACGCACCATCGCCTCATGGCACGAACGACCCGATGTGATCATCCGTCCCGAACTCCAGCGGGCGCTGGACACCGCGTACGAACGGGCGCCCGAGGCCGCGAAACTCCGCTTCGCCCGCCAGCTCAGCGCCAACGACACGGCCGATGCCGAAGCGGCCGGGGCGGCGGTCGCGCTCGCCGTCGCCGTCGCGGTCGTGGTCACCGACACCGACGTGTTGACTGTGTGCCGCCGTGAGCCTGACCCGAGCGGCATCACCTGGCAGTTCCCCGCCGGCATCGTCAAGCCCGGCGCGTCACCGGCCACCGTCGCCGTGCGGGAAACCCTCGCCGAGACCGGCATCCATTGCGCCGTCCGCACGGCCCTGGGCAGCCGGATCCATCCGCTCTCCGGGGTGAACTGCGAGTACTTCCTGTGCGACTACCTGGCCGGCAACGTCGAGAACCGCGACATCCTGGAGAATGTCGACGCGATCTGGGTACCGAAACGCGAGGTCACCCGGTTCATCCCGGCCGATAGGATCTTCGAGCCGATCATGCACGTGTTGGAAGGGAAAGCATGAGCCAGCCCGCACCGACCGAGCGGCCCGCGATCGCGGCAGCCGTGATCGTGGCCGAGGGAAGGGTACTGCTGGTCAGACGCCGGGTCGCCGAAGGCGAGCTGTCCTGGCAGTTCCCCGCTGGCGAGGTCGAACCCGGCGAGACCCCAGAGGAGGCGGCCGTCCGCGAGGCAGCCGAAGAGACCGGGCTTACTGTCGGCGCCGTGAAGCGGCTCGGCGAGCGGGTCCACCCGGCGACCGACAGGATCATGGTGTACGTGGCGTGCGACGTGCTGGCCGGTACGGCGAGCGTGGGCGACGAAGAGGAGCTGGCCGAGGTCGCGTGGTCGGACCGCGCCGCCCTCACCGAGCGCGTACCGTACCCGTTCTACGGCCCGGTGCAGGACTACTTCGACGCGACGTTGGCCTGACAGTCACTCGGCCCGGTCGTCAAGCAGATCGGCGAGCCGAGCACGCACGACGCCATCGTGGAACCGCTCGGGAAGCGGCACCCCGCCGACACTCGTGCGGGTCGATGTCACATCGTCCAAGGTGTTGGAGGGCAACGACTCGGCCAGGCGCAGACAAGCCCGCGCGTACTCCCTGGCCAGTTCGACCTTGCCGACCTCGCGCAGCCGGACCGCGAGTGCGTAGGCATACTCCGCGGCGGCCCGGTCGTCCTGGTAGAACCGCTCCTCCTCGTACTGCCGACGCAGCTCGCCAACCGGCGTGCGGTCGCCTAGGGCGTCGTCCATCAGAACAAGAAGCGCTCGGCGACGGTCTGGTACTCGAACAAGTCGTCCGGCCCGAACCACAGGTCAACCTCGTACTTCGCCTCATCGACGTTGCCCGACGCATGGACGAGGTTCGCCACCACCGACCCCTTGGCCTCGGTGTATGCCTTCGAGGTGTGCGCGAAGTCGCCGCGGATCGTGCCCGCCGGCGCCTGGTTCGGGAACGTACTCCCGACCACCTTCCGTACGTTCGCGACCGCCTCCACACCCTCCAGCACGAGCGCGATCACCGGACCCGACTGCATGAAACCGGCCGTCACATCGAACACCGACCGACCGAACCGCTCCTCCAGGTCGAAGTAGTGCCGCCGGGCCAGCTCGGCATCCATCTGCCGCATCCTGACGCCAACGATCTTCAGGCCGGCGTCCTCGAACCGCTGGATCAACCGCCCAGCGAGCCCGCGTGCGACGGCATCCGGCTTGAGCAGGACAAGCGTCCGCTCAACTGCTGCCATGCTCGCTCCCAACCTTTGTCAACGGATTCGTAGGATACAGCTCATCCTCGTCAGGCTTGAACGCCAACCCGAGGTCCTCCAGCACGAGACAGCACCAACGGGCGTGCCCCGCCGGGCGGGAAGCCGTGCGGACATGGCGCGTCCCGTGCCTGGGCTCGGATGATGCTTGAGAACTATCCGTACGACTTCAAGCCGGCCCTGGCGGGCCGGACGCGCCGCCTCAAGGCGGCCGGGCCAAGGCCCGCCGGTGCTAGCTACTTCGACCTGAAGAAGTAGGTGGGTTCTGGGTCGGACGTTGGCGGTTCGTTGGTGGGTTGGTGTGTCGTCTGGTGTCGGGTGTTCGTCATCCGGCCAGTCCGCTGATCTTGGTGAGGTTGTGGGCGAAGACGCCGTAAGACGCCGTGTCCGCACCAGGTACGGGCGCCGTCTGGCCCGTCGAGGAGGGTGCGGTCCCAGCTGGAGCGGCGTTTGAGGTGGGCGATGCGGCCTTCGCAGCCGGTGCGCCACTTGACCAGGCGGCGGAAGGCTGGCCGGTGTTCGACGGCGCGGCGGGCCTGCCCGGGTTGTCCCTTGCGGGGAATGGCGACGGTAGGCACCCCGAGCGCGTGTAGCTCGGCGTCGACGCGGGCCTCGCCGTAGCCGCGGTCGGCGGCCACCACCCGGGGTGGGCGGCCGGCGCGGCGGGTGATGCGGGCGACGGCCGGCGCGAGTTGCGGCGCGTCGGCCGGGTTGCCCTGCTCGACGGTGTGGTCGACGATCACGCCGTCGTCATTGTCGCAGACCTGGGCCTTGTAGCCGAACTCGACCGGCCGGCCCAGCCGGCCCCGCACGATCGCCGCGGGCGTCGCGGTCGTGCAGGCTGACCACCCGGCCGGCGGCGTCGGGCATCACGCCGGCCAACCGCGAGCGG
>WNGB01003494.1_pt1 | contig 24626 bp, 24 predicted proteins | sample 5400681 | NCBI WGS metagenome assembly WNGB01 (sample SAMN13153367, study PRJNA577476) | soil metagenome | isolation source: 115 cm soil or saprolite under grassland replicate 2 | place: USA:California | collected 2016-06-15
GTTGGGTCAACATCTGCAGGACTTGGCGCATGAGTAGGTACACCAGCGACGCGGTCATGGTGACGAGCATGGTGCCCGCGCCAGGGCTCGGGCTCGGGCAGATCCGGTCGTCAGACGGCCGAACCGAGTATTCGAGCCCCACAGGCATCATCGCGTAGTCATCGGCGATCGGCGAGGGTGAGGCATTGGACAGGCCATGATCGGGCACCAAGGCAGTGACTGCGCCCTGAGCAGGGCGGATGGCATTTTCGGCAGGCACAGGCTCATCGACGCGTTCACCTTCGAGATCGACGTCGCCGGGCAGCGCATCGCCGCGGAGCTGGCATCGCACCCCCGGCTATCGGGCGGTGCAGGCCATCGACGGTGTCGGCCCGGTCCTGGCCGGCGTGTTCGTGGCCGAGATCGGCCAGGTGCACCGCTTCGCCCGCCCCGAGCAGCTGTGTTCCTGGGCCGGGCTGACCCCACGCCACCGCGAGTCCGACACCAAGGTGCGCCGAGGACGCATCACCAAGCAGGGCAACCACCTGGTGCGCTGGGCCGCGGTGGAGGCCGTGCAACGCCTGCGCGGCGGCCCGCTCGGGCGCACCCGGGCCCGCCTGGCCGAACAACGCGGCGCGAACATCGCCAAGGTCGCCACCGCCCGCAAGCTGCTCACCCTGGTCTACTACGGGCTGCGCGACGGACACATCCGTTGCCTGGCCCGACCGGCGTGAACCTGATCCCGGCGCAGCCAGGACGCGAGGCCGGTGCTGGTCTGACCCCCACCCGTGGCGCGGTCGACGACTCTGATTGACCCCGTCCTGGCTGCGGCCGTAGCACTCCCATGCCACCCATTGCCGGTGGCGAAGGGATGACCGGCAACCGGATCATCGCGTTGCCACCCGTCCACATCGGACACTGGAGAACACGGCCACCCCACAACCCCGGGCCCTCCCGGGCAAACAGAGTCTGCGCCGCTCGGAGTCGGCGCCAAGGTCGTACGTCCTCGGGCTTCGCCCTGCGGGCGCTCCACCTTGACCCCGGACCCCTCGCCGGCGCCTGTCCTGCACCTGCCCGGGAACCCAGAAAAATCGGTCACAACACACCAGGTCCGAGGACTTGACCGGCCCCGCTCCTTCAGGGATGACCAGCCTGGGTGATCCCGGCTATGACATCGTGGTTGCATCAGATGTTTAGCCATGCTTCAAGGATGGACCGTTGTGTGCGGCCCGCTAGACGGTGCGTGAGTTCTACGGCCTGGCTCTCCGTAAGCGAAGTCAGGTAGTCTATAACGGCCCGACTAATTCTCTGTGAGTCGTTGTACTTCGGATTGGCTGTTCGTTCGTTGGTCGAAACGTCGAGGTACTCGACTAGACGGGCGGGCAGGTTGCGTTGTCCAGCGATGCCATATTCATGCTCCACCCATCCCAGCAGCAGGGTATACAGTTCGCGTATCTGCTGGTACTGCCCATGGCGTATGGAGCTGAGCGCAAGGCTGTCAATGACGTAGTACCACGTGAGTTGCTTTAGCATCTCAATGATCGCGAGTTGCTTTTCGCTTGGGAGAACAAGCCCTTCCCCAACGACCTCCACTTCTTCAGTAGCGCCGCGGATGAGTTCAGAAGCAAGCATGTGTAGTTTTTCTCTGTCCCAACGGGTGCCAGTGTACGCACGGCGCGGCAGATATAGAGTTCGTACCTCGTTCAACCACTTCCTCACCTCGACTTCATCGACCGCGTGTGCCAGGTCATCTCGAACCTTGGCCCAGGCATACGCGAAGAACTCCTCGAAGTGGGCCCTTGATCGGGCAATGAGATCGAGTGGAATGAGCCCGGCACGGAAGAAGTCCTCAATGTCATGGACGGCGTAGGCGATGTCATCGGACCAGTCCATGACTTGCGCCTCGATGCTTCGGTACTCCCATTTGGGCTTGCCGTGAAAACTTACCTCCCTTCCAGCAATGCCCTGCATTGCCCATTCGAGAATGTCTTTCTCGGAGTCGTAGGCTCCCCACTTCTTCTTTATGGCGTCGATCCCCCTCGGCCGCTCATTACACCTCCAGGGGTACTTCAGTATTGCGGCAAGCGTGCGCTTCGTGAGGTTCAGCGCAGGGCTGAGTGCCTGGCTCTCGTCAGCACCTGGTTGTGGATCGATCATGTTGAAGTAGGGTTCGCGAAATGCCAGCCGCGTCACAATGCGGAATGTTTGGGCGTTGCCTTCGAAGCCATCCGGAAGCGTGTACCGTCTCAGGTCCTCATGCGACAGCATGCTCAATGACGCTTCATGTGCGTCGGGATTTGAAGCAAGTACGGCCTGTAGTGCCTGCTCAGCCACATGCCCAAAGGGCGGATGGCCAAGGTCGTGGGCAATGCAGGCGGTGTGAATAACCCTTGGATCGCAACCACCGTAGTCGGCAATTAGTGCTCTCAGGGCACGATCCTTTTCGGCCTTTTGGCGGAAGCGGTTGACAATCCGTCTGCCAGTCTGCGCTACCTTAAGTGAATGAACAAGCCGATTGTGGAAAAGGCCAGTTTCGTTCTGACCTACGACTTGCGTGACGTAACTTAGGCGCCGAAAGGCTGTGGAGTAGAGTACACGATCGTAATCCGCGCTGTACTCTCGCCGCTCGTCGTCCTTGGTCTCTACGGGCAGCTGATCTAACTCTTGCCAGAAGCGCCCATACGGTTTGGGGGTCGCGGGAGAAGTAGCCACTGTGGCTTCCTTCGCGGGATGGGTAAACCTACGCGTCGGAATCTTCTGCTCGGCCATTGGGCACAATAAAACGATCATCCTCTTGTTGGACTATTTCTCCCTTCCTCTTTATAGAGAGGAAGGTATAATGTACATCGTCTTCGGCCAAGCCGCTGCGCTCGGACGCGACCGCAATGAAATCTGCGCCTGGCTCCACTTCCTCGTCTTGGAGCACGTTCAACAGGGCCGTACGCGCCAACTCATAGCGCTGTCCGAGGGCTAGACGCCGTTCCTGAAATACTTTTGAGATGTTGGGTCGTTTTTCTGCACGCGATCCTGTCATGTCATTGGTCCGTTCGAAAGATGGACTCATTTCTATGCGCGAGATTCCTTGCTTATTCTTCTTTCCCTATTATCCTATTAGGCCCCATTTGTATAGCCTGATCTTACCCAGTGTAGTCGGACGATGTCCAAGCGGTTACGGGCTAGTATGCCGATGTTCGCGGACGAGCGGAAGGGGCCACGCCGAGTACTACCCAGCGTTTCTGGCCGCCTTCGCCGGTAAGACCACCAACCTGCCCCGCCGGGAAGCCCGGGCCGTGCTAGCCCTCGCCCCGACCCCCGCCGACACGGCCCGGCTGACCAAGGCGCGCATCGCGGCGGCGCTGCGCCGGGCCGGCCGCCGACGCGGCGTCGAGGACCTGGCGGCCAAGCTGCACACGGCGCTGCGCGCTCCTCACCTGCGCCAGCCGCCGCTAGTCGAACGTGCCATGGGCGTGCAGGCCCTGGCGCTGCTCACCGCGCTCAACCCGGCTGTGGCCGGCGCCGACCAACTCGCCGAGGCGACCGCCGACGCCTTCAGTCAACACCCCGACCACGCCATCATCACCAGCTTCCCCGGCCTGGCCGACACCGGCGGCGCCCGGGTCCTAGCCGAGACTGGCGACGACCGGTCCCGGTTCACCGACCCGCCCGCGCTCAAGGCCTACGCCGGCTCCGCCCCAGTCACCCGCGCATCCGGGCGCAGCATCGTCATCACCCGCAGACGAATCAAGAACGACCGACTCGCCACAGCCGGCTGGACCTGGGCGTTCGCGTCGCTGACCCACTCACCCGGGGCACGGGCGCACTACGACCGCCGCCGAATGGCCGGCGACCGGCACGCCGCCGCGCTGCGCCACCTGTTCAACCGCTTCCTCGGCCAACTCCACCACTGCCTGACCACCGGCCAGCACCACACCGAGGCCATAGCCTTCCCGCCGCACCCGTGATCCGTCAGCGCCAACGCCACGCCGAATGGCGCGCCACGGCGCAACCTCATTTGCCGATGAGAGGGCGGTCCTCCGGTTCTGGAGCCACCGTGAGCGGTACGACTCGAAGTAGGACACCTCAGTCTGGGGGCTGCTTGGCGCCCAGACCGCTACCTTCATGCCGCACCGCAGGCACCACCCACCTCGACACCGTGCCCCTGTTCTCCCCTCAAGCAGGGCTACGGACCGACGGCGAGTGCGTGCGCCTGGTCGATGAGGGCCTGGGCCTGGGTGATGAATGCCTTGGCCTGCTGATTATCGAGCGCCCTCCCTCCGAAGGCCGCATCGTCGAGCGCGGTGCGGATCTGCCCGGCGAGCGAGTCGCGTGCAGACGTGAGTGACTCGATCTGACCCTCGATCGAGGCGTAGCTGGTGTCATCGGCCGCACTGCCGCTCTCCAGTGCCCGGGTCGAGGCGACGAGCACGTCCGTCGAGAACTCGCCGAAGGGAGCATTGAGCTGTTTGTAGGCGGCGCCGAGCTGCAGCACCTTCTCGTGGTGGGCTCGGAGCGCTTGAGGCACCGCCCAGGAGAAGAGCGGCTCTACGACCACGCGTCCGTCGTGGACGTAGCTGTCGTCGAGTCCGAGCAGGCTCAGGATTGTCGGCCTCCAGTCCGTGTGATCGGTCCAGGTCGTGTCGTCCTGCCCGACGTTGCGGACGCCCGGACCGACGATGCCCAGCCACGTCTGAGCGATCTCGGGCTGGATGCCCCCGTGGTTCCACGCGAACGTCGGTGGCGTCGTCGGCACCGTGATGCACGGCAAGTTGCAGTTCGGTGCGGCGGCGAAGAGGAAGTAGTCGGGCTGGGCAAACATCGTAAACGTCGGTGTTCGTTGCGGGTCGGCGGTGATCATGTGCAGCGTCTTCATCGCGACCGGGTCGGCGAGCGCCGCGGTCAGGTGGTCGGTCTGGCCCGTGTATGGAGCGCCTGCGATTGCGGCCCTTAACTTGCGTTCCGCAGCTGAGTGCCGGTTCTGGACACACGGGCGAGTGTTTGCCCAGGTCAGCGTGTCGGGGACGGGTTCGGGAAGGCGAAAGTCCTGGACACACGATCAACTTGGTCGGCCTTGTGTGGCAAGGTGAAGAGGTCTAGCGTCTGGACACGTGCATGTGCGTGTGGCGACCCGCCGAAACTCCGACGGCACCCCGGTGCGCTATCTGCAGCTGGCGCATAACGAGTGGGACGCGGCGACGAAGACGTCGCGGCCGAGGGTGCTCTACAGCTTCGGCCGCGAGGACGCCTTGGACCGGGCGGTGATCGAACGGCTCGTGGCGTCGCTGTGCCGGCTGCTGGACCCGGGTGCGGCGTTGGCCGCGCGGACCGCGACCGGGCTGCAGTTCGTCTCCTCGCGCGCGTTCGGCGGGGTGTGGCTGCTTGACCAGATGTGGCGGCGGCTGGGCATCGACGCGGTGATGACGAGGCTGCTGGCCGGCACTCGCCGCGACAGCGCCACCGAGCGGGTGCTGTTCGCACTGGTCGCTAACCGGGCCCTCGCGGCGTCGTCGAAGCTGGCCGCCGCGGGCTGGATCTCCCGGCGGGTGCACATCGAGGGCCTGCCCGACACGACCGATGACGCCTGCTACCGAGCGATGGACTGGCTGCACGACGTGGCCCCCGAGCTGGAACGGCAGGTCTTCGGCCAGGTCGCCAACCTGCTGAACCTTGAAGTGGATCTCCTCTTCTTCGACACGACATCGACGTATTTCGAACTTGATGAGGCCGATGAGCCGGTGGCCCGCGACCCGCGCGGGCCGATCAGGCCCACGGACACGGCCCCCGGCGACGGTGACGTCCCTGCCGATGGCGGCGAGGAAGATGAGGGCGAGGGCAAGACGATCGGGTTGCGCACCTACGGCAAGAGCAAGGACCACCGCCCCGACCTGCCCCAGATCGTGGTCGGCATGGCGGTCACTCGCGGCGGGATCCCGGTGCGGGTGTGGTGCTGGCCGGGCAACACCGGCGACGCGAAGCTGATCCGCCAGGTCAAGACCGACATGCGGGACTGGACGCTGTCGCGGATTGTGTGGGTGGGCGACCGCGGGTTCAGCTCGGCCGACAACCGCCGGGCGCTGCGGGCCGGGGACCATCACTACATCCTGGGCGAGAAGCTGCGCGGCGACAGCGCAGACGCGAAGGCCGCCCTGTCGCGGCAGGGCCGCTACGCCACCGTGGCCGCGAACCTGCGGGTCAAGGAGGTCAAACTCGGCGAGGGCGAACGGTTCGTCATCTGCCACAACCCCGAAGCCGCCGACCGGGACGCCAAGATCCGCGGGCGGCTTGTCACCCAGGTGACCGAGATGATCGACGGCTCCGACAAGCTGAACGCGACGAAGCGGGCCGAGCTGCGCGGGGTGATCTCCACCAAACCTGGGCTGAACCGCTACCTGCGCGTCACCCCCGGCGGACTGCTGCGCATCGACCAGGCCGCGGTCAAGGCCGAACAGCATCTGGACGGCAAGTACCTACTCCGCACCACCGACCCGACCATGAGCGCCGAGGACATCGCACTGGGCTACCAGCAGCTCTACGACGTCGAACGCGGTTGGCGCACCCTCAAGACCAGCCTGGACCTGCGGCCGGTCTACCACCGCCTCGAAGACCGCATCCGCGCCCACGTCATCTTGTGCTGGCTCGCCCTGCTGCTCGTGCGCGTCACCGAGACCACCACCGGCGCCACCTGGCACCACATCCGCGAGCACCTCGACGAACTGCACATCGGCACCTTCTCCGAAGCGGCCGGCACCTACCGGCAACGCACCGAACTGACCAAACCCCAACGCGACCTACTCGCCAAGCTCGGCCTCACCCCACCCAAGAAGATCATCGAGCTGGCCGCCGCATCCGACTGAACCAGTCCGCCGAGAGGTAGCCGCCTACCCGATGCCCCCGTCACGTAACGACATCCGTAACGACATCGAGACGGTATCGCCGTGCCCGGTCTGCGCGACCACGTTCACCCCGACCCGCCGGCAGCGCTACTGCACACCCGCCTGCCGCCAGGCCGCCTGGCGCGCCCGCCACCCCGACCCCCGACCGGCCGTCGTCGTGCCGCCCAGCACCCCCCGCCGCGACATCACCGTCTACCAATGCCCCACCTGCGACACCCGCCAACTGGGCCAACAGTGGTGCCACGACTGCCACCGCCCCTGCCAGCGCGTCGACCTCGGCGGACTCTGCCCCCACTGCGACGAACCAGTCACCATCAGCGACATCCTCGACCAGCACCCCACACGCCCCTGACCAGCGCGTACACAATCGCCTAGACACACGCCCCAACAGCGGGCGATCAGCCATATCCCCAGGTCAACCCCGCCAACGCGTGTCCAGATTCAACACTCAACTGCGGAACGCAAGCTTAAGGCCCTCGGCGTTTGCACGATACATCGACGTACTTTCGCCCCGGTACGAAATCTGTTGAGCGGGTGACGCTGACGCGCTCTTCTAAAGGGTTCTGTCAGCTTGCTGCGGCAGGCTGGCTCCGGTAGCGGCAGGCTGGTCAGCACTCTTCTCATCTGGCCCTTGAGCTCTTGTGGCAGACTGTGCGCCTGCTGGTCGTGAGGAGGCTGGACAGCAGCTGGATGACGTCGCCCTGCGCGGAGGTGCAGCACGCGGCGGGTCTTGCCGAGTACCCAGGTCGTGGTGCTGCCGGAAGGGCACCCGCTGGCGCAGCGGGCCAGCGTACGCATGGTCGACCTGCGCAACGAGACAATGCCCCGGTGGCCCGGCGGGCCCGAAGGCAGCGCCACGGGACCGGTGGTGCAGGACATAGGGCAGCTGATGCAGCTGATCGCCCTGGGGCGTGCGGTCGCCGTCGTCCCGGAGTCCGTCCGCAGTCGTATACACAACGGCCTGGTGTGCCGCCCCGTACCCGACGCTGGGACGGCCACGATCGTCGTTGCCTGGCCGCCGCAGAGCAAATCCCGGCAGGTCGCTGACTTCATCCGCGCAGCCTCCACTGCCGCCGCCCGCCGCCGCGATAGCGCCAGCCAGCTCAGCATTCCCGCCGCGTAACACTGGCCGACAAGGCGTGCGAATCAGCCGGACAAGCCGAACACCATCGATCCGCTTTTCAGGTCGACGTAGGTAGGGGCGTCCGGCCATCAGGTCAAGCCGAGTCGGTGGGCGAGGGCGGCGGCCTCGCCGCGGTTGGCGACGCCGAGCTTGGTGAGGATGTTGGACACGTGCACGCTCGCGGTCTTGTCGCTGATGTAGAGCACGTCGGCGATCTGCCGGTTGGTCCGGCCGTCGGCGAGTAGGGCGAGTACCTCCCGCTCCCGGTTGGTGAGGTGGAACTCGTCACCCGCGTTCGGGCGGGGCTCGGGCTCGTCCGGCGTGACACCGACCTCGATGCGGGCCCGGCGGGCCAGGGCCTCGATCTCGGCGGCCAGCGCGCGCGCGCCGAGATGGTGGGCCACCTGCCAGGCGTCGGTGACGATCGCGGTTACCTGAGGGCGGGGTGCACCCGAGGCGAGCAGCGCCTCGGCCTGGCGCCAGCGGGCGTACGCCGCGGGAAACGGGTGCCGGAGGGTCTCCCACGCTTCGGCGGCCTCGTTCCAGCGGTCCGGATCGCTGGGCCCGACGGTGCGGGTCCACTCGGCGTCGATGGTGGCGAGTACCGCCACCAGGTATGGCGAGGTTGGCCAGTCGTTGGCGCTGATCGCGGCGCGCGCCTGCTCGCGCAGCTGGGTGGCGCGTTCGACCGCCGCCTCGTGTTCGGCAACGGCGCCGCGGGCCCGGGCGTGCTCAGCCGTCGCTGCCTCCGCCGCAAGCCCCACCCGGCAGAGCGCGACGACAAGAACGGTGTTTCTGCTGCCGACCACCGCGGCCAGGCTGTCGGACACCACCGCCGTTGCCTCGCCGAGCCGCCCTTCCCAGGTGTCGAGCTCGGCGAGCCACCCGCTTACGAACGCGGCGTACCCCGCGTCCCTGGCCAACACCGCGCTCGAACGCAGCTGGGCGAAATCGGCGCGCGCCGCATCGAAGTCGCCGCGCCACAGTCGCCAGGACAACCGGGAGAACAGCGCCCTGGTCGCGTACACGTCCGGCAGGTCGAGGTCGAAAAGCTCGTCGAAAAGCGGTGCCGCCTCGCTCCAGCGCCCCAGGTAGGTGGCTTAGCCGAGGCGGTCTCGGACGAGTGGGGCCTGGTAGGCGGTCAAGTAGTGGGCGATCAGACCGTGCGCCGCCGGTCGACGGCGCGCTGCTGTCGGCCATCTTCTGAGGTCTGGTCGTGGTAATCCAGTGCGGCTGGTGGGCTCAGGAGGATCCGGCGCCTGGTTCAGGTCCGAGTGAGTCTGGTCAGGACCCGCCGGGTTCGGTGACCGGCTGCCACCGCCGCCCGGTGTCCGTGCCGGTGCGCGGGTGCGGCACCGGGTCGGCGATGGCGGCGGCCACCTTGTCCAGCAGCGACCGGATGGTCGCCGCGGCGACACGGCTCATGATCGCCTTGTCCAGCGCGGCTCCGGCCCGGCCCAACGGCGGCCGGTAGCTGCCGATCAGCCTCAACCGCGACCGGTCATCGCCCTCCCGCACGAGGATGAGGTCGGCGTCCAGCACCGGGAACAGCTCACCGGCCGGGCCGGTGGCCTCCCACCGCAGCGGGACCGTCATCGTGGCGTCGCGGCGAACCGGGTCCAGCACGCGCACCCGTACCAGCTTGGACAGCCCGGGTGTGCCGCCGAACGGGCCGACGCGGACGAGCGCCTGCAGCCCTCCCTCGTAGGCGGTCTCGGACACGCCGTGCAGAGCACCCCAGTTGATCAGGCGGATCAGGCGTGCGGTGGCCATCTCATACCGGGCCTCGACTGTGACCTCGTGGACGGCGAACATGTACTCACCGTGCGCTCCGTGCGGCCACGCCCTCAGGGCCGAACGTCACCTCCCGCCACGGCAGAGGTCAGCAGGGCACCAGCCGTAGGTCCAGGTGAGCCATCCCGGGCAGCCGGGCAGCTCGGCAGGGCACGGCCAGGCACCGCGTTGGTTCAGCGTGACCGCGGTGTTGAGGACGGCCCACGCTGACCACGGCGTCGGCGTCGGGGCCGCTCGTATGCCGCGCCTGCGTCCGTGGTCGTTGCCGTTCGTGAGCTGCTTGAGGCGGAGCACCACACCAGCCGCGACCGCCACCGCAGGGCTAGTCAACGCGATATCACCATCCCGACACCCGAAGCCACCTCGAACAGTCCGAGGGGTTATAGCGGTCAGGCCATGATCGACGACGACAATTCCGCGGGCGTACACGAGATTGAGCTGATCCTCGAAGACATCGGAGTCTGATCATGACGAATCCGCCGGGCGACCTGCTAGTGCTGCGTGATTCTGTTCACGTTACTTCGGGTTGTTGTCGACGAGGTGCCTGACGTTGGCTTGGACCCAGGCGACCTTGGCGAGGATCTCATCGGCGGTGGCGGTCCAGGTGAACGGTTTGGCGTCGGTGTTCCAGTGCTCGACATAGTCGCGGATTTGCCTGGTCAGGGCGGTGACCGAGGTGAACGTGCCGCGTCGGATCGACTGGCGGGTGATGATCCCAAACCAGATCTCGATCATGTTCAGCCAGGAGCTGCCGACCGGGGTGAAGTGGAACGTGACGTGTCGGTTGCGGACCAGCCAGGCCCGCACCTCGGGCGTGTTGTGGGTGGACAGACATCCCATGAACTTTGTTGTCAAGCAGCAATTTGTAGATCTTGCTGATGGTGGGCCCAGGCGGTGTCTTCGTCGTACGGTGTGCCGGTCTTGAGACAGCCGTGCAGGATGCCGACCAGGCGGTTGCCGAGCTGACGCAGTGCGGCTTGGTGGCCGGCGCCGCGGGCGCGGAGTTGATCGTAGTAGGCGCGGGCGCCGGGTGAGGCGCGCAGTGCGGCGAAGGCTTGCCAGCCCAGGGCGTCGATGAGCCGGTCGTTGTGCACGTACCGGGCGAGGACGATCTTCTTCTTGCCGGACTGGCGGGTGATCGGGCTGGTGCCGGCGTAGTTCTTCCGGGCGCGGGCGTCGGTGTAGCGGGTGGGGTCGTCGCCGAACTCGGCAAGCACCCGGGCGCCGAGCACGACGCCGAGGCCGGGCTGGCTGCGGTAGATCTCAGCGTCCGGGTGCTGGCCAAAATGCGCCTCGACCTGCCCTTGAAGGGTGGCGATTTCGGTGTTGAGCACGGTCAGGACGGCGGCTTGGGCGCGGACGGTGGCCGCGTACGCGGCGGTTACCACCGGCGGCTGGCCGAGGTGTTGGGTACGCAGCGCCGCCTGGATCGCCGATGCCCTGGCGGGGATGTCACCGCGGCGACGGGCGCGGCGCAATGCCGCGGTGATCTGTGCGATGGTCAGCCGGGCCGCTGCGGCCGGATCGGACGCTTTGCCCAGCAGTTCCAGCGCATCGGGCGCGGTCAGGTCGTCGAAGGCGACCACGGCGGCGGGGAAGAAGTCCAGCAGCGTCCGGCGCAGCCGCAGCGTGTGGCGGGTGCGTTCCCAGATCAGCGTCTTGTGCGCCCAGGTAAGCACCTTGACCGCCTCGGCCAGGGCGCTGTCGCCGGCGATCGGGCGTAGCTGGTGCCGGTCGGTGCGCACCATGTCGGCCAGGGTGTGCGCGTCACCGGCGTCGCTCTTGGCCCCGGACACCCCGTGACGTTCCCGGTAGCGGGCCACCTGCAACGGGTTGATCGGATACACCTGGTAGCCGGCCGCGACCAGCGCCTGCACCCACGGCCCCCGCTCGGTCTCGATACCCACCACGACCTGCACCGACTCGTCGTCCTCGCCCACCTGCCCGCCGATCAGCGCGTGCAGCCGGGCGATCCCCGCGATCCCCTCGGGCAGCTTCGCCTTGCCCAGCACCCGACCGGACTCGGCCTGCACCTCCACGTCGTGGTGGTCTTCGGCCCAGTCGTCTCCAACCAATAGCAGCAACCCCGTCCCCCTCCAGCCTCCACAGTGGACCATGTTCGGTGGCCTGCGGAAGAACCACCAGCGACCTAATGACCAAGTGCTCACGCCACACGGGCGGGCACGACATCCAGTGAGACTGAGGGCGGTACACCACCGCGACCGTCTCTTTGAGAGGGTGCGGGTTGGGGTTGCTCCCCGGAGGCTGACCCAACGACATCCCGGCCGTCTGGTGCCTTGTGATGGATCTGTCGCCTCCGCGGGAGCATCCCGACGGTGCCGCTGGAGCGGACTTGCGTGGCCTGATAGGAGCTTGACAGCGGTCCCGTCACTGGTCTGCCCGCCGACCGCTTCACGCGCGCCGCACTCGAATGCCCTGAGCAGGTAAGGAGAGAAATGGCCCGGAAGCCAACGAAGCGGCGAGTCACCGGCGGTGTTGACACCCACAGCGAGACTCATCATGCGGCGGTGGTGTTGATGAACGGCCGCCGCCTGGCCGATGCCGAGTTCCCCGCCACGGCCGCCGGGTACGCCGACCTACTGGCCTGGATGCGCTCCTTCGGTCGGCTGCACGCAGTTGGCGTAGAGGGCACCGGCGCCTACGGCAAAGGTCTGGCCCGACACTTGCGCTGCGAGAAGGTCGAAGTGGTTGAAGTCAACCGACCCGACCGCCGGCAACGACGTACGAAAGGCAGGTCCGACCCTCTGGACGCGTACGCGGCGGCCGAAGCCGTGCTGGCCGGCCGGGCCACCACAGTGCCCAAGGCCGGTGACGGCATCGTGGAGTCCATTCGTGCCCTGCACCTGGTCCGCGCTGGGGCAGTCAAGGCCCGCACCGCATGTGTCAACGAGATGAAGGCCCTGGTCATCACCGCCCCCGCCGAGCTGCGCGAACAGCTGCCCGCCCGGTCAACGGCTCGGCTCGTGCCCCTGTACCCGGCTGCCAACCGACGGCGACCTGACGGATCCCGTGCACGGCATCAAGGCCGCGTTGCATCGCCTGGCCACCCGATACCGTCATCTGACCGTCGAGATCAGCGATGCCGACGCTCAGCTGGCCGTCCTGGTCAAGCAGGCCCGGCCTGATCTGCTCGCCGTGCGCGGTGTCGGCACCGAAAGCGCCGCTCAGCTGTTGTCAACCTGCGGCGACAACCCCGACCGGCTCTCCTGCGAGGCAGCCTTCGCCTCCCTGTGCGGCGTGTCCCCGGTCCCGGCCTCCAGCGGCAGGACCAAGCGGCACCGGCTCAGCCGCGGCGGTGACCGCCAAGCCAACCGCGCTCTCTACATGATCGTCATAACGCGTATGGGCCACGACCCGCGCACCCGCAGCTACGTAGCCCGCCGCACCGCCGAGGGACTGTCCACAAAGGAGATAATCCGCTGCCTCAAACGCCACGTCGCACGCGAACTCTACAAGATCCTGACACGCGAACCCGTCAACAGCCAAGATCTTTTAGCAACAGCTTGACAGACATAGGAGCATCCATCAGCGGTCTGGTCTCCCGACCACCGGCAGGGGCACGATCTGTCCATAGGACTCAACGTCCCGGTTGTCAGAGTGCTCACCCACCGGCGGCTACCGGACCCGAGTCTGGCATCACACCGACCCGGTAGCTCCCATTAGGTTGTCCAATACGACGTGGATCTGCTTGCCGGCGTGCGGCTTGACAGCCTTGCGCAGGAAGGCCAGGAACTCCGCGCCGGTGCGGCGGGGGTGGCAGTCGGCGGTGACCAGCCCGGTGGCCACGTCGAGAGCGGCGAACAGGTTGGTGGTGCCGTGGCGGCGGTAGTCGTGCGTCCGCTTCTCGGTCAGCCCGAAGTCCAGCGGCAGCAACGGTTGTGTCCGGTCCAGCGCTTGGACCTGCGTCTTCTCATCGATCGACAGCACCACCGCCCCGCCCGGCGGGTCCAGATACAACCCGACCACGTCAGCGACCTTGTCGGCGAACTGGCGATCCCTGGACAGCTTGAACGTGCCTGCCGGTTCGGGGCGAGGTCGTTGTCGCGCCACAACCTCGCCACGTAGTGCCAGGACACCGACACCCCTTCGGTGCGCTTGAGGTAGGCGGCCATCTGCCGGCTCGACCAGTGCGATAAGCCCGTCGCGGCCGGCGGCGTCGTGCGAGTCAACGCCAGGATCCGCGCCGGCACCTAAGCCGGCACCTGCTCACGCGGCGCGCCACGCTTGCGCTCCTCCAACCCAGCCAGACCATCGACTGCGTAGCGGTCGACCCAACGGTCCACAGTGGGCAGTGACACCCCAGCCAGCTCGGCAACGTCCTTGCGGCGCCGACCCTCGGCCATCCACAACACGATCCGCGCTCGCGTCGCCACCACCGCCGGCACGTCCCGACTGTTGATCACCAAACGCAGCTCCGCCGCCTGCCCCTCGCTCAACACCACACCAGCATCAACCAACGGACCGCGTAACGCAAACAGAATCACGAGACACTAGCTCAGTGAGTCCCGGCGTGTGTGACAGGCAGGATCTGGGTCATGAGCGTGTCGCTGGCCTACGTGTTGCTGCGTCAGGTGCTGCAGATGCTGGCCCAAATCGCCCGCGACGGTGGCGCGAAAGACGTCGAATTGCTGGTGCTGCGCCACCAGGTTGCCGTGCTGCGCCGGCAAGTGCATTGTCCGGATCTGGAACCGGCCGACCGGGTCGTCCTGGCGACGCTGTCCCGGCTGTTGCCCCGACCGCGCTCGGCGTTCTTCGTCACCCCGGCCACACTGCTGCGCTGGCATCGCCAGCTTCATCGCGCGCCGGTGGACCTACCGGCATCGACGACGCGGCCGACCGAGTGTTCGGACCGAGCTCCGCACTTTGGTGCTGCGGCTGGCCACTGAGAACCTTCCAAGATCAACTGAATCTGCCCAGCGTCCGATTAGCGGGCGCCACCCTGCTCCCTTTGCGAGGAACCGTGCCCAGACCAGAACCGACCTTCGGCATCAAAGCGTCCCAGCAGCACGCGACGATGGACACCCTCCGGCAGTTGTGGACGATCGCCGACGAGGGCGGATTCGATAGCTGCTGGGTCTTCGATCACTTCGCCCCGATGGGGCGCGTCCGTACCGGAGACATCTTCGAGGCGTGGACAATCCTCGCCGCGATGGCACAGGCCACCCGGCACCTGCGCATCGGCACCCTGGTCACCGGCAACATCTACCGCCACCCCGGGATCCTGGCCAAGATGGCCGTCACTGTCGATCACGTCAGCGCGGGCCGGTTGAGCATGGGGATCGGCGCGGGCGGGGACGACTACGCGGACACCACGCTCGGCCTGCCGGCCTACCCGACCCGGGAACGGATCGAGCGGCTGGCCGAGACCTGCCAGATCCTCAAGCTGCTGTGGACCGAGCCGACCGTCACCTTCGCCGGCAAGTACTACCACCTCGAAGCGGCGCTGTCCGATCCGAAGCCGGTGCAACGACCGCACCCGCCGCTGTGGATCGGCAGCAGCGGCGAGCGGTACGGCCTACGCGTGGCCGCCGACCACGCCGACGTCTGGGTCAACGCCAGCCTGCGCCCGGACGACCTGGGCGAGCTGACCCGCCTCTCCCGGATACTCGACCGGCACTGCGAAAACATCGGCCGCGATCCCGGCACCATCCGCCGCGCCGTCCAGTTCCCGGTACCGGCCGACGATGACGAGACGATCCGCGCGGTCGCGCGCTACCTCGGCGCGGGCTTCGCCGACATCCTGTTCATGCCGATCCAGGGCGGCGTGCGCCGCGTCGAGCAACTCGCCGCGCTCCTACCCAGGCTGCGCACGCTCGGCTGAGCGCGACGGCCCTCGAACCACACTGAACAGAGAGCGCGGGGCTCAGGCTGAAGACGTCGTCGACCGTGCACTCGCCGTTCCGATTCTCCGTCACACATATGAACGTCGCCATCTTAGCCCAGGGCTAAGGGCGTGGCGGTTACGGTATCGATCTCGACCGATACAAACCCCGACGTGACGCCGCCGGGTCGGGCGCGTCGACGGAATCATCAACCCCAGTACCGTTAACCATCTGTCTATCAGGCGTTCGATGGCGACAATGTCGGCAGGGGACTGTTGTCGATTTGTCCGAGATCGAGATGGTCCGCTGTGGCGTGGTTGGGGTGTCTTCGCAGCTCAGGAACAGGGTGGCCTTGCCAGAAGGGGACTGGTTGACGCATCTGGTCGCATTGAGTCGGCGTTCGTGCAGCGGCGAATGTGAGCCTGCCGGCGGCGCGTCGGCATCTTCGAACCTGACCCGTGCCGGCTGTGAACGCCGCACCGTTGCACCTGACCTTGTTAGCCGCGGAACATGGCCGGGCGGTCGGTGGGGGACGCTGTACGGTGCGCGCGGCCGCCCGCCGGTGTTGGGCGGCGTTGGCCATCGTCGCCAGGACGGCATGGTATGCGGCTGCCTCGACGCGGCCGGCACGGAACCGATCGCGCGACTCGCGGCTGTGGGCGGTATGAGTCGCGCCGGTTGTCGGCGTCAGGGGAAGTCGCGGTGGTCATCAGATTCCACATGGTGTTCCGCGCCCGCCGCTGTGGTGCCGTCAGCCGGTTGCCCTGCTGTGGCTGTGTGCTTCTGGCGGGCCGTCGGTGAGTCGTGGGCGGCGTCGGTCGCCGCACCGCGGCGGATCGCGGGTGTTAGCCGGCTCCCACCAGTCTGGGCGTCGGTGTGAGGTTGAGCCGGCCAACGGCCTGGTTGAGGTCTTGGGGCCAGATCCAAAGCCGGTACTCGGGGTCGATGCCGAAGTAGTCCTCGGGGCCGTGCAGGGTGCGGGTGCGCATGTCCAGGCAGTAGCACTCGCGCCAGGAGTACTCCTCACCCGGATCGAGGGGGGCGTTGGTGACCTTCTTCTTGGTGATGCGGTGCAGCTTCTCCATCGCTCGATACTCGTAGGCCAGCAGGGTGTCGCCATCCCGGTCGGCGGCCTCGTCCCGCACAGCCGTGGTCCCTTGCATCCCTGCACCCGGTTCCGCTCAACATCACGGCCCGGACTGGGACACGCTGCTCGTGGGCGGTACCGCTGGTCGCGTCGACGTCGGGTCGTCGTATGTGCCGACGGACACATCCGGCACGGCGTGCGCACGACGGCGACCGCGGCGTGTTGGTCGCGGTCCGCCGCGAGCTCGCATCGAGACCCAGCCAGCCGACCACGACGGTGTGAGCGCCGCCGGTGTGCGACCGCGACGGCTGGGCGCTGGCGTCGTCGCCGGGCTGGCTGGCGCCTGGCCAGTGGCGCCCGCGTTGGTTCATCTACGCAGGTCGGGGTAGGTTGATCAGCAGACAATGCCGCCGTCCCGCACCGCGAATCCACCATGGCATCGCGGGGACACCGTGGGACGTCGACGACACGGAAGGCAGCACATCGGTGACCACGTACACCATCACCATTACCGCCGACGACGAAGCCGCCGCCACGACCCGGCTGCGCCTGGAGACCTCCGGCGATCAGGTGATCCTGACTGACCTGCACTTGCACGACGGCAAGGGTCTGTCCACCGGGCAGCTTCCCGCCATCGACTACGGCCTGCTGCTCCGCGCGATCACAACCACCACGGCGACGCCTCTTTCCAGCGCGACGGCGCCGACCGCACCACCGGCCCCCACCGGCCCCGCCGCAACGGCGCTTGCCCGGCGGCGCACCCGCACCGCCGCGGCGCCGAAGGCCAGGCGCGGAGGCCGGGGCTCGGCGAGCGTACCGGCGGCAGCGGCCCAACCGGCGGCCGGTGGCCGCACCCGACGTCCCACCGCCGGCAACAAGGCCGCCGCGGCGGCCAACAAGAGCGTCCGCGCGGGGCGGAAAACCACGGAGGCAACCGCGGCCAAGGCGAGCGGTCGCACGACCGGCGGGACCGGGCGCGCGTACCGGCGCATGCCCGACGATTTCGCCGCCGTCTACCAGCAGGCTGGCAGCGCCGCGGCCGTCGCCGAGCACTACCAGGTCCCCCGGCACACCGCCAACGGCTGGATCCGCCGGCTACGGAAGCAGGGCACCATCCCCACCAACCGGTAGCCGGGCATCGGCCGGCACCGGCCCCTGCGCCGCGGACAGCCGGTGGGCGGCGTGCGTACAGCACTACCGGTTCGTGCGGCCTTCTCCCGCGCCTCGCGGGTGGCAGGTGGCCAGGCCGTCTTGCGTTCGCCGACAGGGGTGATCGGGCAGGCTGGCCGGTGAGGCTCACCGCACGTCGTCGCGTTGTGCCGTCGTTCCGTTCGGCGTTTGCTGGGTTCCGGTTCCCGCCGGAGGTGATCACGGTGGCGGTGCGCTGGTACCTGCGGTTCGGCCTGTCTTACCGCGACGTGGAGGAACTCTTGGCCGAGCGGGGTGTGCAGGTCGACCACGTGACGGTGTACCGCTGGGTGCACCGGTTCACCCCGCTGCTGGCAGACGCCGCCAGGCCCTGCCGCCACGCGCCTGGCGATCGGTGGTTCGTCGACGAGAGCCTTCGTCAACGTAGCGTGGGACGGCGCTGTCCACGCTTTCGTGCTCGACACCCTTGTCACCGCGACGGTCCGACGGCACGGAGTCGGGACGGAGCTGATCGCTGTGGCTGTCGGAGAAGCCCGTGCCGCCAAGTGCGAGTGGCTTCCACGTCGACTTCGAAGATCACCTTCGAGCGTTCTATCTCGAGGCCTGCGGCTTCACTCCAACAAACGCGGGCCTCATCCCGTTGTAGGCCAGCTCCGGCCGCCCGCCCGTGCCGCGAGTAGTCTCGCACTGGCACGAACATGTTGGCTGATCGGCAGCGTCTCAGGGGGGTCGTGGTGGGCGCATGGGGGCCAGGCCTGTTCTCCGATGATCTCGCCTGCGACGTACGCGGTGATTATCGCGAGATGTTTGAGGACGGCGTGTCAGACGATGAAGCCACTCGTCGTATCGTCCAGGTCTATGGCGAGGCCGACGACGATGAGGCGCCTGTGGTGTGGCTCGCGTTGGCCGTCACTCAGTCCAGGCTGGGCCGCCTCGACGATCTGGTCGGCGCCCAGGCCCTGCGGGTGATCGACGAGGGCGTCTACCTGCGCTGGTGGGCCGACTCCCGTGAGCGGGTCAAACGGCAAGCCATGTTGCAGAAGGTCCGCGCACAGCTGACCGGTCCGCAACCCGCGCGCAGGACGGTACGTCCACCCCGGCGTCAGGTCACCGACCTGCGGCCGGGAGAGCTGCTCGGCTACCGCGCCACCAATGGCCGCTGGGCGCTGCTGCGGGTAGTGCGCATCGACGAACACCCACTGTCAGCGGCCCCATCGTGGTGGTGCTCGACTTCGACGGCAACCAACTCCCCAAACCGCAGCACACGGACAGGCTGGTCGACCGAACCGATCAACCGTTCAAGCTGGACGGCAGACCGATTCCATCGTGGACCCACGCCGTCTGGCGGGTCACCGTAGCGCGGCGCATCAGCCATCACGATGCCGGCATCCAACGGCTTGGCAGCGCCGCGACGCGCCCCGGCGACGAAACGTTCCAGGCCTATTGCCACACCTCGTGGGAAGCCCTCGCGCGCGAATTGGAGTTCAACCTCACCGGCCGCCGGCCGCCATCCAACGACGGCTAACCACCGCCTACGTTGGCGGCGGCGCAACAGGGCTCCGCACTTGCGGACCACCAGTTCACCCCACGGTCGCAGGGCCTCGCAACGCGCTGCGATCATCGCGGGGACTGAGATCTCCGGTGTGACGGCACGTCCACTGGCGGGAACCACAAGTCACACTGCGCCAACTCACGCGGCACGACTCTATCCGGAGAGCCCCTCCCCGGAGCCCACCAACGATGACATCGCCGGTCCGCCCGAGATCGCATCGGCCCTCGGGCGGATCGGCGGGCATGCTATCCGCAGTGCTCGAACGGGCTGTCGTATCGGACGCTGCCGACCGAGCCACCCCACGACACGCAGGTGTTCCTGGCCGTCGCGCGGATCGGGCCGGCGTAGTGTGCGTAAGAACCGCTGTCGGTGACTCGCTGCCGACCGCGGACCTGCAGATAGGCCGATGTCGAGTTCTTGGTCCCGACGCTGACGTGCTTGATCGTTACCACGCAGTTGTTGCCGTTACTGCTGTTGTACAGCAGGTCGACGGTCCCGGCCACGACGCCGGGAGCGGTCAGCGGCTGAGCGTCGATCTGTTGGTAGCCGGCGCCGCACACGCCAACCGGGGTGTACGGATTGCCGGGTGCTGCCCCGCAGTTGTGTGAGATCAGGGTCTGCTGCGGGTAGCCGAACCGCACGCCGTTGAAGTAGGCCGGCTGGATGTTGCTCGGGTAGGAACGGTCCGTCGTCCGCACCTCGAAATGCAGATGTGGACTGATGTTGTTGCCCGGCCGGCTGGTGTTGCCGACTTCGCCGATCTTCTGTCCGTGCGCCACCCGGTTGCCTTTGGCCACCGTGCGTACGCGCAGGTGGGCGTAGTAGCTCTTCCAGCCGCCGCCGTGATCGATGACGACGAGGTTGCCGAACCCGTTGGCCGAGCCCTGATGCGCGGAGGTCACCACGGTGCCGGCTGCCGCCGCGACAACCGCGTCGCCAAGGTCCGCGCCGGGCGAGCCGCCCCGGTTCCAGTCGATCTCCCAGGGGGTACGGTGGGCGCTGCTGTTGGGGTTGTTGCCGGTCCAGCCCTGTCCACAAGGGAACGGCATCTGGAAAGCCGGACGCGGTCCCGCGGCGTTGGCCACGCTGTTGCCGAAGACCAGCGCGCCCGCACCCAGCAGTGCCGCGCCGAGCCCGATCGCGACCTTGAGCGTACGCACGAAGAGTTCCTCCCTATCCGCAGTGCCCGAATGGACTGTCGTAGCTGGCCGACCCGACCGAGCCGCCCCATCTGACACACCGGTTCGCGGCCTGGGCGCGCACCGGGCCCGCGTAGTAGGCGAACCGTCCGGCGTCGGTGACCGGCCGCGCGCCCCGCACCTCGAGGTGCACCGACGCCGGCGATGTCGTGCCCAGCTGCACCGCCTTCAGAGTGACCACGCAGTTGTTGCCGGTGCCGCCGTGATACAGCAGAAAAACGGTGCCTTGAGGGGTGCCGCCAGCACTGAGGAGGTGCTGGTCGACGATGCGGTAGCCGGGCCCGCACACGGTCTCTGGCCGGTACGGGTTACCGCGGCCCGCGCCGTTGGCCAGCGCGGCGAGGGTGCCCGCGCTGCCACCGAAAATATTGTGATCGACTGTTCCGCTGATCCCGGGTACCCGCTGGGAACGGGTGTTCTGCCAGAACGTGTATTTCGACCAGCCGCCCGGAAGGCTGGGTGAACTAGAGGTGTAGTGGGCGATCCACAGCGGGTACCGGGTGAACGCCCGCGAGTTGCCCATCTGGTCGCGCCAGAAGCTGGGACCGGTGTAGATGATCGGAACCCGTCCGGTCAGCCGTTCCGTCTCGGTGAGAAACGCCCTGGCCCATGCGATCAGCGCCGAGCTCGACAGCCCGCCTGAGGACTCCAGGTCGAGGACCGGTGGTAGCTCACCAGCGGTGTCGAACGTCCCGGCGACCCCCACGAAGTGCTGGGCCTCGCGCACCGCATCGACTGCAGTCGCATCGGGCGATGCGAAGTGATAGGCACCGCGATACATGCCGGAAGCGCGAATACCGGCGTAGCTCGCACGGAACGTGGGATCGGTGTACGTCTGTCCCTCGGTCGCCTTGACGAATACGAAACGTTGGCCGCCGGCTGCGACCCTGGCCCAATCGATCGGTGACCGATCCACCTGGTGATGGGAGACGTCCACCCCGCCTAGGGTCGCCGCACCGGCAGGAGGGGCGACGAACAGCGCGCCCGCCGCGCACAGCACCACCGCGGTCGCCACCGCGAGCCACCGGACATGGCGCCGGACTTGGCGCTGTGGGTGTCGGGTCGCTCCCTGCACGTTGCCTGCCATTGCGCTCCTCGTGTTGTCGCCGCATTGACGCCGGCCGGCGAGCCGTGCCGAACGCGATGCCGGCGGCACGGTCCTGGCTGCGGACACATCGAGATTGTCAATGGTCGCTGTGGTGGTCCGACGGCCTCGTTGCCGGCAATCAATCAACGTCTTACAATCTCTCCCGGCTCTTTGCCTGGGCAGTTCACCGCAGCGGGCCCGCAGTGGAGCTGTCCGACGGTTCGACGCACGTACCGTGACCGAGCAACGACCGCTCGAGGGAGACAGACGTGGCTCGCCAGGAGCGGCCAGTGGATCCCCACCTGGGCCCACTGCAGTCGTTCGCGCACGATCTACGTGCGCTGCGCAACCAGGCGGGTAGCCCGACCTACCGTGCGCTGGCCAAGACCGCCGGCTACAGCGCGACAACTCTGTCGCAAGCCGCCAGCGGCGTCCACAAGCCGAGCTTGGAGGTCGTCCTCGCGTACGTCGGAGCGTGCCAAGGTGACCCGGTGGTGTGGCGGCAGCGCTGGCAGGAGTTGGACTGGGTGCTGCGCCACGGCGCCCCGGCCGCGGCGCCGTCCGGATCCGCTGACGCGGCCGCCCGGACCAGAACCTTCAAGGAGTTCGGCCGGCCCCACCCCGAACCACACGCCGGACCCGGTGCACCGATCGCCGCCACGCCAAGACGGCCGTGGTGGCGGTCGCCGCGCTGGGCGGTCGCTCTCGCCGTGGTCGCGGCGGCCGGAACCGTTGTCGTTGGGACGCTGGGGTTAGCGACCCGGTCAACCGGTCCGCGGTGCCCGAGCCGTCCGGATCGGGCGGCCTTCACCGGTACGAGCTATCTGCGTACCACGAACGTCCGGCGCGGAGCGAGCCTCGACGAACCGGTCATCGGCACGGTGTCCGCGGGATGCACTCTCGGGTTCACCAGCTACTGCCTGGGTCAGAAGGTGTACGACGCCACCGCCCGGACCCCCGATATCCGCTGGTTCCAGATGGCCGATGGTGGCCTCGTCGCGTCCGCCGTGATCCATGGAAACCCACCCGCGTCGCTCGGCCCGACGTTGTGCCGAGGCGCTCGGCCGGCTCCCGCCGCGATAGCGCTCACCGTCATCAGCGATTCCCGAAAGCCGGGCAGCCTGGTGCTTCGGGCCGAGGGTACGAACCTGGAGATCGTGGGGTTCGCGGCCTTCTACGCCCCGAACCCGGCCGCCGATGCCCGCCAGTGGCACCAGATCACGCTGTCCGGCACACCGGCGCCCACGTTCGACGCGGTCTGGCAACCCGGCCGGCTGTTGACGCAACGCGATCCGGTCCTGGTGGCCGCCGTCGCCTGCCTGGGTGGAAACGGAGCGACCAGCGTCATCGACCTCAAGGCAGCACATCCGGACAACGTTCAACAGACCGGCGTGCCAGCACTGACCGGCCCGGAAATCGACGGAGCCACACGCACCGCATGCCGGTACCCGACCGCCGGCTGACCCGACGCCGCTGATCGGGCGTGTCCTTTCAGCGGTTCTTGAACTGTCAGCGGTGCCGGTGACAGCTGGGCCGCAGTCAGGCGGCAGCGCGGCATGAACGATGGTGACGCTGAGGGATTGAAGTCTCGGTTCGTTCATCGTGGCGTCGATGAACGGGTGAAAGTTCGGCAAGACGATGAGTTTCTCAAAGCATATGCCACTCGGGCCGCGTCACCGCGTTCGTCGGCCTCGGTCAACTGGTCGAAGCGAACAAACGGCCATGCGCTGCGAAGTTCACGCAGGCTCGACCTTTGGCGGGTTTCGCGAGTCGCGCCCCAGTGGCGGCCACGCCCACCCCTGCCGGTGGCTGTCGGCGGGCCGGCGGGGTGGCTTGCCAACCGGCGACGAGGGTGCGATAGGCGTGTTCGGCGGCACTGTTGCATTGAGCCATCCCGGCTGACCAACGCCGCAAATCCTGCGTTCCACAGTTGCGGGGTGTTCTAGGCACGGGGATCATGTGAGTTCGCAGGTCAGAGGGTTGCGGGCTAGCGGAAACCTCGCAAGTGCCTAGTGACACGAATCTTGAAGGTTAGCCTTGCTGTACTGGATCGAAGCCCGTAGCCTCTAGTCACGTGTATGTGCGTGTGTCATCGCGGACGAACAAGTCCGGTCAGGTCGTGCGCTACCTGCAGCTGGCCCACAACGAGTGGGACGCGCGGGCCGGGGTGTCGCGCACCAAGGTGCTGCACTCCTTCGGCCGCGAAGACGAGCTCGACCGCGGCGCGGTCGAACGTCTGGTCACCGCGTTGACCAAACTGCTGGACCCGGCCGCGGCGGCGGCGTTGACCGGGCCTGCGGACATGGTCTTCACCGATGCCCGGCCCATGGGCGGCGCGTTCGCCCTCGATGGCCTGTGGCGGCGGTTGGGGGTCGACACCGCGATCCGCGCGGCGTTGGCGGGTAAGCGCGTGGACGCGTCCCGGGTGGAGCGGATCTTGTTCGGGTTGACGGCGAACCGGGCGCTCAAGCCGTCATCGAAGCTCGCCGCGACCGAGTGGATCACCCACGACGTGCACATCCCCGGTCTGTCCGATGTGATCGATGAGGCGTGTTACCGGGCGATGGACATGCTGCTGGCCGTCGAGGCGGTCCTGGCCAAGGAGGTCTACCACCGGGTCGCGGACCTGCTCAACCTCGAGGTCGACCTGCTGTTCTTCGACACCACGTCGACCTACTTCGAGACCGGGGAGCACGACGAGCCGGCCGCCCGCGACGAGACCGGCCGGGTACGCCCGGGCGCCGAAGCGTCAGATCCGGTGCGCGACAGCGGGTTTCCTACCCACGGCAAGAGCAAGGACCACCGCGAGGATCTGCCCCAGGTCGTGGTCGGGATGGCCGTGACCCGGGCGGGCATCCCGGTGCGGGTGTGGTCGTGGCCAGGCAACTACAGCGACTCCGCGCTGATCCGCCAGGTCAAAGAC
>WNGB01010273.1_pt1 | contig 24626 bp, 15 predicted proteins | sample 5400681 | NCBI WGS metagenome assembly WNGB01 (sample SAMN13153367, study PRJNA577476) | soil metagenome | isolation source: 115 cm soil or saprolite under grassland replicate 2 | place: USA:California | collected 2016-06-15
TTCCGGTACCGTCTCCATTGAAGACATGATATCCCGCGTCAGCCCCTGGCGTCGGTTCCTTTACCCCGAATGCTGGAGGGAGAATTGTTCCGGAAGCGGCAAACAGATACCGCCCTTTCAGCGTTGCCAGGCTGCATGTCCCCTTGTGATCTTTATCCTTCGCATAGCCTTGTCCGACCGTGAGGAGCGCCAGAGCGATTACCAGCCCGATCCCTACCGCCCACCATAAGCTGACACGTTTCATGTGTGTTCTCCTTTCCTACAGCATGTGTGGAACTTGGGCCTAACGACGGATCTGACCATGTGATACCTCACTAATAGCTGGTTGTATTTTTCCGATTGCCTAGCTCAATGCGCTCCACCCTGCCGCTGTCCCCGAGCACCCAGCCGCGCGGGGCCATCACGTTTCTCTTCACAGATATCGAAGGCAGCGCCCAGCTCTGGGAACGTCATCCGCAGGCGATAGGGCGGCGGTGGCCCGCCACAGGCGCACAAAATACGATTTACTCAGTCGTCGAAGTGGATGTTTCCCGTGTAGGTGCCCACAGGCCCCGCGGCGGTGTCAGGCACCGTTCCGACCTGGGTGAGCACGCCGTGGAGGTTGGCGAGATCGCCCGTCCCGCTGACGATGACCTGGGTGGCCTGGTATACGAAGCTCCCTGCGGTTCGACCAGGTCGACCCGTCCCGGCAAGATTGAAGGTCACAGTGCCGGGCACCCCGTTCACCGTCCCAGTAAAGGTCTCGATATCGTGGAAATTCGCGCTCCCGTTGGGATGAAAGATCAAGGTGCCGTGCAGGGTCGAGGTCCCGTTGAACGTGCCGGTGTAGGCGAGCGTGGCGCTCAGATCAACGATCGTGTTACCGTCGGCCGACCGTGCGCTGTTGAAGGTGGCGGAGGTCGTGGTGAAGGTGCCGCTCGCTGACGTCAGCGGCGCCGCGGCGGCGCCGGTCACCCCAACCAGAGCCAGAACCGCGACGAGTGTGAGCAGGAAGAGACGAAACTGTGGTCGTGCCATGGTGTTCCTCCTTGATGCGTGCATTCGAACAACGTCTGGTGACATTAAAGCATGTCAGCGCTTCCTGCGGGGTGCGGTTTGCGCTACAATAAGCGTACCAAAAAGCGCACCGAACCGGCCGCCAGAATGATGGGGGCTTGCACCGTGGCGCTACCTGTGCCAGGCATGTTCTGAAGATGGGAGCGGCACGAACATCACCGCACCCATCCACTCGGCAGTGAGAGGCAGGCATGGACGGCAACGCTTCGTTTGGCTACTGGGTGCGACGCCAGCGTAAGGCCCGCGATCTGACACAGGCGGAGCTCGCCCAGCGCGTCGGCTGCGCCGAAGGTACGATACGCAGGATCGAAGCGGATGCGCGGCGGCCGTCGCGCCAGATGGCCGCGCGGTTGGCCGACTGCCTGGCGCTCAACGCCACCCAGCGGGCGGCGTTCATCCGGGCCGCGCGCGCGGAGCGGAGTGTGGACCGGCTGGCGTTCGCTTCCGAGCCGGTCGAGCGACCATCCACAACGCTGCCGCAGGGAACGATCACCTTTCTGTTCACCGACATCGAGGGCAGCACGCGGCTGTGGGAGCAGCACCCGCGAAAGATGCCATCCGCGCTCGCGCGCCACGATGCCTTGCTGAAGGAGATCGTGGCCGCCCATGGGGGCGTGGTCTTCAAGACCGGTGGGGATAGTGTCCTCGCAGCCTTTGCCACGGCTCCGAATGCCCTGGCGGCTGCCTATGCGGCTCAGCAAGCGTTCGGTACGGAACCGTGGGCCTTACCGCGACCGCCGCAGATCCGTATGGCGCTGCATGCTGGCAGCGCCGAGATTCGCGATGGCGATTACGTCGGGCCGGCGCTCAACCGCGCGGCGCGGCTGCTTGATGCCGGGCACGGTGGGCAGGTTTTGCTCTCGCTGGCAACCGAGCAATTGGTGCGCGAGCAGTTGCCCCCCAGCACGGCGCTGCGCGATTTGGGCACGCATCGTCTCAAAGACTTGAGCCTGCCCGAGCAGATCTTTCAGCTCCTCGCTCCCGATCTGCCTCTGACCTTTCCGCCGCTGAACACACTCGATGTGCGCCGCACCAACCTGCCGGCGCAGCCCACCGCACTGATCGGCCGCGAGCCGGAGGTTGCCGCGGTTGCCAGGCTGCTGCGCGGCTCGAACGTCCGTCTGCTCACCTTGACCGGTCCCGGCGGCGTGGGCAAGACCCGCCTGGCGCTCCAGGTCGCGGCCGAGCTGATCGAGGACTTCGCGGACGGCGTGTATTTCGTCGACCTGGCGCCGATCCGTGATGCCAGCCTCGTCACCACAGCCATCGCCACGACGCTGGGGGTGCAGGAGAGTGACGGGCAGCCGCTGTTGGATGGCCTGAAGGACTATCTGCACGACAGGCGCATGTTGCTGCTGCTCGACAACTTCGAGCATCTTCTCGACGCCGCCGCGCTCGTGGCCGTGCTGTTGGCGGCAGCATCCCGGCTGACGGTGCTGGTCACCAGCCGCGAGCACCTGCACCTGCGGGGCGAGCAGGAGATGGCGGTGCAGCCGCTGGCGCTGCCGGACCCCGCGCACCTGCCCGCGCTCGACCAGCTCTCGCAGTATGCTGCGGTGGCGCTATTCATCCAGCGCGCCCAGGCCAGCCAGCCCGCCTTTCAGGTGACGAATGCCACTGCGCCGGCGGTGGCCGAAATCTGTGTTCGGCTCGACGGGCTGCCGCTGGCGATCGAACTGGCGGCGGCGCGGCTCAAGCTATTCGCACCCGAGGCGCTCCTGGCGCGCTTGAGCAGCCGGCTCAATCTGCTGACGGGCGGCCCGCGCGACGTGTCGGCACGCCAGCAGACGATGCGGAACACGATAGGGTGGAGCTACGACCTGCTGAGCGAGCCTGAGCAGGCGCTGTTCCGCTGTCTGGCTGTGTTCAGCGGTAGGTGGACGCTGGAAGCGACTGAGGCTATCTGGGGCGACGTATCGGCTCCCGACGATCAAGGCGCCGCACAGCAATCCCCCCAGGTCGGCGCGTCGCCCGTGCACCCGGATGCGGCGACGCTCCTCGAAGCCCTCGTCGCGCACAGCCTGGTGACGGCGGCGGCCGATCCGCAGGGCGAACTGCGCTTTGGCATGCTGGAGACCGTGCGCGAGTTCGCCTTGGAGTGCCTGCGCGAGCGGGGTGAGGAGACGGGAACCCGCCAGCGCCACGCCGCGTACTTCCTGGCGCTGGCCGAGGCGGCAGAGCCGGAGCTGATGGCCGCAGGACAGGTCGTCTGGTTGAGCCGGCTGGACCAGGAGATCGAGAACATCCGCATCGCGTTGCAGTGGGGGCTGACCAGTGGCAATCCCGCGCTCACCGCTCGGATCGCCACGGCGATCGGCATGTACTGGGACCGACGCACACTCTATCTCGAAGCGCGGCGCTGGTTGCAGACGGCATGCGCGGATAGCACGGCGATTCCCCTCGCAGTATGGGCCGATGCCCAGCGGGTACAGGGGTCAGGGGACGGCTGGAGTGATTACGCGCAGCTCCGACCGTTCCTGGAGCAGGCGATCGCGGCGTTCCGCGCGCTGGGCGACCGGCGGGGGTTGGGGCAATCGCTCGCCACCCTGGGCTGGATCGAGGCCTATGGGGTCTACTGCGGGTGGATCGCCGATCCAGGTACAGCAGGCCAGTTGCTCACGGAGGCGCTCGCGCTGCTTGAGGGCGGCGATGCCGCACTGCGGGCGTGGGCCTGGCAGGGATTCGGCTGCATCGCCGCCCACCAGGGGGCGTTCGAAACCGCCCAGAGTCACTTCGCCGAAAGTCTGGCTCTGCGCCGAACGGTCGGCGATACCTACGGCACCGCCTGGTCCTCATTGCTCCTGGCGCTTCTGGCAGAACAGACGGGTGACCTGCGACTGGCTTTCGAATATGCGCACGAACGGCTTGCCGCAGAGCAGGCGCTTGGGAATGTGCATGGCGTGGCCGATTCGCTCTGTCAAGTCGGTCGCTATGCCTTCCAGATGGGCGATCTTGCGGGCGCGGAGCAGGCCGTCACGGCAGCCATCTCAGGCTTCCAGACGACGCCCAACACATCATTCAATTTCGTCGTGTGCGAACTGGTGCTTACCGAAATGCTGTTCGCGCGCGGTGCATATGCCGCGGCGCAAGAGCAGTGCACGGCGCTCGCGCTCCTCGCGCAAGCAGCATATAGTGCGGATGAGGAACGATACGTAGCCGTTGTTGCCCAACGTCCCCAATACTATGCGGAGAACGACCTCGCCGTACTCAACCTCCAGGGGCGGATCGCCTGTGCGCTGGGCCAGCTCCCGCAGGCGCTCACATATCACGAGCAGGCCCGTGCGCTCAGCCGCACAATGGTGTCGCCACTGCAGCAGAGCCGGAGCGCCTGTGATCTGGGCGACACACTGCGCCGTACGATGGACCAAAGCGGCGCGCTGGCGGTCTCGCAGGAGGCGCTCACGCTGGCCAGTGGTGCGTCCAATGCGCGCGCGCGCGCAGTCGCCCAGCTGAGCCTCGCGAAGCTGCACTTGCACTGTGGCGCGGCGGAGCTGGCGCGCCCGTACCTGACCGCGAGCCTGCGCACCTTCCGCCGAGCATACGAGCGGCTGAACAGTCTGCCCGCGCTCGAGGCCGGCGCCGCCCTGTGTGCATACGACAATCATCACGCAGATGCCGCCCGCCTGTGGGGCGCGGCCGAAGCGCTGCGCGAGCAGATCGGCACGCCGATGTGGCCGGTCGACCGGCCGGACTATGAGGCAGCTGTCGCCGCTGCCCGCGCTGCCCTGGACAACGAGGCATTCGACGCGGCGTGGCAGGCCGGACGGGCGCTCAGTTGGGAGCAGGCCGTGGACGAAGCGCTGGCGCACCTGGACGCGCGGTAGCGGCGCCTTCGGGTGCTGCTGCGCCAGGACGCGCTTTGCAGCACGCCTGCTGACACACCCGCGTGCTTGCGTTGCACGAGGTCGTGTGCGACGATCGCCCGAGAATCACAGGCGAGCAGACGCTGAGAGGGCCGGCCGGAGGGCGGCGCGGCTGTTCGGCGCGGTGGAGGCTGAGCGCGAGACGCTGGGCGCCCCCACCCTGCCGATCTACCAGGCGCACGAGCAGCGCGGGGTGGCCGCCGCGCGCGCCTTGCTCGACGGTGCGCCCTTCGTGGCCGCCTGGGTCGCCGGGCGAGCAATGTCGCTGGAGCAGGCTATCGCCTATGCGCTGGAGGGAAGTGGGTAAGAGGGCACTTGGAAATACTCTTCATCATATGTCATCGAAGAGTCCTATGAATGAATATAGCGCATCAGCGGAATGCGTAGCACGATTTTGTTGAAGCTATCCGACCGAGAACGACTTCTCTATAGCAACAATAATCGGGTGGTATTGTTCGAACGCCAATTTTAACCTGTTGTCTACGAGCCACTTTTGTCCGGCAGGGAGAGCTAAACGTGATTTTTTATCGTGACTACGGGGCTCTTTTAGATGCCTACGCGGCAACTTGAGACTTACTGCTTCCTAATGAGATTTCTTGGAATTGTCTATATCTTTGCTACCCGAAAGTAAAAACCTCAAGAAGTTAACCCTCTTGTATTCGCAAGTTTTGTAAATACTAAGCAAAACCAGATATTCCTTAATTCCCTTTTCGGTAAAGAGACCATCGTGTGTTCTTCTGTACACGGCAAAACCCTTTATAGCATGCTCTGCGTTATTGTTGTTCCAGGGAATCCCATCGTAGTCCAAAAAAGCAAAGAGCTTCGTCTGGTTATTAGCGAATCTCTTTTGGTATTTAGTCACAACCTCCGATGTAGACTTACTGAATACAAATTCACTAAAGAATCCCTTCACTTCCATCTTATGTTTAGTCAGTTCTGCCTTCTTCAGGCCATGCACGTCGATAGTGCTGATTATTGTTTTAAGCAACTCACTAAAGCTTTTAATGAATTTCTTATACTGCTCATCAAACGGGTTTCTTAACAAATCATCATTCATGTCTCTAACAAGATGAATTAGACACTTTTGTTGTACACATTCGACAGAATCGTATACCGGATAAAAGTCGGAGACGAGCACTCCATTGAATCCATCCAAGACATCTTTTAACATTGCCCCTTCCCTTGTCGGAGAGTACATATATATCACTTCTTCCAAGCTCGTAAAAACCCAGACATAGGCATTCGCACCTCTAATGCTAACGGTTGTTTCGTCAACGTGAATGAGACGACCGGATTTGAGGTTTAACAATATACAATCATAGGTATCACTGTAGTATTTGGACATCTCACGCTTTGCATCGCATATTACTCGATCGCCTAAATCGTAACTAAAAATATCATGTAAGCTTTCTAGAACCTTGCCATAAGGTTGCCTCAGTGCAACCACTTGATAGATTGTCCATATTTTAAGCTGTTTCCCGTACTTCCCGCTAATTTTCAGATACTCTTCAGGGTAAGATGTGGATTTACAGGATCTACATTTAACTCTTCTGGTTAAATATCGAAGTACCCACTTCTTTGTTCCATATTCGAAGAACTTCATATCAAAAACAATTTTAGAGTCTTTACCATGCATACCTATCTGGTCGCTGCCACATTTTGCGCATCTTTTTAAGGGGAAAATTATCACTTTTTGGTCAACATGGGGTTCTTTTCTTTGAATGTGTAGTTTTTGTTTATTCACAATCCCATTCTCTTTGGTCGTCTCTCGGAAATAAACCTTATCTCTTTGATAGTCGAAATAGGCGCAGCGATTAACAAACTCCAGTTCCTCCAATGCAAATTCATTCCTTCTAAATTTGCGCCATTCGGTTTGAACTTTAATATCATCAGCCAATGAAACATCCTTGCCGATAGAGTTTTCTTCGAGGATCGAAATACTCATTATCTTATTGATCAATACACTCAGAGCAAGGCAGTCCTCAAGGTTATAATTAATAATCTGTAATTTGAGTTCTTCATCAAAATTCGATTCCCATTGATGTCGCCAAGTAAGGCTTTGCAGGCCTGATGAATTTTCTGATGACCATTTAAATCCCAAATAACCTCCAATGTCTTTCAAAGAGTTTGAGTGGGTTGGGAAATAAATGTTAGAATACACCATCGACAACACATTCACTAATCTAGATTTAATTTTGTCTATTAGTACACCATCGTCAATAGGATATCTTTTTAACATTACATCAATAAACTTTGCATCATAACTTCCGTAATGGAGCAAAGAAAAATCCTCGTAGTCCTTTATAGTCTCCAGGAAACGAGCCCATATAATTTCTTCATCGTTCTCGTCATTTGCCCAGAAAGAAAACCTAAGAACAGATGGGCCATCAATAATCATGAGGCCAATCAAATAATAGAAATTCCTGTCGGGAACTCCTTCAACGTCAAGAAAAATCAGCGTGTCACTCAAGTGAATTATGGGCTTATGGACAACGTAAATCTGCTTATTTCGAATTGCTAGTGCCTGAAGCGAGTGATGATATTTTTCTGCACGCTTTACTTTGCCTCGATTTCTCCTTGGACGATATGTGTAGGAGTACTGTGTTACTGTAAAAATGCCTTTCTTGTTTAATTTCTCTATTTCTTTCTCACTAATTCCTTTGAGTAAACTCAAGTGATCAAGACGCTGTGCCTGCTGATAGCACGCCTCTTTGAATTCACAGTACGAACAGTGCTTAATGAGAATTACGTCTGGTTCAGAAGGTGTCAATGAAATCCACTGCTTTAGGACTTGGACTGACTGGTATAGGGGGGCAGCGAGGTTTTCTAATACGACTTTATGAGACGCACCATCCAGGCCAATAATCCTACCTATAAGAGGATATACACCCTGAAGCATGTTCAGTACATAACCGACAAATGAAAGTTCCAGCTTATGCTCTTTGGTGATGAGATGCGCACCTACGAAAATTGTTGGTTCATAGCTAAAATCACCTAACGCAGAACTTTTTTCCACCCTCGTGAGAATTCCACAGTCGGCTACGAACCTTTCTGCCTCTAGTGTAACATTGACGAGAAAATTGCTTCCCCTTAGAAAATTATCCGGCGTAAAAGAATGTACATCGGGGTGGCTGCGCTTGAGATTCTCGATATGTTTGCGCTGACTGTCTTGCTGCTTCTGTTGAAGAATCTGAACATACTCATGAGGGGTACCGTTCTCCTCAGTGCAAAGGAGAAGAAATGCCTTACGAGGACATTGTGAGTAGGCCACCACAATCTCGGAGGTAATCGTTTTGCTCATACCGTCCTCCTAACGTGGCGAAGATAGGTCGTGGTGTAAGGCTGCTGCGTGCGCTGCTGCCCGATGGTAGGCGGCAGCACTACGGGAAAGGTGGGGAGGTCGGAGGCATAGCGCCCTTACCGTCTATTTTACTACTACCGTCAATAGTAATAGCACGACCTATTCGTCTTGGACACCTATACTTTCACGGAGTCAGAAGCTCGTGCTGTTACCCTTACACATCTCCGTGGTAGCTGTGGTAATCTGACGAGCACGCTTCATCGTCGCCTTCATCGAGAACGCGGCCTATTATATGATAGCTATCATTGGAATTCCCTTACAGTAGTACAAGAACTCATTGAAAAATCCAATGATAACTACGGAGAATTAGCCGATCACGGTGTAGCGGGTCAACGGAATCCGCAGCACAATTTTGTTGAGGCTATCCGACCGACAACGAATATCGCAACAACAACAATTAGCGATATGCTCCCTCCTTTGTCGTCCGGCCTCCCTAACCACTTGGCAGATGTCGGAGGAGGCCCTTGTGGATGATTGCGCTGGCATTTACGCACATGACCTGAGCAGGGGTAAAATCAAACAGAAATTTTAACCTATCGTTTAGAACTAGTTTTGCATGAGAAGGCGAGCTTCAAGCTATCAGCATCCAATAAATGATCGCACTTTTCTTTATGCCAACTTCGCTCATCCTAGCCTGATAGACGCAGAGTTGGAATTATGTTGTGTTTCACACAGACGTACGACGAAGGTAGAAAGCGAGACTTGCTATTTACTCATTCTCATCAGCAACTGCTATCACTTTGAAAAGTTCCAACGTTAGGAGGCAATCTTCTACCGCGTCATGTACTTTTTCTATCTTGATCTCCTGTTGTATACAAGCGGCAGACAAGCTGTATGCTCTAAATTTATTCTTTCCACGGCGTTCTCCCCAGAAACAAGCATATTTTTCCATTGCACAATGCCATATTACGTTTTCAAGATCGGGGAGATTGTATCTTCTGCATGTTTGTAAAAGCATTCTTCGATCAAATTCGGCATTATACGCAATTATATTCTTGTTTTGTAATGTGTTGCAAATCAACCCATAGCATTCAATAAAACTCGGAGCACTTGCCACATCAATATCCCTTATCCCATGAACACTAGAAGCATCATTCGATATGGAAGTATTTGGTTTGAACAATAGTCTCAGAATAATGTTTCCTTGTAGATCCACAACCGCAAGTTGGATAACCTCATCTCGATCTCCTAATCCGGTCGTCTCAGTGTCTATTACGATTACGTTAGTAGAATTAATAAGATTTCGAGCCCACATAATTACGCCTGACCGCGACTGATCTACGTGCAGAGGCGGGTGCGATGCTAGAAATTGCGTCCTGATTTGCTCTCGCACTTGAAGCACTTTTGGCAGTGATGTACTCATGTCATTTGCCCATTTTATGAGCACAGACTTAAAGAAGTGATTCCACTTGCCACTTTTAATTTGGCAGCGAAGATAGAGTACTTGCTCTGCTTTCTCTGGCGACCAGTACGTGCTCGTACCTTTTAACCTAAAATTAACAATCCTCCTGACAGCACTCTCAATAACCCCGCTACCAATTGGTAGGCCCTCTTGTCGGAAGACAGGATACTGCATACGATGCTGATGATTTTGGAAGTAATTAATCGCTCTTGAAATTTCTCCATCTCTATCTCGACTACTATCAAATTCCGACAGCAGTTCAACAACTCTATCTATTTTACCTTCCTTTAATAACTTGCGCGCTTTCGCTAGCCAAGTTCTTTGTTTTGAGTAATCTTCTATTCCTAATTTGGCTGGTATCGTCAATTTACTGACCGAATGGGCAAAATCAACTATCTCAAAGGTTTTTATTTTCTCCAAATCCAAACACGCGCGAATTTCTCCTGCGCCTTTCCAAATCCAAGTAGCGCCATCCCCGATGATAACCAGTAGCTCTGCGTGCTCTATACCCATTTGCTTTAAGCGCATCTTGAGTAATGAAAACAACATATCATTCGATTGTATGGTTCCGTCATACACTAACTCATGTTTCCTGTCCTTGTTTCCTTTCACATCAATGGTATAAATCACGAAAAGCTTTGGCTCGCAGCTATCCGCTATATAACTTTTAGGCGTACCGCTATTATTCGTGTCTTTGTTAACCCGAATACGAAGCCTTCCTCCATCGATTCCAATAACCACTCGTTTTCCTGCTAACGGTACTGGCTCGATTACCTCAATCTGATTGCTATTGGACGCTGCCACCTGTCGCTGCCAAAGGGCTATACACGCGAAATCCCGAACGTTGTACCACATTGGTGTCTCATCAATGATGATTTCGCGGCTCGCCAAGCGCTCTTCTGCGTCAGCACCAGACGGCCCATCAGCCATCTGACGGTTTATCTCAGATAGAAACCGTGGCGTTGTACCTCTGACGATACCTAGCCTCCGTAGGACTGGGTACCTACCCACACCTTCTCGACGACCTTTGTCGTCTGCAACATTCTGATCTTGCATTGAGTTTAGAACCACATAGGGTGTCTGGATTCGGATTTGGTTTCCACTTAAAGTTCGAACCAGGACTTCTCGCGGGCCACTATTGTGCATATCTAGATCGTGTAACGCTTGCATTTTGCAGGCTGCAACAAATGCTTCATCGCGATGAATTGACTCAAGTACGCCTTTTACAATTCGGGCCTGGAGAGCATTCAATGTGACCTGCAACTCCTGTTCAAAATCAAAGAACGCTTCAGGGCCTTGAGCTGCTGCCCAATGAGGTACCATCTTAAGCAACTCTGATCTCAGGCTCTCGATTATTTGGTGTGTATCTTCGAGTAGTTGATTATCCACGACGCTATCCTCCTTGAAGCCCTGAATAACATGTTTCCGCCCACACCTCGCACAATCACTACATCTCAGCGCGTACGGATTAGGCCACTTTGAGTCATACCACCAATAGTCTTGCAGCAGCAGACGAGTATAATGTCGTTAAGATGTGGGGAGCTTGTCGTGATGGAGATAATGGTATAGAAGGCTAGGTCGTACGCTGCTTGACGACGAGGGCTATGTGCGCTACAGGCACGGCTGAGAGGTCGGAGGCAGAATACCCTTACATGTCCATTCTACTACTATGGTCAATAGTAAAAATCTCGGCCATATAGTCTTTTGGAAGCATGTATTATTACGGAGGAGCGCTTTGGGCTGTTGCCCTGACGGGAGCGGTGTATTGGGAAAAGCACTTCGTGTATCCTACGGCAATCAATAATTTATCGTCATGGCCGAAATATTTCGGTTGGCAATCAATGCCTCTCCTCGTCACACATGTCAGCGGCACGCGCTTGGCTTCGCACACGCAAAGCCATGTGCGAAGAGGCGCAGAGCATACAAAAGCAGTGTATTATTGCGAAGAAACGTAGCGCGTCAGCGGAATCCGCAGCACAATTTTGTTGAAGCTATCCGACCGACAACGAATGTCGCAACAACAACAATTTTCTGCCCTTCATAAGCAACCTGCCTGTCGCTGATTGCCCCATGAGTTCGAGCAGGGCTATTGCACTTGGATTCTAATGCGTTTCTAACACATGTTGTGGTATCATAGACGGTTTATCATCTTCACTCGCTGGGGGACCTATGGACCGACCTGAACTCACCTTGGTCACAAACTTCAGTTCAATCGCTGATTATCGCGAAAATCATAATAAACGCCATATTCTGGCTGAAATCCTCGTTATGGCGGTATGCGGCGCCATCTGTGGCGCGAATGCCTTCACAGAAATTGCCGTTATCGCCAACGCGAAGAAGGAGTGGTTCCAGACCTTTCTGACGCTTCCCGCTGGTATTCCATCCCATGATACCTTTAATCGGGTGCTTGCGCACATCAATCCGAAAGCCATCCAGCGTTGCTTTATCACCTGGGTGCAGGAGACCTTTCCGCACATCGATACGCAACAGATTGCGCTTGATGGGAAAGAGACGCATCATTCGATGGATCCAGACAACGATTACGCTAATCTGCGTATGATCAGTGCGTGGGCAGTTGAGCAAGGCATTGTGCTCGGACAAGTTGCCGTCGATGATACATCAAATGAGATTACGGCACTTCCAGCGGTTTTGGAGCTGGTCGACGTGCGTGATTGTGATCTTACGGCAGATGCGCTGCATTGTCAAATCAACACCGTCCAGGCAATCCGTGCTGCGAAAGCGCATTACACCATCAGTGTCAAAGCCAATCAGAAGACCCTCTATCAGGACATCATGCACACATTTGCGACGTTGCGTGCCGACGATCACCCGCACCTCTCGACGTATGAAACGATTGAAAAAGGCCACGGACGTATCGAAACACGCCGATATTGGGTCACAGACGATCTTTCATGTATCTCGACCCGTGATGCGTGGGATGACCTACAAAGCATTGGCATAGTTGAGACTGAGCGACAGATCGGGACGCGTATCGAGCAAAAACACGCTATTTCATCAGCAGTCGCGCGGCGCAGGTCCAGGCATTTGCACAACGGGTTCGTTCGCATTGACATATCGAGAATAAGCTGCATTGGCGGCTGGATGTTATCATGGATGAGGATGCTGCCCATATTCGTGTCGATCACGGGCCAGAGAATATGACCGTCTTGCGTCATATGACATTGAACCTCTTGAAACAAGAACCTTCGAAGATATCAATCCAATCAAAACGATTACGAGCGGCATGCAGCAACGATTACCTTGAAAAAGTTATTAAGGCACAAATACATCATTAATAACTAATATACATCATTTCAAGTGCAATAGCCCTGGAGTTCGAGCAACTGTTTAGTTTCGGGCAATTGGTACGCATTATCACTGGCTTGTGCAACTTCATCAATAACGTCGAGCGCAGAGTCAAGAACCGACCCGCCAAGTGCCGAGTAGCGGAAGCACTCCCATCATCCCGAACACTAACTACCCTACTGTTCACTTCTGAGCTATCGTAAGTCGGCAGGCTTCGAGTTTCTGATGCGCTTGGATGGTTTAAATTTATCTAGATCTCTTTCTTTAGACATAAGGAATGCTAGCATTGATTTGTTCTGGAATCTACACGTTTGGGAGATGCCTAGAAGCAGTAAGTAATCATGTGTCACTGCTTCATAGAAACTTCCTGATATCTTCCGTTGAATTGCAAGGTGTCTGATGGCTCTTTCCGCCATATTATTATTCCAAGGGATTGAGTCTTGTTCGAGAAAGGTAAACAGACTTTGACTATATCTTATGAATCTTTTTTGATATTTGATAGTTGTTTCTGAATAATATGTTTTGTTGGTGATAGTCTTTTCGTAAAATACGTCCACGTTCTTCTTGAATTTAATCAGATGCTTTGTCTTTAATCCATGCTTATTGACTGCGTCAAGTATAGAAACAATAAGATTTCTGACATCCAGGACAAATGTTTCAAATTCACCATCGAATGGTGATTTCCAGAGATCCTCATTCAAATCTCTAATCAAGTGGACGAGGCACTTTTGTTGCTTACATTTTACAGAGTCATAGCCTCCGTAAAAATCTGATATAAGCACGCCATCGTAATCAGTTAATATAGAATGGACGATATCAGCCTCTCTTGTATTAGTCAATTTGAAGATAACATGTTCGCCATCAGTAAAAACCCACACATAATAATTCGATCCTCGGATATTAATTTTTGTTTCGTCAGCATGGATAAATGGACTGCTTAAGATGTGCTCGGTTAAATATTTCTCGGTTACAGCATAATAATCTTTAAAGTAATGTATGAAATTTACAATCGTGCCGCCACTTATTTTCTCATTGAATTGATCTTCAAGAGATTGAATTATTGCACCATATGACAACCTAAGGGTGAGTCTCTGATAAATTACCCACGCTTGAAATCCATGACCAAATAGTTGAGGAGCACCGCCTTTTCCATCACCATATGGACTATAGTAATGATAGCATTTTGGGCAATATCCCTGTATGCCCTGATATTTAATGGTTGTTTTCCTGCATCCATTTTGTGTTAACACAATATCAACAATAACCCACTCCGAGATTCTATCTGATTCTGTGAGAGAAATGTTGCCTTCGCAATTAGGGCAATGGATTCTTTTTGGGACGTGAATAGTTCGCCGTCCTTTTGGGGTTATTCTGCTATATCCTCTATGTCCTTTTGGTGCGCCAATTTTCTTTGATTTGAGGTTTACTTTCGTTTTGCTTTTTCGGAAACTGATTTTATTTCTTTCATAGGTGGCATGAGCAGATCGGAGTATCTTCGCAAACTCGTCATATATTGCGCCTCCAGTTTCTGTCATGTCATGTTTGGGATGGTCAGCAAAGTCGATGTCAGCTCGAATGTTGGCTGTATCTATTATTTTTGAAAGTTCATCTACCAATAATCTTAGAGCAGAGCAATCCTCTTTGTTATACAAAAGTAACGTCTGTTTGTAATTATGATCTTGTGTTTCTTCCCAAACATATCGCCACACAAGGCTCTGTAAACCAGAGGCGTCATCAGCTGTCCAAGAAGCACCTAAAAATTTGCCTATGTTTTTCAAGCTATTGGACATTACAGGGAAATATACTTTCCCGTATATGTATGAGTTGACATTAACTAAGCGATTGTTGATTTCTTCACAATTACTTCGGTATCTTTTCGCAAGTTTGTTGATAGCTCTTGAGTCGTAACTTCCATAATGATAAATAGGTGCTTCGGGATATTCTTTTGCTTTTTCAAGAAATTCTCTCCAGATGCGCTCTTCACCGCTGAGGTCGTCTGCCCAAAATTGATAATGGAATGCGCTTTCTTCATTTAGTATCTCTAATCCTATGAGATAATAAGAATCTTGATCTGGTATACCCTCTATGTCAAGAAATATTTCCACCCTGTTTCTGGGGATAGAAGGAACTTCCTGAAGATATATCTTTCCGGTTCTTATTGCGAATGCTTGCAATTCTAATTTATGTAATGTGGTTGCGTTTTTGATTCCTCTTTTGCTTTTTCTTGGTTTGAAAAGATATGAAAGCTGATTAATGGTAAATATTCCCTTGTTTTTATACCTTTGGATGATCTTCGGGGTTGTATTTTTCATTAAGCTCAGATTATCTTCCTGTTCTGCTTTGGTTTTGCATAGGGATTGGAACTGACAGTATCGGCAGTGTTCATTTAAAATCACAGGGGGTTGTTTAGATGGTAGTTTCTTAGACCAATCTCTTAATACAGTGATAATTGGCTTGAGAATGTTATATTTCTTTTCTAGTTTCACCTTATGGGATTTCCCTTTCATTGTGATAATTGTTCCAGAAGAAGGAAACATTTTCTGCTTTTCACCGAGGACATATCCGGCATATAGTACTTTCAGTTCATCTTCTTTGTTGACACCATATGTGCCGATAATAATAAGAGGTTCGTGACTTTCTACGGATGAGTTGTCCTCTGCTTGGATTAGCGCATCACAAGACGCTTCCAGATCTCCACTTCTTAATATCAGTTCTCTAGATGATTCGTCACTAGAGTTGAACTCATGTGAGTTGCAAGATTCTCCATTAACATGCTGCTTGAGCTTAATCATCTGCTCCTGTTTATTAAGCAGTCTTCTCTGCTCGATAACACGCATATAGTCGGGCATTACTCCCTGCTCATCCGTGCAGTGGAGAAGAAATGCCTTTCGTGGGCATTGTGAATAGGCTGCCAGAATCTCGGAAGTAATCGTTCTGCTCATACCATAATCCTAGAGTGAAGGATATAGGCTATGGTGTAAGACTTTGTGTGTGCTGCTTGACGACGAGGACGGGTGCGCTACAGGCAGGGCTGAGAGGACGGAGGCATTGCACCCCTACAGCCCCATTTTACTACTAATGTCAATTGTGTAGTCTGTCATTATCGAAATATTCAGGTTGATAATCATGCCTCCACTCTTCCCATATGTCAGCGGCACTCGCTTGGACATGGTAAGCCATGTGCGAAGAGGCGCGGCATACGAAAGCACTGTATTAGTGCGAAGAGACGTAACGCGTTAGTGGGATGCGTAGTACAATTTTGTTGAAGCTATACAGGAAACTTGGAAGTTCTGAGCAACAACAACCATCGGAACGCTAGCTTTGGAAGCTCTCAAAAGCCCTCAAATATGCACAGCTTCCAATCGAACTGACGCAGCTCTGGGCTGCGCCGTAGCCGATCCAGGAGATTACGCTTGGCGGCGTAGACGGCACCAATAGTGGTGAATAGATCAGGATGCCGAGTCAGAATCAATCTCGGCGGAAGATCCAACACGAAGCACTCATAGAGGACTGTGCGTTCCTGTGCCGTCGCGACGACCTGACTGACGAGGTGCCAGAGCTCGCTGCATTCAGCTTGGTGCAGCATGATCTGCTCGGGTGTTGCAACAGGATGCTTGTCCAGTTTCTCCCGCATGCGCGTGCGGGCTACCTGCGCGCGCGCATAGTCAATCACGACGGTCGTCACACACGTACGCAGATAGCCCAGCAGCGCGGCAAGATTTGCGAACTTGCCGAAACAGGCCGGCGTCAGCGCGGCCCATGCGCGAGCGAACGCCTGATCTGCGAGGTTCAGACGGGACTCATCGATCCAGGTGCTCGCGGGACACCGGTTGACCCAGTGTACCAGTAAAGGCCGGTAGTGGGTGCAGAGCGCCGCCCAGGCCTCGGCATCTCCATCCACAATCGCCTGATGGAATAATGTATAGCATGTATCATGAGTGTCTACAATCTGTGGCAGGTACATATGCTCCTCTTGATCGTTGGTGGATGATAGCCGGTACATATGGAGCTATTCAAGCATGGGAAGCTTCGGTTGTGGGGCCGTTTCGCGGTACAATATGCGGTACAAAAGTGGGACAACTCTCTCGGGTCAGCACATCCCAGATGGAATCTCATCGCGATGTGTATGGAGGTTGGGATGTCCGATGAGATCTCCTTCGGGCGGTGGCTCCAGCGCCGGCGGAAAGCGCTCGACCTCACACAGGGCGAACTCGCCCGGCGAGTTGGATGTGCCGTAGAAACCCTGCGGAAGATCGAGGCCGATGCGCGGCGGCCCTCACGGCAGATCGCCGAGCGGCTTGCAGGTGCGCTGGAGCTGCCGAAGGCGGAGGGCATCGCGTTTGTGCGCGCGGCCCGCGGCGAGCTGACCGTGGATCGCCTCGCATCTCCAACCCAACAGATAGCCGAAGGGGCTTTTGTTGCGGCGGCCGCACTGCCTCGCGGAACCATCACCTTCCTCTTTACAGATGTTGAAGGCAGCACGCGGCTCTGGGAGCAGCATCCAGTGGCAATGCGCAAGGCTCTCGCGGGCCATGATGCCCTCCTACACCAAATAATCCAAGCCCACGGCGGGGTGATCTTCAAAGCCGTCGGTGATGGCGTCCACGCAGCCTTCGCGCGGGCACCAGATGCCCTGGCTGCTGCGATTGAGGCCCAGGGAGCACTCCACAAAGAGACGTGGGGAGCAACGAGCCCACTGCGAGTGCGTATGGCACTGCACACGGGCGTGACGGAGGAACGCGACGGTGATTACTTTGGCGCACCACTCAATCGGGTGGCCCGCCTCATGGTTGTCGGCCACGGCGGGCAGATCCTCGTCACGCGCGCGACTCAGGAATTGGTGTGTGACGCTTTGCCCGCCGGTGTGACGTTGCGAGATCTCGGCACCCATCGCCTCAAGGATCTCACGCGCCCCGAGCATATCTTCCAAGTCAGCGCTCCGGCCCTCCCAACTGACTTCCCGCCACTCCGGACGCTGGATACCCACCCACACACTCTGCCGGCGCAGCTGACCCCACTGATTGGCCGCACCGCAGAGATCGCCGCAGTCTGTAATCGCCTGCGGCATCCGGATGTCCGTCTGCTCACGCTCACCGGCCCTGGTGGCATTGGTAAGACACGCCTCGCACTCCAGGTAGCAGCCGAGCTGCTCGATGACGTGGACGATGGGATATACTTTGTCGACCTTGCGGCGGTGAGCGACCCTGCTCTTGTTGCAGCGACCATTGCCCAGACGCTCGGCGTGCAAGAAACCGGCGACCAGCCAATCGTCGAGCGGTTGAAAGCGTTTCTGCGGGGCAAACAGCAGCTGCTCCTTCTCGATAACTTCGAGCAAATCGTGGATGCAGCACCACTGGTGGAGGAACTGCTGGTTGCCGCTCTGCACCTGAAAGTGTTGGTGACCAGCCGGATGGTGCTGCACGTCTATGGTGAGCACGAGGTCGTAGTTCCGCCGCTTGCCATCCCTGATCCCACACGCCTGCCCTCGCTGGATCAACTGTCGCAGTACGATGCGGTACGGTTGTTCACTGACCGAGCGCAAGCCGTGAAGGCCGATTTCACGCTCACGAACGCAAACGCTTCAGTAGTGGCTGAGATTTGTTATCGCCTGGACGGGCTGCCGTTGGCGATTGAGCTGGCTGCCGCCCGAAGCAAGCTGTTTGCACCCGACACGCTGCTCACACGGTTGAGCAGTCGGCTTCAGGTGCTGACCGGCGGTGCACAAACACTGCCGGCGCGTCAGCAGACCATCCGCGCGACGATCGATTGGAGCTATCACCTGCTAGACCAGGGCGAGCGGGCGGTGTTCGCGCGGCTAGGGGTATTTGTGGGCGGCTGCACGCTCGAAAGCGCCGAGGTGGTCTGTACCCCAGAGGGCGTTCTGCCAATGGAGGTCGTCGATGGCATTACATCGCTGCTGGATAAGAGCCTTCTGCGACAGGTGGAGGGCGGTGACGACGAGCCGCGCTTCGTGATGCTGGAGACTATCCGCGAGTATGCGCTGGAAAGATTGGAGGAAAGCGGGGAGACCGACATACTGCGGCAATGGCATGCTAATTACTTCCTAGCCTTAACTGAGGCGGCGGAGCCACATATTATCGGCACGGGTCAAGTTGTGTGGCTCAATCGGTTGGAAGCAGAACACGACAACCTGCGGTCGGCCCTGGAATGGTGCCACGTGGTCAGTCGCGCGGAGGTGGGCTTGCGGTTGGCTGGGGCGTTGTGGCGTTTCTGGCGCGCGCGCGGGTATTTCAGCGAGGGGCGCAGCTGGCTTGCCCGTTTGCTCACACTATCACACAGCAGCGATATCCCAGCAAGGGTACGCAGCAAGGCGCTCCACGGCGTTGGCACGCTCGCCAGCCACCAGGGCGACTACGCCGAGGCTGGTGTGCTGCTTGCGGAGAGCTTAGTGCTGTTCCACACGCTGGACGACAAGCAGGGTACGGCCTGGACGCTTAACGAGTTGGGAGTGCTCGCCTATCACCAGTACGACTTTGGGCAGGCACGGGCACTGTTTGAGGAAAGCCTGGCACTATTCCGCGAGCGAAATGACAAACGCGGCATGGCCGAGGTGCTGGATCATCTAGGGCGCGTGGTGCGGATGCTCGACGACTACGCACGGGCAACGGCGCTCTTTCAGGAGAGCCTGAACCTGTCTCGTGAGCTCGGGAGTGACCGAGACAGCGCCATTGCGCTGAAAAGCCTAGGGAACATGGCGTGGTTACAAGGCGACTACGGGGCAGCGCGCTCCCTGCATGAAGAGAGCCTGGCGCTGTTCCGTAGGCTCGAAGACAATTGGGGCATCGCCTTGTCGCTCAACCACCTGGGGTTGGTAGCCCGTGAGCAAGGTGACTACGAGACCGCACGCGCGCTGTTCGAGGAGAGCCTAGCCCTCCGGCGGGAGCTGGGAGACAGGCAAGGTATCGCTCTCTTGCTGTACGACGTTGGCACTATGGCCCACCGCCAGGGCGATCACCAGCGCGCGTACGCACTGCTCACAGAGAGCCTGACCATGTTTCGCGATTTGGGAAACCCCGCAGATATCGCCGTCGCACTCAACTACCTGGGGCAGGTGGCGCTGGCACAGGGTGACACGGAGCAGGCGGCACTCCGCTTCCGGGAGAGCCTGACGCTCCTTCTGGAAGCGAGCAAGCCTCTGGTTCGTGGCGTGGTGCTGGTCAGCTTGGCAGAGGTTGCTCACGCGGATCTAGATCTGCATGCCCAGAAGCTGACTCTGCGCGAGGAGTTGGTCAGCTTGGCAGAAGTTGCTCACGCAGACGGGCATGCGGAGCGTGCGGCACGGCTGCTCGCTGCGGCAGCGGCAGTGCGCCAAGTCGCGGGCATACAGTCATCTCCGAACCACTACGAAGACACTGAACGCCTGGGCGCCGACGTGCGCGCCCAGCTCAGCGAGGATGTATTTGGCGCAGCGTGGGCTGAAGGACAGGCGATGCCACTGGAGCAGTCGATCGCCTATGCCCTAGGAGAAGATGTCGGCCCCATTCGCGTGTAACCCAATCGCACGGTACTTGCTGAACGTTCGATGAAGGCGAATGTGATGCATTACTGCGAAGAGACCTAGCGAATCAATGGAATGCGGAAGACGATTTTGTTGACGCTATCCGACCGACAACAATACCTGGCGCAATAATAACAACATGCTGCGCTTCGCCAGCCGCCAGGTTGCTGCGGATTACGCGTGTGAGTTTCAGCAGCTGTTTGAGGGCCGCTTTGGCACCAGCAAATCCAGTGCGACGCCCTTTCCACGCGGGCGCGTCGGCGGAACGCCGGTCGAGGTGTACTTCGCGCCCGAGGATGGGGTGGCGACGTATGTGCTCCCGCGTCTGGCAGCGGCCAAGCGTAGCATCCATTTCATGACCTTTTCTTACACCGCCAACTCAATTGCCGATGCCATGGTTGCGAAGGTCAAGGCCGGCCTGTTGGTGCGCGGCGTGTTCGAATCGCAGAACGCCGGTGGAACGGGATCGGCCTTTGGCCGGCTGCGGCAAGGTGGCGTGGATGTCCTAGAAGATGGCAACTGCTACATCCTGCATCACAAAGTGATCGTGATTGATGAGCGTACAGTGATCACCGGCTCGTACAACTTTACCAACAGTGCCGAGAAGGACAACGACGAGAACCTGGTGATCGTGGACGACGCGGCGCTGGCGCGCGCCTACCTGGACGAGTTCGAGCGGGTGTATGCGCAGGTGCAGGCGCCGACCCGTTGTAGCTAAGCGACTCACCACCATCATGGCTGATGAAGTGGCAGGGTGAGGACTCGTGTGCCAGTCTCCCGCTCATCTGGTGGGGCTGGTTGTCCCGTGCGAGTCAGTACGCAGATCACGCAGAAATCCTGCGTGAGTCGTGCGATTGTCTCTGGTGGACACGACGTGAGGTAGCGGGCGCAGTCTGGCGTGTCCGTCGTATATGCCACAACTGCGTCAAGGCCGCGTCCAGCTTGAGTTGGACGCGGCCTTGACCGCCGTGGTCGTCTTGGCCTGCCCGCCTCTGCATCTGGCAGCGGTCGAAACAGACTGGTAACGTGCGGCTTGACGCCGAAGACTGTCTCTTCTCAGTCGTCGAAGTGGATCTTTCCGGTGTAGGTGCCCACAGGCCCCACCGCCTTGTCAAGCACGACTGCGGCCTCGCTTAGCACGCCGTGCAGGTGGGCGAGTTCGCCGGTCGCGCTGACGATCACGGCTGTGGCCGAGACGACCAGTGCGGGGTCCGACGATCCATTGAGCTCGAAGGTCACAGTGCCGGGCACCCCGTTCACCGTCCCGGTGAAGGTCTCGACATCGTGGAAATTGGCGGTCCCGTTGGGATGAAAGATCAAGCTGCCGTGCAGCGTCGAGGTCCCGTTGAACGTGCCGGTGTAGGATACCCTGGCGCTCAGATCAATGATCGTGTTGCCTCCGGCCATCCGGACACTGTTGAAGGAGGAGGAGGTATAGGTGAGGGTACCACTTGCCGACGTCGGCGCGGACGCACTGGTACTGGTCACCCCAACCAGAGCCAGAACCGCGACGAGTGCGAGCAGTAAGGGGCGAAACTGTACTCGTGCCATGGTGACCTCCTTGATGCGTGAGTTTTGAGTGACAACTCAAGCGACTTTTCAGCAGACTCCCCAGGCAATATCAGCGGCGTGACAGCCTAATCGGCACCAGTGTCACTTTCTCGCCTGCGGACCAATACACCACCTTGAACGCCCGTGGGAACCGGCGATCGTTATCCCAACAGGATGAACGCCTCGTAGTGGTCGCGGCACGTCTCTGTGAACGTCAGCGCAGGGCACAACGCCGCGCGCTGACGCATCGCGGCTGCGTCCTCATCATGTAGGATCTCAGTTCATTAACGGAGCGAGCAGCCAGCGTACGGCACGTACCAGATTGGCGGCCAAAACCCTCCACGCGTCGGGGATGTAGCTCCCCGGCAGGTGGCGCCGGGCCGTATCTAAGGAGGATACGGCCCGTGTGATTGCTTTCCCCTAACCGTAGCGTCTAGCCGGCTCCTCACCTGATCTGTGCTGCTCGGCGACGCAGGACCAGCGCGCCAAGCAGCACGAGCAGAAATGCGCCGACCACGAGTGGAACCAGCGGCCCCGATTGCGCGCCTTCGCCGGTCCTCGGTAGCCCAGCAGGCCGGGATGCACCACCACTGGGCGCCGCCTTGGCCGTTTGCACGGTGACCTTACCAAACATACCTTGCGACGCGTGGACGAGACACACATAGGTGTACACACCCGGCTTGGGGAACGTGAAGGTGTAGCTCTGTCCCGGCGCTAAGATGCCCGAGTTGTACAGTTCCTGGCTATCTACCTCCCTGTCGCCCTCGGGAGCACCGTGGGGAATGACGAGCTTCGGCGGGCCATTCGGCTGCGGCTGCGGCACAACGAAATCTGGCACCTTGCCTGCGGGATCGTAGAACGAGACAGTGTGAATCTCGTGTGGGTCGGTGCCGAGCCAGGTCACGCTGGCGCCAGCCTTCACGGTGACATCAACCGGCAGGAAGCGCACGACGGTCGCCTGGTTGCCGCCGACGCCGTTGACAACCGTGTAATTGGTCGTGCCATTCGAGTTGGCCTTCGAGGCGAGCTGCGCCCCCTCCAGATCCTGCTCGGCCTGACTCAGCTTCGCGTACAATTCCGCGTTCGCCTGGGCGTCGACCTGCGCCTGGGTCATGGGGTAGGTACTGCCAGCCGGCTGCACGACCACCGTCGCAGCCATGCCGGGGTGCAGCAGGCAGACGTACGTGTAGCTGCCGGCCTTGGTGAATGTGAGCGCGAAGCTCGGCCCCTTGCCTTGGAGCAGCCCAGAGTTGACGAAGCCGGTCCCGTCGTAGCTGGGACCGCCGGATGGGAAGGCGATCGCCGGGTTGAATAGCACGCCTGTGTCCGACGGCATGACATCAGGCGGTCGAGGGCCACCAGAGAGGAATGAGACGGTGTGGGAGAAGTCAGCATTCATCGTCCAATTGATGGTGTCTCCTTCGTTGACCGTGATGGTGGAGGGAAGGAACGCCTGAGCCTGGAGCGCGTGATCGGTGCTCTCGCCGCCGATCAAGACCTGCCAGGTGGACGCGGCCTGTGCGGGCCGCGCCAGGGCCGGGCCCCTTAGCGCCAGCGCGACGAATAGCCCCAAAAGGAACCGAACAACGAAGCTGCCCATAGACAACCTCCTCTTATATGGCCGTGCTGGGCCTCTACCAAAGCCTCACGCAAGAGGCTTTCCACACGACGACATGCCGTGCGGATGTTCGTCTATCTCTGCAGAACCCGTGGGCCATCAATGTTCGTTGTGCCGTCAGTGTTGCCCACCACGCGCTTTTGGAAGCCTTTGGTCGAGTTCTGACAGGTCCCCATCCCGGAAGCATAGTCCGCGACGAGTGTGAGCAGTAAGGGGCGAAACTGTAGTCGTGCCATGGTGACCTCCTTGATGTGTGTGGCTGGTCGAACTTGGGCTGTCGTCGCCCATAATGCTTGGCTCCTTTCGTTGAGTCGAGAATCCTGTTCTCTCGCGCCGAGTGTGCTGCCCAGGGTTATCGCCGTCACAGGCTCAGGTCCAGCGCCTCGACGATCCGCGTGAACGGCAGCCCCGCCGCCTCGTTCAGCGCCGCCACCGCCGCCTCATCCTCGGCCTCGAACAGGCACATGCAGCGCGACTCGCCCGGAATGAATATGCTGCGCAGGTAGCGCACCGGCTGCTCCGCCGTCGTGACCTGCTGGCTCGCGCTGATCTCCGCCCGCTGCACCGCCGCCAGACCTTCGCGTGTGATCCCCGGCAGGTCGCGATCGACCAGGTAGACCCCCATCGCTGTACCTCCTCCCGCGCCGCGGCTGGGCATGATGCGCGCCTGTTTATAGGTCTATTCAACCATCTGCGCGCGCTTCAGGTAAGATCACCCAGTCATACACGACCGATACAAAAGTGATACAATCTCCCTGCTGCCTTGGAATCGCTTGGCCGCTTGGCAGGTGATGAGAGGGGGTGATGGACCTGGAAACTTCCTTTGGCCGCTGGCTCCACAGGCGCCGCCGCTCGCTCGATCTGACTCAGGACGACCTGGCCCGGCAGGTCGGCTGCTCGGTCGTGACCATCCGCAAGCTCGAGGCGGACGAGCGCCGGCCTTCGCGCCA
>WNGB01012901.1_pt1 | contig 24620 bp, 28 predicted proteins | sample 5400681 | NCBI WGS metagenome assembly WNGB01 (sample SAMN13153367, study PRJNA577476) | soil metagenome | isolation source: 115 cm soil or saprolite under grassland replicate 2 | place: USA:California | collected 2016-06-15
CGCCATGAGCATTGAAACTCTTGTTGTTTTGCCCGAGGACCTCAAGGCTGCCCTGGACCGCCGCGCCCCCAGTCCTCCCGAGCGCGACGAACTCGTGGCTGCGGCGTTGCGAGCTTATTTCGCCTGGCCGCGTCTGGGAGAAGATGCTTCCGACCTCGCTGTCATCAACGCGCACGCCGAGGAACTAAACGCAGAGGCACAGGACGCGCTTTCCTATCAGGTTCCCCTGTGAGACGCGGGGAACTATACCTCGTACAACACCCATCATCACGCGATCCGCGCCGGCAACGTGTCTTTGTTGTCGTTAGTCGTGCGGATCAAGCCGCGCGCTCAGCGGCAGATCGAGAAGGCCGCCGAATGGTGGGCCGAAAACCGGCCGCTACGTGAATAGCCCCTTGCTCCCATGATCCCGGTCGCGGAACTCGACAGCATCGCTCGTGCTCGTATCGAGGATGCCAAAGCGCTTCTGACGGCCGGTCGTTTTGACGGCGCCACCTACCTTTGCGGCTACGCGGTCGAAGTAGCGCTCAAAGCTCGGATCTGCCGGATTCTCAATTGGGCAGAGTTCCCGAGCACTGGTGGCGAGTTTCAGGCCTACAGAAGCTTCCAAACCCATGAGCTCGACGTTCTTTTGCGCCTTTCGGGCCAGGAGGCACGTGTGAAGCAAAACCACTTTCCGCTGTGGAACGCCGTAGCCGTCTGGAAGGTGGAGTCGCGCTACAATGTCGTCGGCACGGCGCAGCAACCTGACGTAACGACGATGATTCACGCAACAGAGGAACTATTGGCGGTTCTATGACGGTGACCGATCTCACAGAGAAGTTTGCCGAACTCGAATCGCGTATTGCTGAAGAGAAGGGAGACTTCGCGCTCTTCGCCCTGTTCATGCGCGAAGACTCTCCCGACCGTTGGGACCTGATTGTTTCTGCCCCGTGGACCGGTGATGACAAGCAAAGCGCCGTCAACTATTTCGTTGGCCAGATCAAGTCAAGCCTTGGCGAGCAGGGTCTAACCAACCTCTCGCGGATTGTTGTCGTCGATCCCCAAGATGCCGCCGTTCAAGCCCTTAACCGTGCGATCCAAATTGAGCATGGTCGAGTCGAAGTGAGAGACAGCGATTTCTTCGGCCTCGCTGTCAAGCATGCGTACATCATCACATCAAAGCGGTCTCCGGCACCGGCGGCGGTATAGCTGCCGAACTCAAGGTCGAACCGACGGGCCTTAAGCGTCGTGCCAGCGATTGAGATTGAAATACCTCTTGCGCAGTCGGTGACAGTCACCGAGGATACCTTGCACGTCGATCTCTCCGACGGGCGAACGATCTCCGTGCCCCTCGCCTGGTATCCGCGCCTGCTTCATGCCACGCCGGACGAACGCCAAGCTTGGCGCTTCATCGCCAAAGGAAGAGGAATCCACTGGGAATCCGTCGACGAAGATATAGGCATAGAAGGGCTTCTGGCCGGCCGGGCGTCTGGGGAGAGTCAAACTTCATTTAAGAGGTGGTTGAGTTCGCGCCCGCCGCGCCTATCGACGCGTTCAACATCGACGCGCAGCAAGCGGCGCGCGCGTTAACGCGGACGTTTTAGTTTGAGGCGCGGACATGACCGAGCTCGAATTGAAGCTCTCGCTCCCCGATCAGCTCGCAAATCAGGCCAAGGCAGCGGGCCTGCTCACCTCCGAATCGATCGAGCGGCTGGTGCGTGATGCGATCCGTAAGGCCGCCGCCCGACGCTTGGTCGAGTTCGGCAAGCGCCTGCGCGAACCCGGAACGCCCGAAGTCGCGGAGGCAGATCTCGAAGCCGAACTGAAGGCCGTGCGCGCCGAGCTTCGCGAAGTCCGTGCGCGTCGTCCTTGACACCAACATCGTCGCCTCCGCGCTGAGCGCGGTGTTGCGATTTCCATACGTTGTCTTCCACGTTTTGCAGCCAACCCGTGTCGCCGTGCTCGCGGCAGTACATCAATCCCGCAACCCGGCGACTTGGCCGCGTCGCTCAGGTAGTGCACGCCAAGGCGGCGCCTGACGCGGACACACGCCATGCGCGCCCGTTGTTTGCCGCGGGCTATTCCCCAGGCTTTCCAATGCGCCCATTATCTCCCTCGCGGCGGCGCGAACTGAAAGCCCGCGCGCACGCGCTCGACCCGGTCGTGTTGATCGGCGGAGCCGGATTGTCGCCCGCGGTCCTCGCGGAAATCGACCGCGGTCTGAAAAGCCACGAGCTGATCAAGGTTCGCGTGAACGACGCCGACCGCCCCGGGCGCGAGGCGATTCTCGAGGAGATTTGCAGGCGGACCGGAGCGCAATCGGTCCAACACATCGGCAAGATCCTTGTCCTATTCCGGGAAAACCCCGAACCTTCCGCCAGCTCGGGGAAGGACTCGTTTCGCGGGATACGACGCGGACGTTGATCAGTCATGAAAAAGCACACAGGGAGTGGTGATCCGAGCTACGCGTACGAGAGATTTCATCGTGCGGTAAACGCTCTTGCCACGGGCGCAGGTGACGTTCGTTCAAGGCTCATGGTTGCGTACTTGGCGATTCACCCCGTGCGCGAAGAGGACTTTCCTCCGAAACTCGCCAAAGACTACAGCTGGATCATCGCTCAACTTACGAGAAGAGAGTCGGTGTCCCACAAGGGCGAGATCCAGAGCAGCCGCGTGGAGGAATCATTACGTAGAATGCGAAATTCGACGGGCGTTAAAATCGCCGAACGTATCGTCAATCTATGCAATCAGCTGAAAGATCACTTACGAAAGTAAAGGTCGTGACTGCTAACCGCCCAGTCAACGCGGACGCTGTGTAAGCGGTGCGCCTTGCACCGCATCGGTTACTGAGAACGTTTAACGACTTCAAGTATGCCAAGACCACAGACCGCTCAAGAGCTTCTGGAAGAAGCAATTGCCGCGCCAGAAGCCGCGGATAGAACCAAGAGAACAATCCTCGAAAGGGCAGAATTGTATGGAGGGGCATACCTGTTTGCCTTTGTTGCCTGTGTTGTACTGATCTTCTACGCTGGCTGGTTCCGGTGGATAGCTGGCTTCTTCGTCGCTCTGTGCTTGGTTACCGCATGGGGAATGCGTGGCGCTTTGGCAGAATTGCGTCGTTCCTATGTCGCCCTTGGGCGGGGCGATACCGTTCTTACCAATCACCGCATGTTAAATGCCATCGCTCTCGTTCTCGTTGCTTATGCGCTCCTCGCTGTGTGGGCCAGTTGGCCCGTGCCCTCGCTTGCTATTCTGGGGGCCGCGATCATCAACTTCATCCACTACGCCGGCTATCGTGGGAGTCGGAAACGTGGCTGATATGGCGGTGTGCCCAGACGCGCGGGAGGCATCGCTCGTTGGTTTTCTCTGTCCGTGGCCGCGCGCTGTTAACCTCCACGTTTAGACCGCATGATATGGAAATTCAAATACGTGACGTTGTCATCATGCAACTAGAAACGGTTGGCCACTTTGACGACAAGCCCATCGCTAGATTCCGCGAGCTGTTGTCTCAGTCGATAGAGACTGAGCTAGACCACCTGCACAAGGCAGTAGAGGAAGCACGGGCTAAGCCCGAAGCCTCACGGATCGAGCAGCAAATGGTCGCCTCGTTTATGGACGATGAGAGTTACTTCTTAGAAGAGGCACAAGAGCTAGCGGATAGCCTCTCGATCTCTGCGCTCTACTCACGCTTGGAAATAACAATCAAGCGCCTGTGCAGGATTGGCATCTCAGGAACAAAATCGCGCGGTCTATTTAAATTTGAAAAAATAGCTGACCGTTTTTTAACCGTTGGCGTCGACCTTAAAAATCTTCCGGAGTATCAGACAATTGACGAATTGCGTTGCTTGAACAATGCAATCAAGCACGAAGGCAAAGCTGGGCCTGAATTAACCAAATATGGCTGGAGGGTCGGTGATCCGATAAAGGGTATCTCTGACTCGTACTCTCGCTTCGAGAACGGGTGCCGGCTTTTTGTCGATTCGCTTCGCGAAGAGTTAATCCGTGTGCAGCCATGACCATGTGATTGCGGTCATCGGCGCCTGATTACCTTGAGATCGTCGGCGAGATAGCAGGCTACTCGTAGCGCACTTCGAGCACGTCGTACTTGCGCACGCCGCCGGGCGTCTGCACCTCGACCCGGTCCCCCGCGTATTTGCCGATGAGCGCCCGCGCTATCGGCGAGCTGATCGAGATCTTGCCTTTCTTGATGTCGGCTTCGTCGTCTCCGACGATCTGGTAGGTCACCGACTCGCCGTCCTTCAATTCCTCGAGATCGACGGTGGCGCCGAACACGCACCGCCCCTCGGCGTCGACCCCCTTCGGATCGATGACCTCGTATTCGGCGTTCTCCGAGAGGTCACCGTGAGTCCGCGCTTCGGCGATCGCCGTTGTCGCGTTCGGCCGTTCCACCGTTTTCAGACGGTGCAACTCCTGTCGCAACAGCTCGGCCCCGGTCGTAGTCAGCGGAATCGTGTTCATGGCTGTATCAAGAATAAGCCGCTCGCGGCGCCCCAAGAGCGCCAGGCTGCGGCATCGGTTATTCAGAACAGAAGAATTCGCGGAAGGCGATCTAATGTGACCACTTTTCGAGCCATTTTGCAATAGGCCCGCGCGAGCGCAGGCCGGCGTGCAGCTCCTGCAGAGAGTACGGCACCAGGGATTTCATGTGCCGCATGCCCTCGCAGGCGGCCCGGGCGCCCGCCACCGTCGTGTAATAGGTCACCCGCCGCTGCACCGCGCTGGTCCGGATGGAGCGCGAATCCGAGACAGCGCTGCGCTTTTCCTCCACGGTATTCACCACGAGACTCACCTCGCCGTTCTTGATCATGTCGACGATGTGCGGCCGGCCTTCGACCACCTTGTTGACGACGGTCACGGCAATGCCGTGCGCGGCGAGCACCCCGGCCGTCCCTCGGGTCGCAAGCAGCCGAAAACCGAGCTTGAGCAGCTCGCGTGCGACGTGCACCACCGCCAGCTTGTCGCCGTCGCGCACGCTGATGAACGCCGCGCCGGTCTCGGGAAGCTTCGCGCCCGCGGCGAGCTGCGATTTGACGAAAGCCTCCCCGAAGCTCTTCCCCACGCCCATCACCTCCCCGGTCGATTTCATCTCGGGGCCGAGAATGGTATCGACCCCTGGAAACTTCACGAACGGAAACACGGCTTCCTTCACCGAAAAATAGCCCGGGACCACCTCCGAGCGCGAATCCTGCTGCGCGAGGCTCTTCCCCGCCATGCAGCGTGCCGCAATTTTTGCAAGCGGAACGCCGGTGGCCTTGCCGACGAAAGGCACCGTGCGCGAGGCGCGGGGGTTGACTTCGAGCACGTATATGACGTCGCGTTGAATTGCGAATTGCACGTTCATCAGGCCGACGACCTCGAGCGCGTGGGCGAGTTCAACGGTCTGCCGGCGCAGCTCCCGCTCGATGCGGGAGCTCAGAGAATGCGGCGGCAAGGAGCACGCCGAGTCGCCGGAGTGCACTCCCGCCTGCTCGATATGCTCCATGACACCGCCGATCAGCACCTGCTCGCCGTCGCTGGCGGCGTCCACGTCCACCTCCTTGGCGTCGCTCAGGAACCGGTCGAGCAGCACCGGCGAGTCGTTCGAGACTTTGACGGCCTCGCGCATGTAGCGCTCGAGGTCCTTCTGCTCGTGCACGATCTCCATCGCGCGTCCGCCCAGCACATAGCTCGGTCGCACCACCAGCGGATAGCCGATTTCCCCCGCGAGGCGCAGCGCGTCGGATTCCGTGCGGGCCGAGCGATTGGGCGGCTGCCTCAAGCCGAGGCGGTCGATGAGCTGCTGGAAGCGCTCGCGGTCCTCCGCCATGTCGATCATGTCGGGCGTCGTTCCGATGATGGGCACGCCGTTTGCCTCGAGGTCCCGGGCAAGTTTCAAGGGGGTCTGCCCGCCGAACTGGACGATCACTCCGTAAGGTTTTTCCTTGTCGACGATCTCGAGGACGTCCTCGAGCGTAAGCGGTTCGAAATAGAGGCGGTCGGAGGTATCGTAATCGGTCGAGACCGTTTCCGGGTTGCAGTTGACCATGATCGTCTCGAATCCGTCTTCGCGCAGTGCGAGCGCCGCGTGAACGCAGCAGTAATCGAATTCGATGCCCTGTCCGATGCGATTCGGCCCGCCCCCCAGCACGATCACCTTTTTCCGCTGAGTGGGCAAGGCCTCGCATTCCTCCTCGTAAGTCGAGTACATGTACGCGGTCCGCGTCGCGAACTCCGCCGCGCAGGTATCGACGCGTTTGTAGACCGGGCGGATTCCGAAGCGATGCCTCGCGGTCCGAACCTCCCCTTCGCTCGCATTGAACAGGTACGCAAGCCTTCTGTCGGAAAACCCCTTGCGCTTGAGCATGCGCAGCGTTTGCGGATCCAGCTCCTCGAGCCGCCTGTCGTCGAGATCCATCTCAAGGTCGACGATCTCCTTGATCTGCGCGAGAAACCAGGGATCGATATGCGTGAGCTGGTGCACCTCCTCCAGCGTGAATCCGTTCTCGAAGGCGTCGCCGACGTACCAGATGCGTTCCGGCCCCGGTTCGCCGAGTTCCTTCTCGAGCTTCTCGCGGTCGGTCGTTTTCTGATTGAGCCCGTCGACGCCCACCTCGAGCCCCCGCAGCGCCTTCTGGAATGACTCCTGGAAGGTGCGGCCGATCGCCATGACCTCGCCCACCGATTTCATCTGCGTCGTCAGCCTGTCGTTCGCCTGGGGGAATTTCTCGAACGCGAAGCGCGGGACCTTGGTGACGATGTAGTCGATGCTCGGTTCGAACGAAGCGGGTGTCGCGCCGCCCGTGATCTCGTTCCTCAGCTCGTCGAGGGTGTATCCGACCGCGAGCTTGGCCGCCACCTTGGCGATCGGGAAGCCGGTCGCCTTGGACGCGAGAGCGGAGGAGCGCGAGACGCGCGGATTCATCTCGATCACGAGCATGCGCCCGTCTTTCGGATTGACGGCGAATTGCACGTTTGAGCCGCCGGTGTCGACGCCGATCTCCCGCAGCACGGCGATCGCCGCGTCGCGCATGATCTGATATTCCTTGTCCGTCAGGGTCTGCGCGGGCGCCACGGTGATGGAATCGCCCGTATGCACCCCCATCGGGTCGACGTTTTCGATCGAGCAGACGATGATGCAGTTGTCCTTTCGGTCGCGCACGACCTCCATCTCGAATTCCTTCCAGCCGAGCACCGACTCCTCGATCAAGAGCTCGTGCGTGGGCGAAGCTTCCAGTCCACGCTCGCAGATGGCGACGAATTCTTCGCGGTTGTAGGCGATGCCGCCGCCCGACCCGCCGAGGGTGAACGAAGGCCGGATCACGGCCGGAAAACCGATCGCAGCCTGAACCTGCAGTGCCTCTTCCAGCGAGTGCGCGAGCGTCGAGCGCGGGCAAGTAAGCCCTATCCTCGCCATGGCCTGCTTGAATTTCTCGCGGTCCTCGGCTTTGTCGATCGCCTCGCTGCTCGCGCCGATCATCTCGACCCCGTACTTCTGCAGAACGCCGTGCCGAACCAGGTCCAGCGCGCAATTGAGCCCCGTCTGGCCGCCCATGGTCGGCAGCAGCGTATCGGGTCGCTCGCGGGCGATGATGGCCTCGAGCATCTGCCAGTTCACCGGCTCGATGTAGGTGACATCGGCCATGTCCGGGTCCGTCATGATGGTCGCCGGATTCGAATTCACCAGGATCACCTTGTAGCCTTCGGCGCGCAGCGCCTTGCAGGCCTGCGCGCCGGAATAATCGAACTCGCAGGCCTGGCCGATGACGATGGGGCCGGCCCCGATGATGAGCACGCTCCTGATGTCGCTGCGCTTAGGCACGCGCCCGCTCCTGCATCAGCTTTGCGAAGCGATCGAAAAGATACCCGATGTCGTGCGGCCCGGGGCTCGCTTCGGGATGTCCCTGGAAGCAGAACGCCGGCCGATCGGTGTGTGCGAAGCCCTGCAAGCTGCCGTCGAAGAGAGAAATGTGGGTGGTCTTGAGGTTCGCCGGGAGCGTGTCCGGGTCGACTGCGAAGCCGTGGTTCTGGCTGGTAATGACGACCGTTCCGCTGTCCAGGTCCTTCACCGGGTGGTTGGCCCCGTGATGCCCGAATTTCATCTTCACGGTCTTCGCGCCGGAGGCGAGCCCCATGAGCTGGTGGCCGAGGCAGATCCCGAAGGTCGGAAGCCCGGTGCCGATGATTTCGCGGATCGCGCGGATGGCGTAATCGCAGGGCTCGGGATCGCCCGGACCGTTCGACAAAAACACCCCGTCGGGCTTGAGCGCGAGGGCTTCCGCCGCCGGCGTCTGCGCGGGAAGGACCGTGACCCGACAGCCGCGCTCGACGAGCAAGCGCAGTATGTTGTGCTTTACGCCGTAGTCGTACGCGACAACCTCAAAGCGCGCATCGGCGCCCTTGCCGAACCCGCCGCCCGTCCGCCACCCCCCCAACGACCATTCGTAAGGCTTGGCGGTCGTCACGACCTTGGCCAAATCCATTCCCGCAAGCCCGGGAAAGGCTCGCGCGGCTTCCAGCGCCTGATTCTCGTCGTCGGAACCCGCGAGCAAGGCGCCATTCTGGGCACCTTTTTCGCGCAGGACGCGGGTGAGCCGCCTCGTATCGATACCTGCGATGGCGACCACCTTGTTCGCCGCGAGAAATTCGCCGAGCCCTCCTTCGGCCCGCCAACTCGAGGCCGCGGGGGATAGGTCCCGAACCACCAGCCCCGCCGCAAACACCTTTCCCGACTCCATGTCCTCCCGGTTGGTCCCGGTATTGCCGATGTGCGGATGGGTCAGCGTGATGATTTGGCGGCAATACGACGGATCGGTGAGGATCTCCTGATATCCGGTAATGGCGGTATTGAAAACCACCTCCCCCGAGGCAAGACCGGCCGCCCCGGCCGACGTGCCCCGAAAAACAGTGCCGTCAGCTAATGCAAGCAGGGCGGGCGGGGCGACGGGCACGGCAGCGGGCTCATTTGTGGGCCAGACGTGCAGAGCGGGACCGGCTCGCGCCGGTCCCGCTCTGCAACGAACCGCGAAAGTATACCGTGATTCCTCCTGCCCCATCAAACTTTCGGCTGGTGGGACCACTTCTTGCTCACGAAACGGCGCCGCTGGCTAAACCGTGCCAAAATCAACGATTCGCTCTTCACGACTCGCTAGAAACGAAAACGTGACCACGCCGCGCGCCTCCCTCGGTGCCTTGTCCTCGGCTGAATTCCTGCCGCAGCGAGTGTCGCTCCTTTACCGGCTGTCGGGAAACGACATCCCCGCCATACTTCTCACTTCGGCCATCGCGGCATTTGCCCTTTGGGGCTACATCAGCGACAAGCTGCTCTTCGCCTGGCTGATCTGGCTGGTGCTGGCGAGCCTCGTGCGCATCGTCCTCAAGCGTGCCTACCGCCTGCGCCAGCCCAGGCCGGAAGCCGCGGCGCGCTGGGAGGGTTTTTTCTGCCTCACGAGCGCGGCGGTCGGCACCGCCTGGGGCCTGACGGTGATGCTGCTCTATCCGGAGCACGGCCAGTTTCACGAAATTCTCCTCCCTTTCCTCATCGGCAGCGTCGCGATGGGGTTGCCCCCGGCGCTCGCTCCCAGCCCCAAGTCGTTCGCCTGCCTGATCGTGCCGATTGGGATCCTGATTCTGGTGTTCACGGCGGTGCTTCTGGCGCTGTATATTTCGGCCAACCGGGCGCTCATCGAAACGCTTCGCTTTGGTCAGGAAAACGAACGCTTGCTCGAGCAGGTCAAAGACGCCAAGGAGCGCCTCGACCTCGCGCTGCAGGCGGCCAATATTCTCAGCTGGGACTGGGACGCGCGCAGGACCGACGTTCTCTTGGGCGGCAGCTGGGCGATCATCCTGAGGGTGGGCAAGGAAACCAGCGCCCTGAGCCTGGACGAACTGGCGCAAATGGTGCATCCCGATGATCTTCCGAAGGTAAAGCAGACCCTGAGCAATTGCCTGGACGGCGCGGAGTCCGAGTATGTGGCCGAGCACCGCGTCCGGACTCTTGCCGGAGGCTGGGTGTGGAGCCTGAGCCGTGGAAGGGTGGTCGAGCGCGACGCGGGCGGCCGGGCGCTGCGCATGACCGGCGTCAACGTCGATATCGACGATCGCAAGCGAGCGGAAGGCGAGCTGCTGGCCGCGGTACAGCGCGAAAAGGAACTCTCCGAGATGAAGTCCAAATTCGTCTCGACCGCTTCGCACGAGTTCCGCACGCCGCTCGCAACCATGCTGTCATCGGCCGAGCTGCTCGAGCATTACTCCGAGAGCCTGAGCCCGGCCGAGAAGGTCAACCTCCTGCAGACCATCCAGAGCAGTGCAAAACGCATGAAAGAGATGATCGACGACGTGCTCACCCTGGGCCGCGCCGAGTCGGGCGTGCTCAAGCTGAACCTCGGCCCGACCAATCTGCGCGAGCTCTGCCGCAGGGTGGTGTCGGAGTTTCGCATCGCGCAAGGCAGCCAGCACATCATCACCCTGGACGACCGCTTCGACCGCCTCGAGGCGCACATGGACGAGAGGCTGCTGCGGCATATCCTGAACAACCTCCTCTCGAACGCGGTGAAATACTCTCCTCCGGGCAGCGAAGTAACGTTCTCTCTTGCCCGGCGCGGGGAGCAGGCCGCGATCGAGATCCGGGATCGTGGAATCGGGATACCTCTGGAGGACCAGCCGCGAATGTTCGAGAGCTTTCATCGCGCTTCGAACGTCGAAAACCGTCCCGGTACGGGCCTGGGTCTTGCGATCGTGAAGAAAGCGGTGGAGCTTCACGGTGGCGAAATCAGCCTTTCGAGCGCCGTCGGATCCGGAACCCGGTTTACCGTGATGCTCCCCCTGCGGCCGGCCAAACAGCCGGTCGGGGTGAACTGATGGCCGACGAAGCCAAAAAGAAAGTCCTCGTCATCGAGGACGAGCCCAGCATCCGCAACAACATCATGCTGATGTTGAAGGTCGAACGTTACGCTGCGACCGGAGCGGAAAACGGCCGTGTCGGCCTGGAGCTGGCGCGCAGCGATCCGCCGGATCTCATCCTGTGTGACGTGATGATGCCGGAGATGGATGGATTCGCCGTGCTCGAGGCCTTGCGAGCCGAGCCGCGGTTTGCCGAAATTCCGTTCATCTTCCTCACGGCGCTCGACGACCGCTCCAGCACGCGCCGCGGCATGAACCTCGGCGCCGACGACTATCTCCCGAAACCGTTCACCCGAAACGAGCTGATGGAAGCGGTGAACAGCCGGCTGAAGAAATTTGAAAGCCTGACCCAGGCGCTGGCAGCGAGGCTGGTCCCGCAGCAGGACCGCCTCACGCAAAAGTTCCGGGAAAAAATCTCCGGCGGCGACGGCACCGCGGCGCTGGAGGACACCGATCCCGGCAGCCTCACCGGCAAGATCACCGAGGCTTCGGTGCTGTTCTCGGACATCCGCAACTTCACGACGTATTCGGAGCGGCTCACCAGCGATGAGATCGCCGAGCTGCTCAATGCGTATCTCGGGATTGCCTGCGCGCCGATCATCCGCTGCGGCGGTGTCGTCATGAAATTCATCGGCGACGGCGTCATGGCCCTGTTTGAGGCCCGCCAGAACGAAAAAGGCGGGTCCCACGCACACCGGGCGGTGCGCGCCGGTCTCGCCATGCAACTTGCCGCGCTCGAATTCCGCGAGTGGGTCAGGCAGCACCATCCCTCCAAAGACCTGCCCGAATTTTCCATAGGCGTGGGCATGCACAGCGGCGAAGTGCTGCTGTGTCACGTCGGCACGCCGGGCCGCGGAGAGCTTACGGTGATCGGCGACACCGTGAACATCGCCTCGCGCCTGGAAGGCCATACCAAGGAGCTCGGCTGGGCGGTAGTCGCAAGCGAAGCGACCGTCAACGCCGCCGGCTCGGCGATCGTCGTCGGCTCGCGCCGCAAAGTGCAGCTGCGCGGACGCAGCATGCCTACCGAAGCGTTCGAAATCATCGGCATTGCGGCCGGCGATGCCGACCACGCTTCCGTTCAGATCCCGGAGGACATGCGTCAGGCGCTCGCGGCCAATGCCCGGGTCGCCGCCGATGCGGCAAAGGCCGCCCTGGGCATCACTTTGAGCATCATGACCGGCGAAATCGGCGAACAGCGCCTGACGGTCCGGGGCTACCGCGTCGTGTCAAAGATCGGCCGTGGCGGCTCTTCGATCGTCTACCTCGCCGAGCGGGAAAGCGACAAGCGGCAGGTCGTCCTTAAGATCCTCAACGCCACGGCCGGCCTGGACGAGATCCTGCTGCAGCGTTTTGTGCAGGAGTTCGACATCATCTCGTCGATCGATCACCCGAACGTGGTCAAGATCTACGATCGCGGCTTCGGCGATCGCCACGCATACATCGCAATGGAGTATTTTCCCAACGGCAACCTCGCCGAAGTCATCCCCCAGGGCTTGACCGGGCGGCAGGCCTTGTCGCTGCTTGCACAGGCCGCGAGCGCGCTGCGCGAGATTCACAACCGCGGCATCATCCACCGCGATATCAAGCCCGGCAATCTCATGATGCGCGCCGACGGCAGCATCGTCCTCGCCGATTTCGGCATCGCAAAGCGGCTCGGAGAGGACAAGGGTCGCACCCGGCAAGGCGAGCTCTACGGCACTCCCTATTACATTTCACCCGAGCAGATCGAAGGCAGCCCCGCGACGGAGCAGTCCGATATTTACTCCCTTGGAATCATTTTTCACGAGATGTTGACGCGCCAACGCCCGTTCGAAGCCGAATCGGTGTCGGGATTGATCGCGCTGCACGTCAGCGCACCGCGGCCGAAGCTCCCGGACGCGTTCGCCGAGTATCAGGGACTGCTCGAGCAGATGATTGCCGTGGATCCGCGCGACCGTAGCAAAAGCGCCGATGAGCTGCTCGAGGCGATCGACGACGTATGGACGCAGCAGGCCCTGCGGGCGCTGAAGCAGGGTAGTTGAGGTCCGGCTTACCGCAGCCCCAGTACGTCCTGCATGTCGTACAGCCCACGCTCCTTGTCCTTGAGGAAGCGCGCGGCTCGAAGCGCCCCGAGGGCGTAGGTGGCGCGGCTGCCCGAGCGAACGGTGATTTCAACGCGCTCGCCCTCTCCGGCGAACATCACGGTATGCTCACCGACGATATCACCCCCGCGAACGGAGTGAAACCCGATCGCCTTGGGATCGCGCTCACCGACCTCTCCTTTGCGTCCGTACACCGCAGTGCGCGCGAGGTCTCTGCCAAGGGCGCGGGCGATCACTTCGCCGAACTTGAGCGCCGTGCCCGAAGGCGCATCGATCTTGTGTCGATGGTGTGCTTCGAGGATCTCCACGTCGTAACCGTCACCGAGCGTGCGCGCGGCCGTCCCGACAAGGCTGAACGCGACGTTCACGCCTGCCGACATGTTCGGCGCCTTTACGATCGCGATCTTTCCCGCCGCCGCCGCGATACGTTCATCTTGCTCCGCCGAAAAACCGGTCGTTCCGATCACCATGCGCACACCCTTCTTCAGGCACTGTTCCAAGTGCGCGAGCGTACCTTCAGGCCGGGTAAAATCGATCAGGCAGTCGCCTTTCGCAACTCCGTCGGCGAAGTTGGAGGTGACCTTCACGCCGCAAGGATGTCCGACCAGTTCTCCGGCATCCTTGCCGATGACGGGGCTTCCGGGAACCTCCACCGCCGCCGCGAGCTTGAGATCCCCCGATGTGAGCGCAATCTCGATCAAAGTACGCCCCATGCGGCCTCCCGCGCCGGCGATGACCAGCTTCACTGCTCGGGCTTTCCGGGAACCGCGGCGGCCACGATATCTCCCTCGACGCGCTTCAACTTTCCGTCCTCGAAAAACACCGCCATGCGGCGATACTCGATCTCACGGCTGTTGGCGCGTTGGCGCAGGAAAACGTAATCCCAGCGTTCTTCGTGAAAGATGTCACTAACCAGGGGCGTGCCCAGAACAAACCGCACCTGATCTCGGGTCAGGCCGGGCTTGAGCTGTGCGACCATTTCCTGGGTTACGTAATTCCCTTGCTGGATTTCCATCCGGTAAGGTGTGAGGCTCGGCGCAAGATCGCACGCCGCAGTGAGAAACGGTAACGCTAAAATCAGCACTCGCACGATCCGGTGTTTCCGCGGCAACAAAACGCTATATCATAGCGGAAACGGGCATCCTCCCCGAGGTGATCCTCCGTGACCAACGTCCACGACTTGAAGACCAGCGGCCTGAAGGCCACGGGCCCGCGGCTGCGAATCTTGAAGCTTTTCGAAAACAGCAAGGTGCGCCACTTATCGGCCGAGGACGTCTATCGGATTCTCATGAACGAGGGATTGGACATCGGGCTGGCCACGGTCTACCGCGTCCTCACCCAGTTCGAACAGGCCGGCATCCTCCAGCGCCATCATTTCGAGTCCGGCAAGGCGGTATTCGAGCTGAACGAGGGCAGCCATCACGATCATCTCGTGTGCATGCAGTGCGGGCGCGTCGAGGAGTTTTATGACGCGGAAATCGAGAAGCGCCAGGTCCGGGTCGCCACGGAGCGCGGCTTTGCAATTCGCGAGCATTCGCTGCAACTGTACGCCGACTGCACCAAGCCGAATTGCCCGCACAAGTCCGGCGTGAAGGGCTAGGGTTCAGAGCGCAGCGCCATCTGTCTATAATGACGGAGTCCTGCTTTCGCGCGTCTCAGTCCGCCGGGAAAAGGGAGAAATCATGGGTTTGAGACTGAAGTTCAGAAGATCTATTTCTGATACTTGAACGACAGCATTACCCGCGTCCGGTAGGCCACGACCTTGCCGTCCTCGACCTTCAGGTCCTGCTTTACGACCTCCGCGATGCGAAGGTCGCGCAAGGTCTTGGATGCCGCTTGGACCGCCCGCTTCGCGGCGTCCTCCCACGAGATCTCGCTCGTTCCGATCACTTCAGTGATTCTGTAGATTCCGTCAGCCTTGGCCATCGTTCGTCTCCTGTGACAGGTGTCGCGCTTCCCAGACGAGAGCGTTTCGGGATAATACTCCTCTGTCCGGTCGCGTAAGCTCGATCGGCGGGGAGTTCAGAAGGCGCGACTATGGAATTGATTCTCTGGCGACACGCCGAAGCCGAGGACGGCAGCCCCGATTCCGCGCGAAAGCTGACCGAACACGGCCGGGAGCAGGCGCTACGAGTCGCCGCCTGGCTGAGACCACGCTTGCCGGGAAATTGCGAAGTTCTGGTCAGCCCCGCCGCACGCGCGCAGCAGACCGCCCAAGCACTCGGCGTGGCGTTCGTGATGTCGCCCGCGGTGGGCACCGACGCGGTCGCCGACGATGTTATCTCAGCAGTCGGTTGGCCCGCAAGCTCGCAGGCGACGCTGATCGTCGGACACCAACCGACATTGGGTCGCGTCGCGGCGCTCCTGCTCTCGGGGGCGGCAGCCGACTGGGACATCGGCAAGGGGGCGCTGTGGTGGATCCGGCATTCAGGGGGCGAGACCAGGTTGTTCGCCGCGATCGACCCGGAGCTTGCGTGATCTTCGGTGCATGCTAGCAGGTCGCTCCCGAACCGACAAAAAGTGTTTTGACACGTCCGTCGGCCGTCAATACCATCGGCCGAGAGGAGATCGCTCATGAAACTGAAAGGCAGAACCGCAATCGTGACCGGAGCAGGAAGAGGGATCGGCAAGGCGATGGCGGCGCGGCTCGCCGCCGACGGCGCGAGCGTCGTCATCGCCGATATCGCGCAGTACGACGTCGCGGCTGCGGAGCTCGCGAAGTCCGGCACGCGCTCGCTCGGGCTCAGGGTCGACGTGTCCTCGGAATCCGACACCGCTTCCATGGCCTCGGAGACGATAAAGGCTTTCGGGCGCATCGATATCCTGGTCAACTGTGCGGCGATGTTCGCCGCGGTGAAGATCGGACCCTTCGAGGAGATTCCCGCGGACGAATGGAGACGCCTTCTCGAGATCAACGTGCTGGGTGTCGCGCTGTGCTGCAGAGCCGTCACGCCCCACATGCGCAGACAAAGGAGCGGCCGCATCATCAATCTCGCCTCCGGTGCGCCGCTCAAGGGCGTGCCCTACTTTCTGCATTACATCGCGAGCAAGGGCGCGGTGATCGCCATGACGCGCGGCCTCGCCCGCGAGCTGGGCAAAGACGGCATCACCGTGAACGCCATAGCGCCGGGCCTGACCGTGTCGGACGGGACCGCAGGCCGACCGGAGCACCTGCGCAACCACGCCGAGAGCATCCGCAGCCGCGCCATCCAGCGCGAAGAGCGCCCGGAGGACCTCGTGGGCGCGGTGAGCTTTCTCGCGGGCGACGACTGCGCGTTCATGACCGGACAGACTCTGGTGGTCGACGGCGGCTCGGCGATGGTGTGAGCTAGACCCCCCTCACCACGTCGCCGACGAGCCAGATCAACGCAACCCCCAGCGCGATGAGCGCTACCTGCTGCGCCGTGGCGTGGAGTTCCGGACGCCTGTGCAGCCCGGGGATGAGATCGGCTACCGCCACGTAGATCATGCTCGCAGCGGCAAGTGCAAGCACGGTACCGATCCATTCCTGCGCCGCTTGCAGCGTGAAGTACGCGAGGAGCGCCCCGATCAGCATGGCAAGGCTCGACAGCAGATTGAGCGCCAACGCCACGGTCTTGCTGTACCCGGAGTGCAGAAGAATGACGAAGTCGCCGATTTCCTGCGGGATTTCGTGCGCGATGATCGCCGCCGCGGTGACCACACCCAGCTCGGTGCTCTGCAGAAACGCCGCGGCAATCAGGATGCCGTCGACGAAGTTGTGAAAACCGTCGCCGATGATGATCATGAGTCCGCTGCGGCCGCGGTCGCTCGGGTCGGCGTGATGGTCGTGGGCCTCGCAGTCTTCGATATGGCAGTGGCGCCACAGCACGAGCTTCTCCAGAACGAAGAACCCCAGGATCCCGGCGAGCACCGTGGCAAACAGCGCTTGAAGGTTGCCCGCGCTGCCGATCGCATGCGGCAGGATCTCTAGGAATACCGCACCGAGCAAAGTACCGATCGCAAAGCTCACCAGCGCAGGGACCCAGCTTGCGGGCGCGGAGAGAGCAAACAACGCGGCGATTGCAATGCTGATCACGCCACCCGCGATGGTCGCCGCAGAGATCCACGCAATCGTCGCCATGCTCTAGTCTTCCTCCAGCCAGATGAGGCTCGCCATTCTGCCGGTGGTCCGGTCCCGACGGAAGGAAAAAAAACGCGCCTCGCTCGCGGTGCAGAATTCGCCGCCATAGACTGCGGCGACACCTGCCGCTGCAAGCCGCTGCCGCGCAAGCCCGTAGAGATCGACGAGGTACCTTCCGTTTTGCCGTGGAACAAACGACCCCGCAGCAGCAGGGTCTGTGTCGACGAAGGCCCTGCGGACGTTCTCTCCGACTTCGTAGCGACGCGCTCCGATACCCGGTCCGAGGTAGGCGATGAGGTCTCGCGGGGGCACGCCCATGGCCTGCACGACGTTCTCGACGACTCCCCCTGCAAGCCCCCGCCAGCCAGCGTGGGCGATCCCCACGCTCTTGCCCGTGCGATCGCTCAGCAAGACCGGCAAGCAATCGGCGGTCATCACCGCGCAGACCGGGCCTATGTCCTGCGTTACGACTCCATCGGCTTCGGCGTCCGGCGTCGCCCGCGCCGCGTCGATCACGGCCGTCCCGTGCACCTGCTTCACCCATGCGGGCTCCCCGGGCAGGCACGCCCTCAATGCGGCACGGTTGCGCGCCACACACTGCGGATCATCGCCGACCCGCGCGCTCAGATTGAGGCTCGCGAATTTCCCGGAGCTGACTCCGCCGGCGCGCGTGGTGATGAGCGCGCGCACTCGCCTCTCCGCTGGCCAATCGGGGGTGATCCAATCCGGGTGAAGCAGGCTCCTCACTCGAGCGAATCCAGGAGTGACCGGAGGTCTTCGGGCAAAGGTGCCGAGAAACGCCTGAGCGCGCCTGAAACCGGGTGTGAAAACCCAAGCCGGACAGCGTGTAAGGCCTGACGATGAAGCTGTGGGGTTCGTGGATCGTCCAGTCGCTTGCTGCGGTAGACCGGGTCGCCAACCAACGGATGGCCCAACGAGTGCATGTGCACGCGAATCTGATGGGTTCTGCCGGTAGCAAGGCTGCATTCGAGCAAGGTGGCGCGGGCGAAACGTTCTATCACCTTGAAACGCGTCAAGGCCGGACGCCCGGTAGGCACCACGGCCATGCGCGTGCGATGTCGCGGATCGCGCCCGACGGGCGCGCTCACCTCTCCGTCCAGTTTGACCACCCCGTGCACGACGGCAAGGTAGTCGCGCCTCACCGTTCTGGCCTGGAGCTGCCGAACCAGCTCGGTATGTGCTCGCAAAGTTTTTGCCACCACGAGAAGTCCGCTCGTGTCCTTGTCGAGCCGGTGCACGATACCAGCCCGGGGGATCTCCGCTAGCTGCGGCGAGCGGTGCAAAAGGGCATTGAGCAGCGTCCCTTTCCAGTTGCCGCTTCCGGGATGAACCACCAGGCCAGCCGGCTTGTTGATCACCAGGACGTCGTCGTCCTCGTAGACGATATCGAGCGCGATGGGTTCGGCGCGAAACGCCGTGTCCGCCGGGCCGGGCTGCGACCGGATTTCGACGCGCTCGCCGCCCCAAATCTTCTGCTTGGGTTTGGCGGCGCGTGAATCGAGGCTGACGTGCCCTTCTCTCAGCCACCTCTGCAGGCGGTTGCGCGAATGCTCGGGAAACATCCGGGCGAGGGCCTTGTCCAAACGCAGGCCGGCAAGAGCACCAGGAACGCGTCGCGTGACCCTTGCCACGGTATAATTTGTCGTCTCATCCGCAAGTTCCACCATGAAACATAGTGTAGCTTTATTCGCTCTTTTGATGGCGGCTTGTTCCTTCATCGACAAGCACGACCCCATATCCGGATGGTCGGCCGAGAAGCTTTACCGCGAGGCGAAAGAGGCGCTGAATAGCGGCCAGTACGACCTCGCGATCAAGCGCTACGAAACGCTGGAGGCACGCTTTCCCTACGGGCGCTACTCCCAGCAAGGTCAGCTCGAGATCGCCTACGCCTACTACAAACAGAACGAGCAGGCATCCGCGGTCGCTGCAACAGACCGGTTTGTGAAGCTGCACCCCAACCACCCCAATGTCGACTACGCGCATTATCTGAAGGGTTTGGTTTATTTCAACGAAGACCTGGGATTGCTCGGCAAGGTATCCCGCCAGGATAGAACCGAGCGTGATCCCAAGTCCGCGCGCGAATCATTCGACGCGTTCAAGGAGCTGGTGCAGCGCTTTCCGGAAAGCAAATACTCGCCTGACGCGCTGGCGCGCATGAAATACCTCGTCAACGCGCTTGCCTCCCACGAGGTTCATGTCGCCCGCTACTACATGAAGCGGGGCGCTTACGTCGCGGCGGCAAACCGCGCGCAATACGCGCTGAAAAACTACCCTCAGGCGCCGGCCCAGGAAGAGGCGCTCATTATCATGATCCGGGCCTACGACGTGCTCGGCATGCCGGACCTGCGCAACGACGCCGAGCGGATCTTGAGAAAAAATTTTCCGGACAGCGCGCAGCTGAAGGACATGCTCACCCAGCTCGGCCGCTGACTTCGGATCGGCCGTCGTCCCCCGCACCCGCGGGGCGGGGCGACTTGTGACCGGCGGCGATAAACGAAAGGACTTTGTCGAGCTCACGCACCAGCTTCATCGGCGGCAGGCTGGCGAGGATTCGCGGGCCGTAAGGCTTCGAAAAGAGCCTTGGATCGCAGATGACGAGCACGCCTCGGTCGGTTTCGTCGCGGATCAGTCTGCCGGCCCCCTGCTTCAGCGAAATGACCGCCTGAGGCAATTGGTAGTCAATGAAGGGATTGCCGCCTTCCCGCGCTAGCGATTCGAGCCGCGCTGCGAGCACCGGGTCATCGGGCGGCGCAAACGGCAGCTTGTCGATAACCACCAGCGATAATGCGTCCCCGCGCACGTCCACGCCTTCCCAGAAGCTGGCGCTTCCAAGCAGGACCGCGTTGCCCAGCCGACGGAAACGCTCGAGCAGCTCACTGCGAGAGCCTTCACCTTGAAGCATCAGGGGAAATCCCAGCGCCTGCCGCCGCAACTCCTCGCGTAACAGCTCGTGAGCAAGCCGCATCGCGCGCAAGGTCGTAAACAAGAGAAAGGCGCGTCCGCCGCTCGCCCGGATCACCGGCAGGGAGGCTGCGACGACCGCGCGCGTATGCTCGTCGCTATTCGGATCCGGGAGCTTCTTCGGAACGTAGAGCAGAGCCTGGGAAGCGTAGTCGAAAGGGCTGTCCCAGCACGCGGTGCGGGCGGTGTCCAGGCCCATCTCGCTGCGGTAGTGGCTGAAGTCGCCGGCGACCGCGAGCGTCGCGGAGGCAAAAATCCAGGCGCGCGGGTGACCGTCGAGCTGCCTGCGGAAAATCCCGGCGATGGAAAGCGGCGTGGCATTCAGCCGAAGCGAGTGACTGAACACCTCGACCCAACGGACCAGATCGGCGCGGCCGTCGTCGCACCAGCGTTCGAGCAAGGCCTGCGCAGTTCGCGCGCGCTCGGAGCAGCGCGCAAGACCCTCATTGCGTTCGGAGAGCACGTCGAGGGCTGCGCACACCGAGCTCAGCGCGGAATCGAGCGCGGCGAGCGCATCCGAAAATCCGCGATTTCGCCTGACCGATACTGCAGTGAAGCGCGCGCCTTCGTTGGGCAGCGCGAGGCGCAAATCCCGGGCCGCCTTGTCCAGCGCGGCAGTGAGCCGCGGCGGGTCGGGCATGTCCTGGCACGAACATCCCGTGCGAGCTCGATGAGTTGCCCCGTGGACAGAGTTTCGCCGAAAAAGAGCGTCGCCGTTTCCGGGAGCTGATGCGCCTCGTCGAAGATCACGGTATTGCAGGCAGGCAACAGCTCCGCCATCCCCTCGTCCTTGAGGATCACATCGGCGAAGAACAGATGATGGTTGACGACCACGAGATCCGCGGCGAGCGCCTCGCGCCGTGCAGCCATCACGAAACAGTCGCGAAATCGCGGGCACGACTGCCCCAGGCAGTTTTCGCGGGTCGAAGTAGCAAGGCTCCAGGCAGTAGCCTCCTCCGGCACATCGGCAAGCTCGCTCTTGTCTCCGGTGCGGGTAACGCGCGCGAAGCCCACGATGCGCTGCAAGTCCCTGACGACGTCGCGGCTGGACAGCCCGACCTCTGCCAGGTTGCGCTCCAGGTGATAGTGGCACACGTAGTTGGCCCGGCCTTTCAGCAGCGCCGTGGTGAGCGGCACATTGAGGGCCGCGCGCACCGTCGGAAGGTCGCGATGGTAGAGCTGATCCTGGAGCGTCTTGGTGCCCGTCGATAGGATGACCTTGCCGGCGGAGAGCAAGGCAGGGACGAGATAGGCAAAGGTCTTGCCCGTGCCGGTGCCCGCCTCGCAGACCAACACGGCATTGTCTCGGATCGCCCCGGCCACCCGATTCGCCATTTCCAGCTGCTGCGAGCGCACGCGGTATTCCGGGATTCTCGCTGCGAGCGGACCGCGCCGGTCAAAGAGCGCATCGAGCTGTTCCGGGATGCCGCTGCCGGGGCTAATTGACTTCTTCAACCTTGTTCCGCGATGTCATGACTCAAAGCACTATAACGTTGAAGCGCTGATCCGGGGTTGGCTTCGGGCAAGCCTCAAGCCCGCCTTTCTTTACAGCGGGCCCCCTATGGTCTAAGGTGCTTTGATCATGCGCTGCAACTACCTGTTTTTCGGCATTTTGATTCTCTCGGCTTGCGCCGCACCCCTCCCTCCGCGCAGCCCGGAGATGGTCTTTCAGGCGCTGGCCAATGCGGGAGTGCCGTATAGACGGGGCGGAGATTCGCGCGAGAATGGCTTTGACTGCAGCGGCCTGGTGGCGCACGTCTACAGGGAAGCCTTCGGGATCGAGCTGCCGCACAATGCCTTAGCGCAAAGCCGGATGGGCAAACGCGTAACCTTGTCTCAACTTGAAGCGGGCGACCTGGTGTTCTACAACACCGAGCGACGACCCTACTCCCACGTGGGGATTTTCCTCGGGGACGATCGCTTCATCCACGCACCTCGGCCGGGCTCGGCAGTGCGCATCGAAAGTATGCGCGGAACCTATTGGGTTAGGCGCTTCGACGGAGCACGGCGTATTTCACTTCCGCAGTAGGCCCGCCAAAAGGCGTAGGGTGGGCGGCAAAGCTCGAGGCTCCGTTTGACATCCATAATGAGAATCAATATCATTCTCGCTCCAATCTGGGAGAGCGGCATATGTCGAAGCCCCTGTGGGGGTTGAGCCTGGTGGGGATTTTGGGACTGGTGCTCTGGGTACCCAGCTATGCCCAGGAGCTCTCCTTTGCGCTCACCATCAAGGACCACCGCTTCGAGCCGTCGGAGCTTCGGGTTCCGGCAGGCAAGCGGTTCAAGTTGGTCGTGAAAAACCTCGACCCGACCGCTGAAGAATTCGAGAGTCACGACCTCAAGCTCGAAAAGGTCATCCCCGGCAGAAGCGAGGCGAATTTAACTGTCAGACCGCTCAGGCCGGGGACCTATGAGTTCGTCGGTGAGTTCCACGAAAAAACGGCCAGGGGCCGTGTCGTTGCGAAATAGCCTGCATCGCCATGCTCGCAACCGCCGTCATTGTGCTGCGCGAGGTGCTTGAGGCCGCTCTGGTCGTGAGTATTGTTCTGGCGGCCACTCGCGGCGTGGTTGGCAGGGGCGCGTGGGTCACTTACGGAATCGTTGCAGGGACCCTCGGCGCGTTGGCGGTCGCTGCATTTGCCGATGTACTTGCCGCCGCCGCTTCGGGCCTCGGCCAAGAGATTTTCAATGCCACGGTCCTGTTCATCGCGGTAGCCATGCTCGGCTGGCACAACGTGTGGATGACTCGACACGGCCGCGAGATGGCGGCGAATCTCAAATCGGTCGGCACAGCGGTGCGCGTGGGTGCCAAGCCCCTTTACGCATTGTCAATCGTCGTCACGATGGCAATACTGCGCGAGGGATCGGAACTCGTGTTATTCCTCTACGGCATCGCTTCGGCTGGGCCCGGCCAGACAACGGAGCTGGCAGGGGGGTTTGCGCTCGGGTTGGCCGCTGGATTGGTGTTTGGAGTCGGCATGTATTTCGGTCTGCTGCGCGTACCTGCCAAGCACTTGTTTGCCGTGACCGGATGGTTGATCCTGCTGCTCGCCGCCGGTATGGCCGCCCAAGGCGCTGCCTACCTCGTGCAAGCCGACATCCTGCCGGCACTGGGCGAAACCATCTGGGATACCTCGTACCTTCTACCCGACGACAGCGTCATCGGGAAACTGATGCATACCCTCGTGGGCTACACGGCACGGCCGTATGGAATTCAGCTCGGCTTCTATGCCGTTACGTTGATCGTAGTTCTCGTTTTGACGAAGATTACACACGGGTCTACCCGTCGTCCCGCTACGTAACGCGGCCCACGTCGTATCAAGTATTACATTTACGCGGATTTTCGATAAAAAGCCTGATACCACTCCGCAAATCGCCTGACGCCGACTTCGATGGGAGTCTGTGGCTGATAGCCGACCGATTTGTGCAGCTCGCCCACATCGGCAAAGGTCGCCGGCACATCTCCAGCCTGCATCGGAAGAAGATCGAGCTGCGCCTTTCTGCCGAGACACTGCTCGAGCACCTCGATATAGCGCATGAGCTTGACCGGCTGGTTGTTGCCGATGTTGAAGATACGCCAGGGAGCATAACTTGTCGCGGGATCCGGGTGATCACCGCTCCAGCCGGCCGCGGAAGCAGCAGGCTTCCCCATGACTCGGATGACCCCCTCGACGATGTCGTCGACGTAGGTAAAATCGCGCACCATTTCGCCGCGGTTGAACACCGGGATCGGACGTCCGGCGAGGATTCCCTCTGTGAACTTGAACAGCGCCATGTCCGGGCGACCCCAGGGACCATAGACGGTGAAGAACCGCAGGCCCGTGCACGGCAGGCCGTAAAGGTGAGCGTAGCTGTGCGCCATCAATTCGTTGGCCTTCTTGGTCGCCGCGTATAACGAGAGCGGGTGGTCGACATTGTCGTGCTCGGAAAACGGCAACCGGGTGTTGGCTCCGTAGACGGAGCTGCTCGACGCGAACACGAGGTGCCCGACCCGCGTGTGGCGGCAGCCTTCGAGCACGTGCATGAAGCCCACCAGGTTGGCATCGATGTAGGCCGAGGGGTTTTCAATCGAGTAACGCACCCCGGCCTGCGCGGCCAGATGCACGACTGCACCGAATTCACCGGCGGCGAAAAGCTCGCCCATCGGCTTGCGCTCGACGATGTCGAGCTTGTGAAAGAGGAACCCGGCACGCGCACGCAAGCGCTCGAGGCGCGCCTGCTTGAGCCGGACGTCGTAGTAGGCGTTCAGATTGTCGATGCCCACAACCTCGTCGCCGCGATCGAGCAGCTGGTGCGCCAGCGTCGAACCGATGAATCCGGCAGCTCCCGTGACAAGAACCTTCATTTTCTGTCAGTCTGGTTTGGCGGAGAGGGTGGGATTCGAACCCACGATACGCTTGCGCGTATTCCGGTTTTCGAGACCGGCACGTTCAACCGCTCCGTCACCTCTCCGGTTGGGCTGATTTTACCAGCGCCGAGGATCAGCGCGCCGGATCGATCGCCTTCAAGGGACCCATGTAAGGCAGCAGCGCGGGAGGAATATCTACGCCGCCGTCGGCGCGTTGATAGTT
>WNGB01003497.1_pt1 | contig 24604 bp, 32 predicted proteins | sample 5400681 | NCBI WGS metagenome assembly WNGB01 (sample SAMN13153367, study PRJNA577476) | soil metagenome | isolation source: 115 cm soil or saprolite under grassland replicate 2 | place: USA:California | collected 2016-06-15
AGACCAGGACGTTCGGCTCGCGTGTGATCTACGAGCGCTACCGACGCGTCCGCGATGACTCGGACTGAGGCGCCGCGACGGAACAGCTCGCGGCCGTCGTCTGAACCTTGGTCAGGCGTACTTTCAGAACACTGGCGCACCCTGGTGTGTTCTCACTGCGGCTCGACCGCGCCGCGCTACGGGAAGCTGACGAGGCCCTCCTGGCGCGCGTACCACTCGTAACAGTGCGCATCATGGGCGCTTCGCCCGCCACCGGCGAGCCCTGCGTATTGCCCTGTCCCGCGCACGACCTTCCATGTGCCGAAGGCGATGTGGCATCGAGACTTGTCATTCCCAGGATCGACCCACTCGTTCTTCTCTCGAATCGTGAGGGTTCCCCGTTTTCCGGTCAGCGTCCATGTGACGGTGCTGCAAGTCCACACCTTCTGTCCGTAGCGGATCACGGTGGGGCAGCCGGTTTGCAGCCAGTTGCTACTGCCACTGATCGAGCCCGAATCGCGCTTCAAAGCTCCGGGCTGCAGCGGAGTGAGCGCGAACGTCGACTTCGGGATGACCTTCATGTTGATCGCCACCCGCTGCCTCGCTGCTTCAGGGCCGGCCGCTGCGACGGATGTCAGGGTGACCGCCGCCGCGAGCACGGCGAGGACGATGTGTCGAGCACTCATGGTTCCTCCGTTCTGTGGGGCTGCGCTCGCCAAGCCGGACGCTTACCCAGCTGGCCCGGAGAAGGTGAACTGGCCGTGGGGGAAATACGGCTCGAACCAGATCCTCGTTGCCGCAAAGTTGTCGACCCCTTCAGCCACGCGATAGGCCAGGGCGAAACCGCTCCATCCCGGCTCGGGGTCGAGCCCGGAAAGAGCCTCGGCGACCTCGCGAGCCTCCTCGGTCTCGACCTTGTAGCAATAGGTGACCGATCGGCCTATCACCACCATGTGCCCCGGCTCCTGATCAATGTTGGAGACCACGTCGCCCTCGGAGCTTGTCCGGCTCTTGTCTCGGAGCAGGTCCGCTGCCCGCCCTGGCAGCATGGACAGGAGCTGAGACGCATCCTTCGACGGCGCGGTATAGAGGCACACTGCGTAGTGCGACGGAACGTACGCCCTGACCTCGCGAACAGCCCACGCGCCCGGCGGCAGCACCGACGCCGGGTCAGTGAGCAGCGCCTCGACCCGCCGAAGAGCCGCAAGCTGCTCCGGCGTCGCCATCGTGCCCTCGACGTGCTCGCGCACCCAGACGCGTTCTTTCTCGTTTTCTCCGATGCCTCCCCAGTGGAGGCGGACGAACCGGTCGCCCTCGGGTACTTCCATTGCCCCGGAAGAGGGAAAGTCTTCCGGAACGAAGAGGGCCAAGCGGCCCCCCATGCCGAGGAGCGGAACGTCGTCGGCGGGCCCCGTCTCGAGGACAGTGCGACTGCGCTCGAAGAGTCCGGCGACCGCCGAGCGCACGAGCTCGACACCCTCCGGCGTGAGTCGTTGCTCGAGGTAGCCGGAGTTGAACTCGTTCGCACCCTCGGGAATCCCCCTATTTGGACCGGGTACGTGGGCCCGGCGGGCCCAGATGATTCGGCCGTCCGCGTACGCCCAGGCACGGAAGATGTCCCTCCCGTCGCGCTGTGGTGGAAGGGTCGCAATCCATCCCTCCCAATGGACAACGAGGTCGCCGCTCTGCGGGGCGCTGGGCGTCGCTCCCTCTGGAGCCAGGCCGATGAAGCCCCTGTCGAGGAAGAAGGCGCGAACGCCGCTGAACGCAGAAGCGGTGCCCACGACGACGACCAACACCGCAGCAGCGAGCGCGACCAGGCGACGCCGACCGGGCCTCCCCCACCGCGAGGGCCAAGGGCGGGCGAGCGCGCCGCGGGAGTCGCGCTCGCGCGTGATCTCGAAGAGGAGGTGCTCCCTGCGCTGGGCGAGCCGGCCGGGCGGCAGGTCGCGAAGCGGCGGAATCGAAATGTCGCCCTTCATGGCTCGACGGCTTCCTTGGTCATCTGCATCCTCTCCCCGTCATATCCGATAGCGGGATCGAGTTCCCGTAGGCGGGCACGTGCACGTGAGAGGCGAGAGCGCACGGTTCCGACCGGGATCCGGAGGGCGATCGCCGCGTCCTCGTAGCTGAGCTCGGACCAGGCGCAAAGCGCGAAGACATCCTGCTCGCGACGGGGGAGTCGTGCAACGAGCCCAAGGGCGCGCCCCATCAGCTCGTCGTCGTCGAGACGCTGGTCGCTCTCGTCCGCGAAGCTCGGCTCGGGACTCGGCTGGGGAACGCGCCTAAGCACCGCAGCGTGGCGACGCTCGGCGCGGCGCCGGTTGCGGACGACGTTGGTGGCGATCCCGAAAAGCCAGGGAAGCTCCTTTCCCCTCGGAAGCGGCTTGTCCAATCGCCGCCAAGCCTGGAGGAAGACGATCGAGACAAGGTCCTCGGCAGTCGCCCAGTCCCCGACGCGGCGGAAGCAGAAGTGGTAGATCGTCCGTGCGTGGCGCTCGAAGAGCATCCCGAACGCCTCGCTGTCACCGGTGCGCGCACGCGACCACAGAACGGAGTCATCGACTTCCACCGGTTGCTCATGTCCGACCAGGCGGGGCGGGTTCCCGGCGCGACCGTCACCACTCAACATCAGCTCGGTGTTCGGTCGAGCCTTCATCCACGTCCCCGTCGGTGACACTGCCACGTCCAATTGTCGACCCGCAGAGTCTCAGGGATCACTCTGAGCGAGAGCAGCGTGAGCGCAACCCTCCGCTTGAGCCGCAGGTTCTTCCGCGATTCCCGAGCGATGCAGCGCACAACCCGTTGGCGTTGTCCGCGTCAGCAACTAACCGCGGACACAAAACGGACACATCAGAAACGACACGCGCGACGTCTCGCGACGTATCCCACGCCTCCGGATAACGCCAATTTGCAGCAGAAACTGCGCCGCGAGTGAGCGCGCGTGTACGCGCGTGACGCTCTCAAACCTCCATGGTAAGGAGGGGTCGACGGTTCGAGTCCGTCAGAGGGCTTTGCACAAAAGCCCTGCAAATGGGCATTTAGTGTTGCCTATAATGGCGAGATTGCAGTTCGTCGCGGGTACGAGACGGGTCCATTTTCGGACTCGCGGGCACGCGCGACGTCTCGGGACACAGTCTGGAACGTCTTCGAGACGCTCGATCGGGATCGCTCACTCTGAAAGTTCCTGCAAACAGGCAGTCGGCGTTGTCCGCGCTGGCGCGCCGCTGACTCCCTCCTTCGCTAGAGAGGTGGTCATGTGCCCGCGCTGGCGCCGAAGCAGGACGTCGCGGACGGCTCACGTCTTCAGTCAGCGCGGTCAGCACGACGAGCCGCGACGCGCGCTCTACGACCGGCGGACAACTCAGGTCTAACGCCCCGACCGAGCGGCTACCCCTCGAGGCAGCCGGGGTCTAGTGCGCCTCGCTGCCCCTTGAACGTCGCAGCCCCGTCTGCGATCATCGGCTTGGGCAACGAAGGGAGTGCCGCCGCCTATGTGTGTTGCTGCGGTGTGTGCGTCCTGTGTGCGACTGAGACGCGTGCGGTCCTTTCCACCCTTCAAGGTGATCCATACGCCTGTCCAGGCGCCGAACGCGAACGCCCACGCCGAGCGCTGGGTCCGCACGCTCCGCGCCGACTGCCTCGACCGGATCCTCATCCTTGGCCGCTGCCACCTCGAGCACGTCCTCCGTGTCTACCGCCAGCACTACAACGAACACAGGCCGCACCGGGCACTACGCCTTCTCCCGCCCAACGGCCGCAACCCAACGCCCTTGAACGCGGCTGCCCGTGTACGCCGTCGCGACCTCCTCGGCGGGCTCATCCACGAATACGAGGCCGCCTGAATTTGCGAACCCTACGGGCATGCCGGCCTCCCTGGGTATCGACGGCGATCGATGTGCTGCGCCCGGGATGATGACGAGGTCATCGATCTCTGTCAATATCAATCGATGCAGACGATCGCGACGATCGCCGCCTCTTGCCCGCCGCTGTTGCAGAAGCCGCTCGAGGCCGACGAGGCGGAGCAGCTGGCCTCGGCGCTGAAGGTGATCGCCGACCCGGCGCGGCTTCGGCTCTTGAGCCTGATCCAGGCGCAGCCCGGCCACGAGGCCTGTGTCTGCCACCTGACCGAGCCGCTCGGCTTGAGCCAGCCGACGGTCAGCCACCACCTGAAGGTGCTCTTGCAGGCGGGGCTGGTCGAGCGCGAGCAGCGCGGCAGCTGGGCCTACTTCCACGTGCGCGAAGAGCCGCTCGCGGCGCTGCGCGCGCTGCTCGCCTAGCGTCCGCTCCCTCAGCAGCAGCCGGCGCTCACCGCCGGCTGGATGACCGGCAGACCGATGCGCTCCGGCTCGTTCGTCTTCACGGCCTTGACGATCGCGCCGTGCATGCCGTCGGCGACCCGGTGCGTGAACTCGACCGAGATCTGCTCGAAGCCGGCCTCCTCCAGCCCCGCCTCGTACTCGCCCTTGCAGAGCGCGCCCGCGATGCAGCCGACGTAGGAGCCGCGCTCGGCCCGCTGTTCGGGTGTGAGGCGGTCCTCGGCGACGATGTCGCTGATCCCGATCCGCCCGCCCGGCTTGAGCACGCGCGCGATCTCGGCCAGCACGGCCGGCTTGTCGATCGAGAGGTTGATCACGCAGTTCGAGATCACGACGTCGACCGACCCAGCGGGTAGCGGAATCTCCTCGATCACGCCCTTCAAGAAATGCACGTTGCGGACACCGGCATCGACGGCGTTCTTGCGCGCAAGCGCGAGCATCTCGTCAGTCATGTCGAGCCCGAAGGCGATCCCGGTCGGGCCGACGCGCTTCGCCGACAGGATCACGTCGATGCCACCGCCCGAGCCGAGGTCGAGCACCGTCTCGCCCTCGCGCAGCTCCGCCACGGCAGTCGGGTTGCCGCAGCCAAGGCTGGCGAGCGTCGCCGCCTCGGGCAGCTCGCCGCGCTGCTCCGCGTCGTAGAGCGCCTCACCGAACATGCTCGCGTCGCTCTCATCGGCGCAGCACGACCCGCTCCCGCAACCGCACTCGCCGACCTTTCCTTCGGTGACAGCGCGGGCCGACTCGGCGTAGCGGCGCCGCACCTCTTCGCGCAGCTCGTCAGCGGTCGTCGCCATCAGCAGCACACTCCTTTCAGGTCGGCGACCGCCGCCAGCGTCTCGACCGCGTCGCGCTTCAACGAGAAGTAGGCCCACTTGCCCCGCTGCTCGCGTTCGAGCAGCCCGGCGTCGGTCAGCTTCTTGAGGTGGTGCGAGACCGTCGGCTGGGCAAGACCGAGCGGCTCGATCAGCTCGCAGACGCACACCGGCTCGTCGGTCGTCGCCAGCACGTTGACGATCCGCACCCGCGCCGGATCCGCCAGCGCCTTGAACAGTTCGGCCGTCGCCGCCGCCTCCTCCTCGTCCAGCACCGGCGCGGCAAGCGGCGCGCAGCACGCGACAGGCGTCTCGACCGCGGCCATCAGAACCCCACCCTCGCGCGCATTGCCAACGCCCGCTCGCGAATCGCTGCGGCGCGACAGTCGGCATTGCAGACCTTTGCGCAACGGTCACAGAACTCGACCGCGAGTCCCTTCGACCTTCTCAGCAGCTTCAGCATCCTTGACCACCTCATATCGATGAGTGTTAATGTATCGACAAGCTTCGATTTGTCAAGGTGCACACGATGCTGAACAACGCTCGCCGGATTGCATCCCTCGGCGGCTCTCGCCGTCTCCATCGGTGTGAACCTCACCGACCGGATTGGAGGGCGACCGTGAACGAGACGACCGAGACTCGCGCGGCAAAGGAACCGACAAGCCCAAGTCCCGCCGCCTGCTGCGACGCGACCGAGAGGGCGGAGCGCTGCGAGCCGAGGAAGCACGGCAGCTGCTGCTGGCCGCCCGAGCGACCCGCTTCGGGACTGTGCGGATGTCGCTAGCCGCCGCCGCTCTCCCCTCGCCGGCTCCGCCGGGGCGCTCGGCGGAGCCGATGTGGGCCGAGATGCACGAGCGTCTGCGTGCGTTTGTCGCCCGCCGCGTCCCCGACCGCGCCGTCGTCGACGACCTCGCGCAGGACATCCTGCTGCGGCTCTACACCAACATCGGGCGGCTACGCGAGCAGGAGCGGTTGGATGCCTGGGCGTATCAAGTCGCCCGCAACGTGATCGCCGACTACTGGCGCGATCGCGCAGCGCGTCGTGAGCTGCCCTTCGATCAGGAGCTGCATGACCGGCTCGCCGCTCTGCCCGAGCTCGAGGTCAACGACGACCCCGATCGGCATCGCAGCGAGATCGCCTCCTGCCTTGCGCCAATGGTGGAGCGGCTTCCCGAGCCCTACCGCGAAGCGATCCGCCTCACCGACCTCGGCGATCGCACCCAAGCGCAGGCGGCGACGGCGCTCGGGCTTTCCGTCCCCGGGATGAAGGCGCGCGTCCAACGGGGGCGCGCGCAGCTGCGCGAGCTCCTGCGCGCCTGCTGCCAGATCGAGCTCGACCGCCGCGGCCAGATCACCGAGCTCGAACCGAGAAGCGACCGCTCCTGCGGCTGCCACCACTCGAGCGACTGAAGTCTCCGCGCCCGACCGGCGCCGCGTCGTCGAGCTCTCTCGGACGCGCCGTGCATCCCTCGGCCACTCGCCCCGTCTCCGTGATCAGGAGCCAATCAATCGGAGGTGGAGGCTAAGCATGAGCGAGACGACCACGATCGAGAACGTCGACCCCGGACTTAGCCGCGCAACCGGTTCGCGCACCGCCGCGCCGCACGAGCCTGAACCGCGGTCCTCCCTGAAGAGCGGCCGCGGCGCGCTCACGCTCGCGCTGCTCCTGCTCGTCCAGTTCCTCGACTTCCTCGACGTCTCGATCGTCAACGTCGCGCTGCCCTCGATCAAGCACGAGCTCGGCTTCTCCGAGCAGAACCTGCAGTGGGTGGTGAGCGGCTACGTCCTCACCTACGGTGGCTTCCTGCTCCTCGGGGGCCGCGCCGCCGACCTCGTCGGCCGCCGCCGCATCCTCCTCGGCGGCCTCACCCTGTTCGCGATCGCCTCGCTCGTCGGCGGCGCCGCCCCCACGGACGAATTGCTCGTCGCGGCACGCCTTGCACAAGGAATCGGCGCCGCCATGATGTCCCCCGCCGCCCTCTCGATCCTGATCACCACCTTCACGAATCCGCGCGAGCGCAACATCGCGCTCGGCGCCTGGGCCGCCATCCCCGGCCTCGCCGGCGCCTCCGGCGTCGTCCTCAGCGGCGTCCTCACCCAGGGACCCGGCTGGCGCTGGATCTTCTACCTCAACGTCGCCGTCGCCATCCTCGTCGCGATCGGCGCGCTTGCACTCATCGCAGGCGACCGCGCCGTCGGCAAGCAGTCCAGCTTCGACCTCTCCGGCGCCGTACTCGTCACCGCCGGGATGCTACTGCTCATCTACGCGCTCGTCGACGCACCCACCGGCGGCTGGGGCAGCATCCGCACGACCGGCGAGCTCGCCGCAGCGGCCCTGATCCTCACTGCGTTCGTCGCGCACGAGCGCCGCAGTCGCAACCCGCTGGTGCCCGTCTCGATCTTCCGCATCAAGGGACTCGCGGCCGCCAACGTGACCCAGCTGATTACGTTCAGCGGCCTCTACTCGATGTTCTTCTTCCTCAGCTTGTACATGCAGGACGTACTGGGCTACTCGCCCGTCCAGACCGGGCTTGCCTACCTCCCCCTCACGGCCGGCTTCATGATCTCGGCCGGGATCGCTACGCCACTCGTGCCCCGCATCGGCACGAAGCCGGTGATCGTCGCCGGCGCCCTCGTCGCCGCAGGCGGCATCTACTACCTCTCGTCCGTGCCCGTGCACGGCGCCTTCCTCAGCGACCTGCTGCCCGGCATCGGCATCGTCGCCATCGGAGCCGGCTGCGTCTTCACCGGCGTCACCACCGCCGCCACCGAAGGCGTCCCTTCCGACAAGGCCGGCATCGCCTCCGGCCTGCTCAACGCCTCAATGCAATTCGGCGGCGCACTCGGCCTCGCCACCCTCTCCGCCGCCGCCACCGACCGCACCAACACCGTCCTCGAGCACGGCGGAACCGTTCCGATCGCCCTCACCGCCGGCTTCCAACGAGCCTTCCTGATCGGCACCGGTCTCCTGCTCGTCGCCGCGCTCATCGCCTTCATGGCCAGCAACACCCGCGCCAACGAACCCGCGGCACGACTCGAGTCCGTCCCCAACCCGATTCCCGAAGAAGCCTGAAACCGGCCACATACGCGCGGCGCCGCTGCGCCGGCCGCTCCACGGTCGCGCCCGCTTAAATTCGGCCCCGCCATCCCGTCGTGGCCGAGAAGGGATCGGCCTCGCCGACGGGCATCGGCTCGCCTACTGCGAGTACGGCGCCCGAGACGGGGCACCGGTGTTCTTGGTCACACGACCGCCGCGGATGCCGGCGTGCGCTGTTTGCACTTCCCCCCGCTGATGATGATGGTCTTCGGCTGTTGCACTCGTCGGCCGACCTGTCTCCGGTAGCAGCGAAGTTCCGTTCGAGACGGATGCGGTGGAGGCCGAGGCGAGAGAGAAGTGCCCGGCGCGACGCGCTATCGCGATGAGTGCGCGATGATTTCGCGCCGTTCGTTGTACTCCTCGGGTGAGATCGCGCCTTCGGCGAATCGCCGTTCGAGGATCTCTGTGGGCGTCTCCCTGCGTCCTTGCCGCCGACTGTCGAGTCCTCCACGCGCGATCCAGACGATCCCGAGGACGATTCCCACCCAGAAGAGCAGCATCAAGGGCATCATCACGATCATCCACCACCCGCTGACATCGCCGTGCATGCCCCAGCTGTCAGCGAGAGGAATGGCCAACGCGAGGTTCACTTTCCACCTCCTCTCTACGGGCGGGAGCGAACCATGCCGCGCACGACCCCCACAGCCCAGCTCTCGGGTCAGTGCCCGCCGAGCGAGCCATCATGCCCATCATCGCCATCCCGCTCCCCATCATCAGCACCGGGAGGAGAGCGAGCAGGACCCACCACGTCGTGAGCGCGGCGACCAGGATGGCGACCGTCGCCCAGCACAGGAGCATCAAACCCCCGAATAGGAATCCTGGTCTGAACCACATCATCTGTTGCGCCTCCTTTTCCGTGCCACCGCGAGTAGCCAGCCGGTGTGTTCTCAGGCGGGCACCATCTCCACTTCCTCCGCCGTAGTCCACGGAGGCTCTTCCTGCGGCTTGGTCTCCTCCACTTGCGTGCGCTCTTCAAGGAGTTCGAGTATCCGCGTCGTGTTCGCGCGGATCTCCTCGATGCCGCCCATCATCCTCTTCGGCGGGAAATCCTCGGGCATGTGCTCGAACATTCCCTCGCACGTGGCCAGCATCCGCGCGTGCAGCTTCGGCACAAGTACCCGAGCAGCAACCACGACGCCGCCAATAGCCGCAGCGCTAATCGCTATCCGTCGCATCTTCGATCGCCTCCTCAGCCCCGGGCGCGCCAGGGCATTCGATTACGCGTGGCCGTGGCGAATGTGATGGCCGACGCGGTGCAGCCCGCTCGGAGAGGTACTGATGCCGAGCCAGACGTAGTTCGGGCAAAACCCTATGGCCGATGTGGCCAACATGATTCCTGCGAGAACGAACAGAATCACTCCAGCCACCGTGCTCGCACCGACAATGAACGCCAGCATGATCGCCACCGGAGCTACGACGAAGGCTCGGACACCACGATCAAACGATCCCATGTTGCGGATCATCGGGTGCCTCCTTTATCTAGACGATTGAGGCTCGCACACCGCGTCGCCTTCGACATCGGGCTGAAGTGCGGATTCCCAGTCCGTATTTAGTACGGATTTTCCCGTGCGGCGTGACGGCCGCCCTGGATCGCGAACTGCGCGAGGGCCGGATGGAGCCGCCCACCCGTGGTGGGAAGCGCGGCCATGTCGCCGATCGCGAACACATCGGGATGGCCGGGGAGGCTCAGGTTCGCGCTGACGAGGACGCGCCCGCCCGGCGCCTGCGCGACATCGAGCGCGTCCGCGAGCGGCGTCGCCCGAACGCCTGTCGCCCAGACGACGGTGCCGGCCGCGAGTTCGCCGACGTCGGTGAGCGTGACCGACGCCAGCCCGACCTCGGCGACCTGCCAGCGGAAGCGGACGTCGGCGCCGCGTTTGCTCAGCATCCGCAGCGCCGCCTGCTGAAGCCTGGGGTGGAGGGCGGAAAGCAGCGCGTCCCCGGCTCCCACACCCGAGGCGAGCCTGACCGCGCGAGTCACGACGCGTCCACAACGAGCGATGAGTAAGGGCGGGCCGGGCTGAGAGGCCGCGGTTGTCGGTCCAAACAACCAGCCGCGTAACAAACCGACAGGCGACGGTCACGCAGCGGTCGCACGTTGGTAGCGGCGGCTGGCGAGCGGGACGGTGATTGCGAGGATGGCCGCATTCCAGGCGATTGCTTTCGCGACCGCTGTGCCGGTGGGGCCGCCGAGGCAGAGGGCGCGGAGCGCGTCGACGCTGACCGTAACCGGGTTGACGTTCGCGAAGGCTTCAAGCCAGCCGGGCATCGTTGCTGTCGGGACGAGCGCGGAGCTGGTGAAGACGAGGATGATCACGGGGAACAGCCCGGCGAGGCCCGCCGATTCCGAATCGCCGATGATGAGTCCGAGCAGCGCGTTCGTTGAGGAAAAGGCGAGGCCGACAGCGACAGCGAGCGCGACCGCTGCAAGCGCTGCTGCTGGTCCGGCGTGGAAGCGAAACCCGATGAGCGAGCCGACGCCGATGATGAGCGCGATGACGAGGAGGTTGCGGACTGCGTCTGCGGCGATCCGGCCGACGAGAACGGCACTGCCGGCGATCGGGAGCGAGCGGAAGCGGTCGATCATGCCGGTGGCGAGATCTTCGGCGACGGCGACGCCGGTCTGGGAGGCGCCGAAGCCGATCGAGAGGATGAAGATCCCAGGGAGCAGGTAGTCGATGTACCGCTCGACGCCGGGCGGGTGGACTGCGCCGCCGAAGCCGTAGGTGAACAGGAGGACAAACAGGATCGGTTGGACAGTGGCGAAGGCGATTAACGTCGGCACGCGCGTCAGCCGGCGAAGGTTGCGGGCGGTGATCGTGGCGGAGTTCGCGAGCACCGAGGCCGGAGCCGCAGCTCGCATGGTGGTGGCGGCCGCGCTCACGACGAGCCTCGCCCGTCGATGCTGGTTGCGATAGGCCGGCCGTTGTCTTCAGCGCTGGCGCCGGGGTGTCGGTGGTCGCCGGTGAGGGCGAGGAAGACGTCTTCGAGTGTTGGTCTGCGCAGGGCGAGATCGCTGACGCGCAGGTTCGCCGCGCCGAGGCGTTCGGCCAGCTCAGGAAGCACCGAGGGCCCATCGGAGACCGGCACGACGACACGGCCGGCCGCGCGATCGACGGTGGCGGTGCCGGCGGCGAGCGAGGCGACGGCTTCCGCCAACCGTGTTGGATCGTCGCCCGGCGCGGCACCGAGTTCGATGCGGTCGCCGCCGATCTGTCTCGTGAGCTGCTCGACGGTTCCTGCGGCGATGACGCGCCCCTCGTCGATGACGAGAATGGTGTCTGCGAGCCGCTCGGCCTCGCTCATGTCCTGGGTGGTGAGCAGCAGCGTTCTGCCCTTGGCTCGCAGTTCGTCGAGTAGCTGCCAGATGCCGATCCGTCCGTGCGGGTCGAGGCCAGCGGTGGGCTCGTCGAGGAAGAGCACGGCCGGCTCGGCGACGAGGCTGGCGGCCAGGTCGAGGCGCCGGCGCATCCCACCCGAGTAGGTGCGCACGGTGCGCCGTGCTGCTGCGGCCAGCCCGACCCGTTCGATCAGTTCATCCGCGCGCCGGCGTGCAGAACGGCGGTCGAGGCAATAGAGCCGCCCGATCATGCGCAGGTTCTCGCGCCCGGTCAGGAACCCGTCGACGGCGGCGTACTGGCCGGACAGCCCGATCAAGCGCCTCACGGCGGCGGACTCGCGGACGACGTCATGGCCGACGATCTGCGCTCGCCCCTCGTCGGGGCGAAGCAGGGTCGTGAGGATTCGCACCGTCGTCGTCTTGCCGGCACCATTGGGGCCGAGCAGTGCAAGAACCGTGCCGGCGGACGCCTCCAGGTCGATGCCAGCGAGCGCTTCGACGGAGCCAAACCGCTTCCGCAGACCGACAGCAGTAATCGCAGGCTGTCCGCTCACCGGCCGTCCTCGTCGGTCGCAGGCGACGGCTTCCGAATCGCAGGCGTCACGCGGTCCCCGCTTTGCGGCGACCCGAGCAGCAAGCCCAGGATCAGGTCTGGGATCTCCTCGACCCTGGGCTCGGATCCGCCGGAAGCCCAATGCTGAGCGAGCGCGAGGTCGGCCAGGCCCGCAAGCGCGAGCGCGAGCAGCTCGGCCGGCTGATCGTCGCGCAGTTCGCCGCTGCCCGCTCCCTCACGCAGGATCGTCTCCAGGCGGTGGACGAGCGGCATCTCGGCGATGAGCACGCGCGGGTACAGGCCCGGTGTGCCCATCAAGCACTCGCGCACGAGCACGCGCGCGAAGGCGTCGTGCTCGCTTGCCCAGGTGCAGAAGGAGGCCAGCGTCACTGTGAGCCGCTCGCGCGCGGTTGCGTCCGGCGGCGGCGCGGCGGAGTCCGCCGCCTGCGTCGAGGCCGCCTCGACGACCGCGAGGAACAGCTCCTCCTTCGACGCGAAGTAGTTGTAGATCGTGCCCTTCGCGAAGCCGGCCGCGAGGGAAATGCTGTCGATGCTGGCCCGCTCGAAGCCGACGCGGCCGAACTCCTCCGCCGCGGCGGCGAGAAGTCGCGCTCGCGTTTCTTGCTTGATCTCTGACGACACTCGCGGCATCTGGAGCATTATATGGGTGACTGGTCACCCATGCAAGTCGAAGATTCAGTTGACGTTCTCGGGGCGGCTGCGGGGGTCGGGTGCTCACCGCTGCACCTCGCCGGGGATGAGCGCGCAGACGGCGGCGCAGCGGCGCATCGCGGCCTCGTCGGCCCTGCTCCTGCTCGTCATCGGCGTGAAGTTGATCGGCGATGCCATCGCAGGCTTCGGCAACTGAGGGATCACGTAAAGGTGGCTCGGCCGACTCGAGATCATCCGATCTTCGTCCTTCTTCACGGGGAGCTACTAGAGGCTTGATGTGAAAGTCGGGCGGGTTCCGCAGGGACCCGCGGCTTGACGAAGAAGGGCTTCCAGACCTGTGTCCCCTCGAGATCGGAGCTCGAGATGACGGATCTGGAAGCCCTTGTCGTTGCAGCGTATGTCTTCGCTGATGAGTACTCGGTCCCTGCCGGCCAGGGTCGGCCGGCGCTGACGAGCGACGCGGAGTTGGTCGCGCTCGCGGTTTGCCAGGCAGCGATCGGGATCAGCTCCGACCGCCAGTTCCTCGGCCTCGCCGAGCGGGTGCTGCCAGGCTGGTTTCCGCACCTGCCCGACCAGTCGCAGTACAACCGCCGACTACGGGCGCTGGTCGAGCTGATCTCGATCGTGCAGCAGCAGCTCGCGCGTTGGCTCGACAGGGGCGGCGTCCGGTTGGCCGACGGCACCCAGCTCGCGGTCGCCAGCTATCCCGGCTGCCAACAACGATCCGGGTTCGCCGGCTTCGCCCGCTACGGCTACTCGAAGTCGCACCACCGCTTCGTCTGGGGTGTGCGGCTCGTGCTCTTGACCGACGAGCGCGGGCTGCCGCTCGGCTACACGATCGTGCCGGCAAACGAGAAAGAGTACGAGCCGCTCGCCGACCTGCTGACCGGCACACCAGCCGAGGTCGTGATCGCCGACAAAGGCCTCTGGGGACGCGCATATCGCGAGCGGCTCGCCGCTGCCGGCACCGTCCTCCTCACACCCGACAAGACCCGCACCACCGCCAACATCGGCCGCGAGCGAGCGCTCGCCTCCACCCGACTCGTGATCGAGAGCGTCTTCGCCAACCTCAAAGGCCAGATGCGGCTCGAACGACACCTCGCGAAAACACCGGCCGGACTCGCCGTCCGCATCGCCCAACGCATCCTCGCCCTCACCATCGGCGTCCTGCTCAACACCCTCACCGGCCGCCCCGCACGCGCCCTCGCCGCGTACGACGGCCGCTAAATCACATCAAGCCTCTAGCGGGCGTGAAGGCGCTCAGCGCGACCATCCGGCGGAGTGTGACACGAGTTATGCAACCGTGGTTGCAGTATCTGCGCTAATGTTCGTCGATGGCTTCAAAGCGGACTGCGTGGGTGCTGCTGGCGTATCGGTTGCCGCGTGAGCCGTCGACGCCGCGGAGCGCGCTCTGGCGGAAGCTGCGTCGTCTGGGGGCTGCGCAGCTGCTGGACGGGCTGGCGGCGCTGCCGCTCGACGCCCGCAACCGGGAACAGCTGGAGTGGCTTGCCGACGAGGTCGCGGAGGCCGGCGGCGAGGCGACGATCTGGGTCGGCGAGCTCGCCTCGGCGGCGCAAGAGCGCGAGCTAGCGACACGGATGGCGGAAACCGTTGCCAGCGACTACCGCTCGCTGATCGACGAGGCCGACGCCACGGGCGAGCAGCCGCTCGGGCAACGGCGGCGGACGCTCGGCCGCTTGCGCCGGGAGCTGCGACGGATCCGCGCGCGCGACTACTTCCCACCGCCCGAGCGCGAGCTCGCCCAGCAGGCGCTCGACGACCTCGGCGCGCTGGTCGAGGAGCCGGTCGGATGAGGTGGGCGACACGTCGCCACTGTCACGTCGACCGCGCCGCCTGCGCCTGGCTGATCCAGCGCTTCATCGATCCGGAGGCGGAGTTCGTCTTCGTCGACGATCCCGATGAGCTGCCGGCCGACGCGACGCCGTTCGACATGCGCGGCGTCGAGCTCTCTCACCACGGCGGCGACTGCAGCTTCGAGACCTTCTTGCGCCGTTACGAGCTGGCGGATCCGGTGCTGTGGGAGATCGCGAAGATCGTGCACGAGGCCGACCTCGCCGACGAGCGCTACGACGCCCCGGAAGCGCCCGGTCTCGACGTGTTGTTGCGCGGTCTGTCGATGGTGCGTGACGACGAAGAGCTGCTCGTGCTCTCAGGGCCACTGTTCGACGGGTTGTACGAGTACCGCAAGCGGGCGCTGCTTACTGGCAGAGAGCCTGCGTAAGAGAAAGGAGGAGTGAGATGAAGTGGGTGACGCGTGAACGACCGAAGACGGATCGGATCGCCTGCCCCTGGCTGATCCGCAACTTCATCGACCAGGAGGCAGAGTTCCTTTATGTCCCGGCCGAGCAGGTGCTCGAGGTGGCCGAGCGCGAGCTGGCGCACTCCTACGACGCGCCGAACGCTGAGTACACGCACCGCGACGGGCTCTGCTCGTTCGAGGTGCTGCTCGAGGAGTACAAGCTCGACGAGCCGGCGCTGCAACTGCTTGGGCGGATCGTGCACGGCGCCGACGTTGCCGACGACCGCGACGCCACGCCGCAGTCGCGCGGACTGCTCGCGGTCGCCGAGGGCTTCCACCTGCTGAACCTGGGCGACCACCGCCAGCTCGAGCTCTCGCTGCCGGTCTACGACGCGCTCTACGCCTGGTGCAAACAGGAGGTCGAGCAAGGCCGTCCGGCGGCATGAGTCTCAACCGAGTCGGCTTCGTGCCGATCCCGCCCGGCGTCGAGCCGGGTTCGACCATGCGGACGTCTACCGGCCATCCGCGCGCATGTACGTCGCGCACACCGGCGCCGATCGTGTCGACGTGCTCGACTGCCGAGCAAGAACGTTCCTCCGTTCGCTCCCGGATTTGCCCGGCGTCGCCGGTGTGCTGATCGACGAGCAGCACGATCTGCTCTTCACGAGCGATCGCGGCGCCGCGCGGGTGAGCGTCTTCCGCTGCGCGGACGAGCAGCTGCTCGGACAGGCTGCGGTTGGTGCGCATCCGAACGGCCTCGCCTACGACCGGCGGCGGCGGCGGCTGTACGCGTTCAACCTGGGCGAGTCGCTGGGCGAGGACTGCACCGCCTCGATCGTCGACCTGAACACGATGCGGGTGCTCAGTGAGCTGGCACTGTCGGGGCGGCCTCGTTGGGCGGTCTACGACGAGGAACGCGACCGCGTCTACGTGAACATCCGCGAGCCGGCCGAGATCCTCGTCATCGACTGCGAACGACTCGAGATCGACCGTCGCTTCGCTGTACCCGCGGCCGGTCCGCACGGGCTCTGGCTCGACCGCGACCGTCTCTTCTGCGCCGCCGACGGCGGCGCACTCGTCGTCCTCGACCGCGACGGCGGCGAGCCGGTCGCGCGTCTGCCGCTGCCCGGCGTGCCCGACGTCGTCATGCACGACCTCGAGCTCGCACGCCTGTACGTTGCGATCGGCGAGCCGGGCGTTGTCTGCAGCGTCGACAGCGAGCACCTCGAGCCGCTGGAAACGGTCGCGACCGAGCAGGGTGCGCACACGATCGGCTGGCACCCGGACGGCCGCTGCCTGTACGTGTTCTGCCCCTCGAGCGGCGGCGCGATGGTGTTCGAGGAACAAGTCTGAGCGCGGACGCGCGCCGGATCATCGCCGTCCAGGGCGTCCGGGCGCTTGCCTACGGCCTCGGCTCGGTGCTGATCGGCGTCACGCTCGCCGACCGGGGCCTCTCCAACGCGGCCGTCGGTGTCGTGCTCGCTTCGCTGCTGGCCGGGAGCGCGCTGGTCTCGGTCTTGCTTGCCCGCTACGGCGATCGCGTTGGCCGCCGCCGCTGCTACCGGCTGCTGCTCGTCGCGATGGCGATCGCGGGGACGGTGTTCGCGCTGACCGGGTGGCTGCCGGCGCTGATTATCGCCGGGCTCACGGGCACGGTCTCGACCGACGTCGTCGAATCGGGCCCGTTCACCTCGCTCGAGCAGGCGATGCTCCCCCACGCCGCCGGCGACCACGATCCGACGCGGCTCTTCGGCGCCTACAACACGGTCGCGACGCTCGCCGGCTCGCTCGGCGCCCTGCTGGCCCTCGTCGGCACCTCACCGCGCTGGCTGCTCGCCTACCCGCTCGCCGCCGCCGCCGGACTGCTCGCCTCCACTCGGCTCTCACCGGCGGTCGAGCGCGGCCACGAGCTCGAGGAGGAGCCGCTGCCGCCGCTGCACCGCTCGCGCGGGATCGTCATGCGCCTGTCGGCACTCTTCGCGCTCGACAGCTTCGGCGGTGGCTTCGTCCCGCAGACGTTCATCGCCTACCTGTTCGTGCGCAAGTACGACGCCTCACCGCAGACGCTCGCGATCGTCTTCTTCGCAATCGGGATCCTGCAGGCGCTCTCCTTCCAGGCCGCCGTTCGCCTCGCCGGCAAGTACGGGCTGCTGCGCACGATGGTCTTCACCCACCTCCCCTCGAACCTGTTCCTGATCGCCGTCGCCTTCGCGCCCAACCTCGTCTCGGCCATCGTGCTTCTGCTCGCCCGCTTCGCGCTCTCGCAGATGGACGTACCCACCCGGCAGGCCTACGTGATGGCGGTCGTCGAGCCGAGCGAGCGCACCGCGGCCGCCGCCTACACCAACACCGCCCGCTATTTGACGCGTCCGGTCGCGCCACTGCTCGCCGGCGCCACCCTCCGCGGCGTGCTCGGCGCACCGTTCCTCATCGCCGGCACTCTCAAGAGCGTCTACGACCTCGGCCTGTACGTCCTCTTCCGCGACGTCACGCTCGAAGGCGAGCACCCGCGCGACCCGGCACCGACGGGCTAGTGGGTATGCGGCTCGATCATCTCGCCGGGGTCGGTGCTGGAGACCGTTCGCCACGACTGCCAGGTGATGCGCAGGATCACGAGCGTGATCGCCAGACCGATGATCGGATCACCGATCTCGGCACCGAGCGAGACGACGATCGCGCTCGCGACCACGCCCAGCGAGACGAAGCCGTCCACGCGCGCGTGGTTGCCATCCGCAACCAAGGCCGGGCTGGAGAGCCGCCTCCCGGCGCGCAGCCGAACCTGCGCCGCGATCTCATTGCCGACAAAGCCGACGATCCCGGCAGCCGCCAACACCCACAGGTGCGAGAGCGCCTGCGGATGGATCAAGCGTAGGATCGTCTCGTACAGCGCCACGCACGCCGAAACGAAGATCGCAAGCACGACCGCGAGTCCTGCCAACTTCTCGCCGCGGAAGCTGCGCAGGAAGAAGGCGATGCCGAGCGGCACAGCCGTTAGCGCATCACCGACGTTGTGGATTAGGTCGGCGAGCAGCGCGACCGAGCCAGAGACGACGAAGATCGCTGCTTGTACGCCGGCAGCGAGGCCGAGGATCGCGAGGCTGAGCGAGACCGCCTTAACGCCCGCGCGCGACCGCACGATCGAGCGATCGACGAGCCCGTGCGAGTGCCCGTGCTCACCGTGATGGTGATCGTCGTGCTCATGCCCGTGCTCGTCCGGCGCAAGAGCCTGAGATCGCTGGATCAGCCGGAGATGCCTGTGCGCACTTGAGTAGGGATGGTCGTGGACATGGCGTCCATGTCGATGCAGGGCCGGTGCGCTTGAGCCGCTCATGCCCGAATACCGTAACCCGCGCTCAGCGAGTCGCTTTCGCTTGCTCGACCCGCCCCGGACCATTCGGGAGGCCATAGCGTCTGTTGCAAAAGCAGACAACAAGGCGCGGACACAAAACGGACACATCCGAGACGACACGCGCGACGCCTCGCGACGCATCCACTGGGCGTCGCTCAGGGCGATTTGCAGGAGAAAGTGTGTCGCGAGTGATCGCGTGTGTCCGCGCGTGACGCTCCGAAACCTCCATGGTAAGGAGAGGGTCGACGGTTCGAGTCCGTCAGAGGGCTTCGAGTTTTAGTCTGCTCGAGCGCTGTTTCTGTTGCCGCTCTTGACGCGCTCTCGCTGGTTCGACGTCCACCGAGCGTCCATCAGTGTCCACGGGTCGAGCTCGGGCGCGTTGAAGGCGTCGAGGAATTGGATCGCGTGTTCGCGACCATCGCGGGCGAGGTGGCCGTAGTGGCGGTCGATCATGGTCAGACTGGCGCCCATGTAGCGGGAGAGGTCAAGGTGGAGATGCCGGCACGGAGCGCGAAGGTTGCGAAGGTGTGCCGGAGATCGTAGATCCGCCGCGGCGGGCTGATGCCGGCCACCTTCTGCGCCGGGCGCCATTGGTAGGGGCGGAAGTGATGGATGTCGAGGTAGCCGCCGCGCTCGCCGGCAAAGACGAGCGGCGAGTCGTTGTCGGGTCGACGGTCGAGCGCGTCGAGCGCCCGCGCCTGGAGCGGCACCGCGCGCAGGCTCGCTTCCGTCTGCGGCAGTTTCAATTGGCCGCGGGTGTAGGAGCGGCGGACGTAGACGACCCGCTCGTCGCGATCGATGTCACGTTTCTCGAGCGCAACCCACTCTGCCGGCCGAAGCCCTGTGGCAGCGGCGAAGACGATCATCGGTCCATAACGACTGCCAAGTGCAGCAGCAAGCGCTTCGATCTCAGCCCAGGACTCGAACGGCCGTTGCTCTTTGCGGCGGCGCGTCGGATTGTCGACGCCGACCTTGGCCGGGTTGATGTCGATCATCCCCCAGACGACAGCGCGATGGAGGACCTGGCGGAGAGCCTACGTTGCTTCGAAACGGTAGCCGGGCGAGAGCGCCATCCGCCATTCGGCGATCTCCTGCGAGGTCAGCTCGCCGATGCGTCTGTCGCCGAAGACGGCGATCGCCTTGCCGAGCAGCCAGCGCAGCTTCTCGATCGTCACCGGCTGCACGTCGTGCTGAGCCAGGTAGACATCGACGAGTTCTGCCAGCGTGAGGCTGCGTGGTATCCGCTGCTCGCGGCGGAGGCGATCGAACTCGCGCTCGAGGGCATCGATCGCGTCACTTTCACTCGCGAAGCCGCCGCGTTGGATCCGTCGTGACCCGCGCCCGCTCGCGCGATAGCGATACGCCCACCGCGGCTCACCGTCGCGGCCGCGGCGCTTCAACTCAAACACCTGACCCTGCTGAATCATCTTCGAACCTCCTCGATCGACTCAGACCGAGGAATCTGACCCAGATCGCGCTTTGACCACCTCTCTCATACGGGGTTCCACGGTTCGAGTCCGTCAGCGGCTTGCAAGAGTCCCGCTCGGAGCACTCCGCGATTACTGCGATCGGAGTAGCCACTGAGCCTGCGGCGGGACGATGCGCCCGACAGCTCGGCTGTTCATCGTGGAGACATGATCGAAGTCACCTCACTCACCAAGCGCTACGGCGAGACGGTCGCGGTCGACGACCTGAGCTTCACTGTCCGCCCGGGGATCGTCACAGGCTTCCTTGGGCCGAACGGCGCCGGGAAGTCGACCACCATGCGCATGATCCTCGGCCTCGACAATCCGAGCGAGGGTTGCGCCACTGTCAACGGACGTCCGCTCGCGGAACATGCCGCTCCGCTCACGGAGCTCGGCGCCCTCCTCGAGGCCCGAGCCATTCACCCGCAACGCTCGGCCCGCAACCATCTCCGGGCTCTCGCCGCCACCACCGGAATCCCCGACCGGCGGGTCGACGAGGTGCTGGGCATTGTCGGCCTGGACGAGGTCGCCGACCGGGCAGCAGGCGCCTTCTCGCTGGGCATGGGCCAGCGGCTCGGCATCGCCTCCGCACTGCTCGGCGATCCCGCGACGGTCATGCTCGACGAGCCCGTCAATGGACTCGATCCCGAAGGGATCCTCTGGATCCGTAACCTGCTGAAGGAGCTGGCCGCCGAAGGTCGCACGGTGTTCGTCTCATCGCACCTTATGAGCGAGATGGCCCTTACGGCGGAGCGCTTCATCATCATCGGGCGTGGCCGGCTCATCGCCGACGTGTCCGCCGCCGAGCTCGCCGCTATGGGGCCGGAACGGCAGGTGCTCGTCCGCACTCCGCACGGCGACCGGCTCCGGCAGGTGCTCGCCGCCGATGGCGTGCAGGTGACGGGCGACGGCGACCGCCCCGACGTCTTCTACGTCACGGGGATCGAGAGCGACATCATCGGCCGGCGGTTGATGGATGGCGGCATCGAGCTCCACGAGCTCACGCCGCAACAGGAATCGCTCGAAGGGATCTTTATGGGACTCACGCAGGACGCTGTGCAGTACCACTCGCACGGCGCGCACCCGTCCACCGCTACGAGACAGGCTGCCTGAAATGCACACCATCACCGCTTCGCACATCATCGACACCGCCGACGCCAGCCCGCCCGTCAAGCGCCAGCGCCTCGGTCGCGCCGTCACCCAGTCGTCGGTTACCAAGGCCGAATGGATCAAGCTGCGGTCGGTCCGCGTCAACGTCGTCGGCATCCCTGCGGCCGCCGTCGCACTGGTGCTGCTCGGCGTGCTCTTCTCCACGCTGGGTGGAACGGACATGGGACCGGGCGGGACCGCAACCGACTCGGTGTCGTTCGCCTTCGGGGGCATGGTCCTCAGCCAGCTGATCATCGGGGTGCTTGCCGCTCTGTTCGTCGGCAGCGAGTACGCAAGCGGGCTCATCCGCACCACGTTCGGAGCGGTCGCGCGCCGGACTCGGGTGCTGCGAGCGAAGGCGATCGTGTTCGGCGGCGCCGCCTGGCTCGCCATGACGATCGGCGCCTTCGGCGCCTTCTTCGCCGGCAGCGCGGTCTACAGCAGCAACCTCCTCAGCTACTCCATCGACGACGCCGGCGTGTTGAGAGCCGTGCTGTCCGCCGGTTTCTACGGCGCCTGCGTTGCCGTAATAGGGATTGCCGTCGGCTTCCTCGTACGCAGTACTGCGGCGGCGATCGGCGTCCTGCTGGGGCTGCTAATGGTGGCTCCGCTGTTGGCGGAGCTTCTGCCGGGCACGGTCGGTGACGCGCTTACCAAGATCCTGCCGAGCAACGCCGGCGACGCGATGATGAGCGTCACGTCACGTGACACCCTTCTCTCACCGTGGCTGGGCTTCGCCGTCCTGGCGGCCTGGGTGGTCGGATTGCTCGCTGTCGCGGCCGTGACTCTGCGCCGTCGGGACGCATGAGGTAGACGTGGCGACGGATCCACTACGCGGGGTTGGCGGGCGGGCCGCAGCCACGGGGCTGCGGCCCAAGCCCCTCGACGTGGTGCTTGCCGTCCTTTGCGTGCCGGCAACGGTCGTCGGAGCGCTCGCCAGCGGCGACAGCTTCGGTGCCCCCGAGATCGCCGTCATCGCGGTGAGCGCGGCGCTCGTCCTTCTCCGGCACTACGCGCCGATCCCCGTCCTCGCGGCGGCGATCGGCGCGTCGATCGCGTCGGTCGCGGTGACCGACCGCCCGAACGTGTTGATCGCCGTGGTCGTGCTTCTCGTCTTCACTGTGGCCGTCGAGGACGACCGGCGTACCGGCGTCTACGCCGGCCTCGCGGGCATCGCGGGCCTGCTCGTGGTCGTCGTCATCCAGAACCCACCCGACCAGCTGCCCGGCCCGCTGCTCGCAGCAGTGGCATGGCCGGCACTCGCGGTCGCGGCCGCTGACCTGATCCGGACCCGGCGCGAGGCAATCGCGGCCGCGGAAGAGCGCGCGCGCCGAGCCGAGGAAACGCGTGAAGAGGAAGCCCGCCGGCGGGTGGCCGAGGAGCGACTGCACATCGCCCGCGAGGTCCACGACGTGGTTGCCCACCGCATGGCGGTCGTGAATGTGCAGGCCGGCGTCGCCGAGCACCTGCTGCACTCTCGGCCCGACGATGCCGCGGCCGCGCTCCGCATCGTGCGATCGTCGGCGCAGGCCGCGCTCGACAACCTGGGGAGCATCCTCAACGTGCTCCGATCCGCGGGTGAGAGCGACGCCTCCGTCGAGCCCGCGCCGACGCTCACCGACCTCACCGCTCTGATCGACGCCTACCGAGACGCCGGCCTCGCAGTCGAGTACGAGACGAGCGGCTCACCGCGCCCGCTGGCCGACGCCACACAGCTCGCGCTCTACCGCACCGTGCAGGAAGCGCTCACAAACGCGCACAAGTACGGCGACGGACACGTGCGGCTCCGGATCAGCCACGCCGCCGACGGTGTGGCCGTCGAGTTGATCAACCCGGTCGCCGTGCCCGCGATCGGGGATGTCACACCACGATCCGACGCGGCCAGCGAGGCCGGTGCCTTCGGGCTGATGGGCATGCGAGAGCGCGTGCTGGCCGCCGGCGGCTCGCTGCACGTCGGCCCCGACGGCGAGGGCAGGTTCGCCGTCCGCGCACACTTCCCGAATGCCGAGGAGCAGCAATGACCATCCGGGTGGTGCTCGCCGACGACCAGGCGCTTATCCGCTCCGGCTTCCGCGTGCTGATCGACTCCGCCGACGACCTCGAGGTGGTGGGCGAGGCCGGCACCGGCGACGACGCCGTCCGCCTCGCCCGTTCGACGCGCGCCGACGTCGTGCTCATGGACATCCGCATGCCCGGGATGGACGGCATCGCGGCGACGCAGGCGATCACCGGCGACGACGACCTCGCGGGCGTGAAGGTCGTGGTACTCACCACATTCGAGATCGACGCATACGTCATCGAAGCGGTCCGCGCCGGCGCCAGCGGCTTCCTCAGCAAGAGCATCGAGCCAGCCGATCTGCTCGACGCAATCCGCACGGTCGCCGGCGGGGATGCCCTCCTCTCGCCGAAAGCAACCCAGGCGCTCTTGGCTGAGTTCGCGACGACCGCCGCCACGCCCTCAATCCCCGGCGGAATGCTCGATGCCCTCACCACCCGGGAGCGCGAGATGATGACCCTCGCCGCACATGGTCTCTCGAACGACCAGATCGCGGAGCGGCTGTTCCTCTCACCGCTCACGGTCAAGACGCATATCAACCGAGCCATGATGAAGCTCGCCGTCCGCGACCGGGCTCAACTCGTCGTGCTCGCCTACCAGACCGGCCTCGTCCACCCCGCCGACAGCATCGACTAGCCTCAGCCTGGCGGCTCCCATGCCGAAGTGCACAAGTGCCGGCCGAACTCGAGGAGGTGTACGTGGTCCTGCGCGGGAGCGGGCGGATGAAGCTCGACGACGAGATCGTCGAGCTCAAAGAATGGGATGCGGTACGCGTCCCGCCCGGCACGTGGCGAGGCTACGAGGCCGGGCCAGAGGGCCTCGAGATCCTCGTCATCGGCGCGCCCAATCTCGGGGAGGCTCGGCGCGAAGACGTCGATGGCCAGCGCGACTGGTGGGCTGACTAGCCGAGTTGTCCGGACGTTTGATCGTCTCGGTCGCAGCGCAAGCCAGCGCTCGACATCGAAGCCGTGACCTCGACTGGGCCAACGTTCGGAATGACGCCTGAGGGGCTCTCCCGTCGCGAAAGTTCAACGCGCTAGCCGATCTGCTCGGCCAGCCCGATGAGGATCCCCTCAGGGCCTCGGACGTAACAGAGCCGATACTTATCCTCGTACTGCGCCAGTTCACCAACCAACTCGGCTCCGTGCGGGCGGAGCCGGACGAGCGTATCGTCGATGTCCTCCACGGCGAACATGATGCGTAGGTAGCCGAGAGCGTTCACCGGGGCGTTCCGGTGATCGGCGACCGCAGGCGGCGTGAGAAATCGCGAGATCTCGAGCCGGCCGTGGCCGTCCGGCGTGCGCATCATGGCGATCTCGACGCGCATGTTGCGCAGTCCAGTGACGCGCTCTGCCCAGTCTCCTTCGATCATGGCTCGCCCTTCGAGCTCGAGGCCGAGCTCGGCGAAAAAAGAGATAGCGGCATCGAGGGATTCCACCACGATGCCGACGTTGTCCATCCGTTGAAGCGTCACGCGGCCCACTCTAGGCCTGTTGTCGCTTCGACACGCCCACCGGACGAGCGCACCGGCTGACGGTTGCGCCGTCGG
>WNGB01003499.1_pt1 | contig 24600 bp, 18 predicted proteins | sample 5400681 | NCBI WGS metagenome assembly WNGB01 (sample SAMN13153367, study PRJNA577476) | soil metagenome | isolation source: 115 cm soil or saprolite under grassland replicate 2 | place: USA:California | collected 2016-06-15
CGCTCGACCGGCAAGATCTTCGCCCGCAAGTTCACGGTCGCGCACGACTGCGGCCAGATCATCAACCCGCAGGGCCTCAAGCACACGATCGAGGGCAACATCATCCAGGGGCTCAGCCGCACGATCTGGGAAGAAACCAAGTTCGACACCAAGACCGTGACCAGTGTCGACTGGCAAAGCTACCCGATCCTCGACATTACCGAGATGCCGCAGGTGATCGACATCGTGCTGATCGACCGGCCCAACGTCGCGCCCTCCGGCGCCGGCGAGCCGTCGATGCGGCCGCTGTCGGGAGCGATCGCCAACGCGATCTTCGACGCCACCGGCGTGCGGCTGCGCCGCGTGCCGTTCACGCCCGACCGCGTGCGCGCCGCGATGTCGTGAGGTTCACCGCAACCTCAAACACGAGGGCCGGCCCCACGGGGCCGGCCTTTTTCTTAGAGCATGATCCGGAAAAGTAGAAACGTCGTCCCGAATTTCGCCATAGCGCGTCAAAGACGCGCGTAAACGCACTTTAGGCTCAACTTGTTCGCAAGACCGCCTCTGCATCATATCCATAGAGCCGCTCCTGTTCCGGCGGAAAGGTCGCTGACTCAAGGATTCGGTTCGCCCGCATGCGAGCGTTGCGATCCGCGATCGCGCCGGCATCGGTCATCTGGTAGAGCCCCTCCTCGTGGCGGGAGAGCTCCTGCATCCAGGCCGTGCGCGGCTGCCGAAGCAGTACGTAGCGTTCAAGCGCGGCGACCGGATCCTGAGGACTTGCAGCGAGACAACCGGCGAGGACGTAGGCATCCTCGATGCTCTGCGCGGCGCCCTGAGCATAAAACGGCATCATCGGATGGGCGGCGTCGCCCAACAGAATCACCCGCCCCACGCGCCAATCCGGCAGCGGCTCGCGATCGTACAGCGCCTGGCGAAGCACCCGCGGGGTCGCTGCAATGATTGTTCGGATGGTGTCGTGCCAGCCGACGTATTCCGCAAGCGCATCCTCGACGCGTCCCTCGGCTAACCACGACTCCCGCGCCGGCTGTTCCGAGCGGCTGATGCCGATCCAGTTGAAGGTGCGTCCCGCCGATACGTAGTACTGGACGATGCTCCGGTTGGGTCCCATCCAGACGCCGGTCACCCGGCCGAGATCGAGATGGGCAAGCCGCTCCGCCGGGACGAGCCCGCGCCAGGCGACGTTGCCGGTGTAGCGGGGCAACTCCCGCCCGAACAGCTGCGCTCGCACCGTCGAATGGATTCCGTCCGCACCGATGAGGACGTCGCCGGTAGCAGCGGTGCCATCGGCGAGCGTGACGGTGACACCGCGTGCGTCCTGCTCGAAACGGTCGACATGCGCGTTCAGGCGGAAGCCTGTGTCGCCGAGGCCGCCGAGGAGCACGTCGAGCAAATCAGCGCGGTGTGCGTGATAGTAGGGCGCACCGAAATGCGCCTCCGCCCGCTCGCCGAGCGGTGTCCAGTAGAGGCGGTCGCCATCATCCCAGGCCCGGTAGTCCCGTCCCTCCGGATAAACGGCCACACTCGCCAATGCGTCACCGAGGCCGAGCGTCCGAAGAACGCGTGTCGCATTGGCACTGAGCTGAATGCCGGCTCCAACCTGACTGAAAGCCTTCGCCTGCTCGAACAGAAGCGCTTCGATGCCGCGCTGCCGGAGCGCCAGCGCCGTGGTGATGCCGCCGATCCCGCCGCCCGCGATCAGGATTTTGAGATGGCCGTGGGGCATGACTTCCTCTTGGACGATTTCAGACGTAACCTTGAAGAGCCCGTCGGGCGGATAGGTAGAGCGGAGCGAAACCTATATCACCTCCAGATGGGCAAGGACGTGACAATGACAACGATGAATTCAAAACACCTCATGCTGGGTGCCGGTCTTGCGTTGGCCTTGATGTTCAGCGACGGCACGGCCGGCGCGCAAAACTATCCGACGCGCGCGATCACGGTAATCATCCCGTTCGCCGGCGGCAGCGCAAGCGACGTGGTCAGCCGCATCATGTTCGACAAGATGTCGAGGTCGATGAAGCAGCCGATCATCGTCGAAAATCGGCCCGGCGCGGGCGGGAATACTGGCACCGCCGCAGCAGCGAAGGCCCCGCCAGACGGCTATACACTCGTCGGCGGCGGCTCGGGCCCGGTCGCGGCCAACAAGACGCTGTACAAGGAACTCGGCTACGACCCGGAAAAGGATTTTGAAACCATCTCGCCGTTCGCGGCCTTCACAATCGTGGTGGTGGCAAGCAACAAACTGCCGGTCAACAGCCTGCAAGAGCTGATCGCCTATGCCAAGGCGCGCCCTGGCCAGCTCAATTACGGTTCGGTCGGCATCGGCAGCTCGCAGCATCTGGCCGGCGAGTATTTCAACCAGGTCGCCGGGGTGAAGGTCACGCATGTGCCCTACCGCAACATCGCTCAATACACACCGGATCTGATCGCCGGCGCGGTTCCGCTTGGCTTCCAGTGGCTCCCGAACGTCTCCGGCGCGCTCGAAGCCAAGGGCGCAAAGGCATTGGCCGTCGCCGGCGCCAACCGGCTCGATGCCCTGGCCAGCACGCCGACCACCAAGGAGGCCGGACTGCCTGAATACGTAGTCTCCGGCTGGTTTGCGTTGCTGGCGCCGAAAGGCACCCCAGCTGAAATCGTCACGAAGCTCAACACCGAACTGGCCGTGGCGCTTGCCGATCCTGAGGTTCGTGCAAAATTCCAGTTGCAGGGTGCGGAGCCGGTATCGCTTCCTCCGGATCAGGCCAAGAAGTTCATCTCAGACGAAGTGAAAAAGTATCGCGACATCATCACCAAGGCGGGCATTCCGCAGATCGAGTAGCAGCGCAACCGATCAATCGCTTTCGTGGCAATTCAGGAACGGGTTTTCATCGTCGGCGCGGGGCCTGTCGGCCTCCTCGCCGCCGCGAATCTGGTGCGCAGCGGCGTTCCAGTGACCGTGTTCGAGGCGGGCCCTAATCTGAGCGAGGAGTCGCGCGCTTCGACATTCCACCCGCCGACCCTCGACATGCTCGACCGGCTCGGCGCCGCAAAGCCGTTGATTGCGCAGGGGCTCATCGCGCCGACGTTCCAGTACCGCACAAAGCGGCACGGCATCCTGGCGCAATTCGACTTCGGCGCCATCGCGGACGCGACCGGCCACCCCTACCGGGTGCAGAGCGAGCAGTCCCGGCTGACTCGCATCCTGTACGACCGGCTTCGGACCGAACCGGGATTCGAGATTGAATTCGGCAGCGCCGTCGAGGGCGTCACCCAACACCGCGATAGCGTCGAGATCGCGATCGAACAAAACGGACGGACCAAGACGCGGACCGGGCGCTGGCTGATCGGCGCCGATGGCGCGCGCAGCGACGTGCGGCGATCGCTCGGCATCGAGTTCCAGGGGTTCACGTGGCCGGAGCGGTTTCTCGTCATCAGCACGCCGTTCGACTTTGGCAAAATCATTCCGGGGCTGGTCGAGGTTTGCTACGTCGCCGATCCGCAGCGTTGGCACTTCCTGTTGCAGATTCCCGGGCTATGCCGCGTGATGTTTCCTGTTGCACCGCACGAGAGCGACGAACTGGCCTTGAACCCCGCCTTTGCGCAGTCCCTGATGGCGACCGTCGTGCCTAGTCTCTCCTATTTTGAGATCGCGCACGTCACGCTTTACCGGGTTCACCAACGGGTCGCCAAGACCTTTGCGCTTGGGCGCACGTTCCTGGTTGGCGACGCGGCACATATCAACAATCCCCTTGGGGGCATGGGTATGAACGGCGGAATTCACGATGCGATCAATTTGACCGAACGGTTGGCGGACGTCTGGCATGGACAAAGTGGCGCTGCCGAGCTTGAACGCTTCGATCGCCAGCGAAGGTTGGTCACGCTCGAGTACATCGAGACGCAATCGATCCAGAACAAGCGCAACCTCGAATCCGATGGCGAGGAATTTGGACGGGCGCTGCGGCACATCGCAGCCGACAGTGGCCGAACCTACGATTATCTGCTGCTGGTCTCGATGATCGCCAGCCTGCGGCGAGCGAAAGAGTTGGGGTGACCACGCGGTTAGGAGGAAGCTCAAGCTCATGACGACGGCACCTGCCATTGCCCCGCGCGTTCAAACAGCCGCATGCCTGCGGGTGGTCACCTTCGCTGCGTCGGCACTGGCGGCGTTTTTCGTCTCCGTGCCGGTCCACGCTCAGACCATTCAAATCGTCGCCTTGGGCGCCAGCAACACGGCCGGCAAGGGCGTGAGCGCGTCCTCCGCGTGGCCCGCGCAGCTCCACGCGATGCTCAGGGCCAAAGGTTACGATGCGCGTGTTACAAACGCGGGTATCAATGGCGATGACATGGGCCGCATGCTGGCGCGCGCCGCAAACGCGGTTCCAAGCAGCACTCAGATCGTCATTCTGGACAAGGCCGCCAGCAACGACAGGCTGAGAGGCATCAATACCGAGGCCAACATTGCGGCGATCAGCAACCAGCTGCGGGCGCGCAACATCAAAACCATCGTCGTCGCCGGGATGCATGGTTGGGCGGGCGGGCGGCTGCAGCCGGATGGCATTCACATTACCGAAGCGGGCCACGCTGCCGTGGCATCCAGGCTCCTGCCCCAGGTCACCGCGGCAATAGGCAGCCGTACGAGCCGCTAGGCCGGTGCGGCAAGGGTCGCCGGTGCCGGTTCCCGAAATCGCGTTTGCAGCGGCCCATGCTTCATGGTTCTTATCCCGCGCAACAACCAAGGATGGCTCAAGGTGAAACAGGTCGAAGCGGCGGTCATCGGCGTCGGATGGGTCGGCGGTACGCGTGCGGAAACGCTGGCGCGTACCGCGCTCGTCGACAAGCTGCATCTTTGCGAGATCCGCCCCGACCGTCTCGCCGAGGTGAAGGCGCTCTATCGGCCGGCAACCGCGACGCTCGACTATCAGGACATCATCAGGAACGAAAACATCTCGGTCGTGTACGTCTCGACCACGCCGGAATCCAACCACTATCCGATCGCCCGCGACTGCCTGAAGTCCGGCAAGAACGTGATGCTGGAAAAGCCGATCGCGCTCGAACTGTGGGAAGCCGACGAGCTGATCATGCTGGCGAAGCGCAACAACGTGAAATTCACCATCGGCTATTCGCAGCGCTTCAACACCAAGATCGCCTACGCCAAGAAAAAGATCGTCGACGGCACCCTCGGCAAGGTCGTGTCCGTGCTGGTCAGCCGCCACCTCTCGCGCAGCCTCGGCAAGAAGATCGCGAGCCGCGTGCGGCTCTCGCCCGTCGTCATGGAATCCACCCACGACCTCGACTTCGTGTTCTGGCTGCTCGAGCCCGCCAAGCCGGTGCGGGTCTATTCCCAGGGCGCCTATGGCTACATGCAGCCGATCAACGGCTCGCACGACGTCATGTTCACCACCGTCACCATGGACAACGGCGTGGTGGTGATGATCGGCGGCGGCTGGAATTTTCCGCCGAGCTACCCGAACTACTGCGCGACCTGGATCGAGATCACCGGCACCGACGGCGCCCTGGTGCTCGACGACACCCAGCGCGACAATTGGCTCAATACCGAGAAACGCGGCCAGGAATTCCCGATGTCCTCGATGCCGGGCGAAATGGTGGATCATGTGTTCGCCGGCGGCATGGGCCCGGAAACGATCCATTTCCTCGAAGCCTGCATCCGCAACTCGCCGGTCATGGTCAAGCCGGAGAGCGCGCGCACGGTGATGGAAACCTACACCGCCGCCGATCTCTCCGCCGACCGCAACGCGCCGGTCGATCTGCCGCTCACCAACGAGACCATCGCGGCGGTCGCAGACTTCAAGGCGAAAACCCGGGCGGGGGACAACAAATGAGAACCCCATCCAAGGACATTGGGCTTGCCATCGTGGGCGGCGGCCGCGTCGGGCTCTTTCGCGGCGAGGTGGCGAACCGCCACCCGGCGGTGAAGTGGATCGGGCTCGCCGAGAAGAACCCGAACCGCGCCGGCGAGGTGGCGCCCCGCATCGGCGCCGACTTCGTCACCCAGAGCCACCGCGAGCTGCTGAGCCGGCCCGAGGTGACCTGCGCCATCATCGCGACCGACGAGCATCTGCACGTCGATCCGATCCTGGCGGCGGTCGAGCGCGGCGTACCGATGCTGATCGAGAAGCCGCTGGCGACTGACCTCGCGGAATCGGCGCGCGTGCTCAAGGCCATCACCGACGCCAGGCTCGACGCGGTCGTCGGCTATACCCAGCGCTTCCGCCGCAAGTGGCTCGGCGCCAAGGAGAAGGTGCGCACCGGCGCGCTCGGCGACGTGACGCTGGTCACCTCGCGCGCGTTCATGAACCGGCTGGTGGCGATCGACAACTACAAGCGCACCGACGATCCGACCACGATCTCGCCGATGGTGATCTCCGGCACCCACGCGCTCGACATCGTGATGTGGTACATGGAGAAGAAGACGCCGGTCGAGTGCTACGCGCGCTCGATCGACAAGGTGCTGGGGCCCCTCTACCAGGGCATCGACGCCACCGCCGGCATGATCATGTTCTCCGACGGCAGCGTCTACCATCTCAACATCTCGTGGGCGCTGCCGGTGACCTGGCCGGGCGCGGTCTACAGCCTCGAAGTCGCGATCAACGGCACCGACGGCGTGCTCACCATCGACGACACCCACCGCGACATGGTACTGGCGGTGTCGAAGCCTCAGCTCGAAGGCTACAATCCGGACACGACGCGGCTCGTTGATTTCATGGGCAGCTATCCGCCTGGCGACATGGCGCTCGGCGAGCTGCGTGGGCCGATGCGGGAGGAAACCGATTCCTGGCTCAACCGGATGGCGCTCGGCGTGCCCACGCAAGCCTGCACCGCCGCGGAGGCGCACCGCAACCTTATGCTCACCAAGGCGCTCGACCTGTCGGCGCGCCGCAAGCAGCCGGTGAAGCTGCCGCTCACCCCGGAGGAAGAACGCGCGGCGGCTTGAACGCCTCGTCGCGTTGAGGCCGCCTTGTTTGCTTGATCTGCGCAGAAACGAACCGCCGATTGAAAATAACAACGAGGGAGGAAGCCCATGACCAGGAGAATGATTGCAGTCGCCACAGGTTTCGCAGCGGCATTGAGCGCCGGACTTGCAGCCGGAGAACCCGCGAAGGAGCAGCACGGAGCCGGCCTCGTCGAAATCATGATGGCGACCCAGAGCCATCACGCCAAGCTCTGGTACGCCGGCAATGCCCGCAACTGGGACCTCGCCGACTATCAGATCGACGAGCTCAAGGAAGGGCTCGAAGACGCCGCCAAGCAGATCCCCGACTACAAGGGCGTGCCGATCGGCAGCATGATCGAGAACCTGATGATGCCGCCGATCGCCGAGGTCGAGAGCGCCATCAAGGCGCAGGACCGGGCCAAGTTCGTGGCCGCCTACGACAAGCTGACGGCAGCCTGCAACGCCTGCCACAACGGGTCGAAGCGCGGCTTCGTCGTGATCCAGCGGCCGGCCGGCGCGGCGTTTCCGAACCAGGCGTTCGCGCCGAAGCGAAAATGAGCCGCACCGCTAGTGTCCCGATTCCGAAGTTCGCAAACAATCGCGGCACATTCTCATGCGAACTTCGGAATCAAAGGGACACTAGCAACTTTATGATTCTAGTGCCCTTTTGAACCCGAAGTTCGCAATCGGACTCGCGGCACTGGTGTGCGAACTTCGGGTTCGGGGCACTAGTGCCGTCGCGCCGGGCGGGCGGGCGATGTTAGGGTGGGCAGGGACCGCGGCGGGAAAAGCCGCGGCCCGTGCCGAAGGAGCGACGCCGATGAGGCGAATGTTCTGGGTTTTTTGTGCCACCATGGCCTTGGCCGCACCGGCGCAGGCCGAGGACGTCGCCGCCTTCTACAGCGGCAAGACCATCCGCCTGGTGGTCGGCATCGACGTCGGCTCCGGCTACGACGTGAACGCGCGGCTGCTCGCCCGCCACCTCGCCAGCCACATTCCGGGCCGGCCCACGATCGTGGTGCAGAACCAGCCCGGCGCCGGCTCCGCCACCATGACGAACCAGCTCTACACCGCCGGCCCGTTCGACGGCACCGTGATCGGCGCCGCCTTCGCCGGCATGCCCACGCTCCCGCTGCTCGCGCCGAGCGGCGGCATCCGCTTCGAACCGGTGAAGCTGCTCTGGCTCGGCAACACCAACCGCGAGACCCACGTCACCTACGTTTGGCACAACTCGCCGGTGCAAAGCCTCGCCGAGGTCAAGACCAAGCAGCTGATCATGGGCGCGCAGGCGCCAGGCTCCTCGCAGGTCGACTTCCCGCTGGTGGCGAACGCGCTGTTCGGGCTCAAGTTCAAGGTCATCGCCGGCTACCAGAGCACGGCCAAGATCAACCTCGCGCTCGAAAGCGGCGAGGTGCAGGGCACGATCGCGGCCTGGACCAGCGTGAAGACGCTGAGCTCGCAGTGGCTCGCCGACAAGAAGATCAAGGTCATCGCGCAATGGGCGCTACGGCCGAACGCGGAACTGCCGGGCGTGGCCAATGCGCTCGATCTCGCCAAGACCGAGCCCGAGCAGGCGGCGCTGCGGCTCGTGATGGCGCGGCTCGACATCGGCCGGCCGTTCTTCGTGCCGCCGGGCGTGCCCGCCGACCGCGTCGCCGCGCTGCGCAAGGCGTTCGACGAGACGATGAAGGACAAGGCCTATCTCGACGAGGCAAAGAAGCTCAGCATCGACGTCGACCCGCTCAATGGCGCTGAGCTGGCGGCGCTGGTCGAGCAGATCGCGAAGACGCCGGCCGATACCGTCGCGCGGGTGCGCGCCGCGCTGGAGAACAAGTAGTCAAGATTTTTATCGCGCAGCCACTTGAGAAAGGCGCCGCGACCATCGGAGAATAGGCTCGACAAGACAAGAACCGCCTGAACCAAAAGGGCGATATCAAAGGGAGGCACCATGACGTCCGCACATCCGCGACGGATGCTGACCGCCATTGCTGTGGCAATGACCGTGGCAGGCGCGATCGGCTCATCCGCACTCGCGCAGGAGCCTCGAACCCCGAAAGACTACAATCAGCGCTCGCTCGAAATCTTCGAGTTCAGGAAGGCCGCCCCGAGCGGCCCGGAACGGGGCCAGGAAATTTTCTATTACAAGTGCTGGTTCTGCCATAACGAGTTCGTCACCGACGTTCCCCACATCGCGGGCCTGTACAAGAAGGCCACGATGCTCTCCGGATCGCCCGTGAACGACGCCAACGTGCGAGAGAAAATCCGCAACGGCGGTCCGGGCATGCCGGCCTACAAATACGTGCTGAACGACGCCGACCTGAACGATCTCGTGAGCTACGTGCGGGAGAAGTGCTGCTGGGATTCCGACAGCCCGCCGCCCAATCCCCGCTATATCGCGCGCTGAAGGAGCGAGCCATGACGAGGCGAATCCTGTTTGGCGGATGGTGTGCGGCATTGATGGTGTCGCTGATCGCCCTCTCACAGCCCGCGCAGGCGCAGAGTGGACACAAGCTGCTGGGCGGCCCGCAGGGCGTCGTGAAGTCGAGCAAGGGCGACCTGCTCGAAGGCATGATGGTCCAGCTGATCGCGCAGAAGACCGCGATCCGGACCACGGTCTACAGCGACGCCGACGGCCGCTACGAATTCCCCAAGCTCGAACCCGGCACCTACACCTTGCGGATCGCCCAGCCGCGCGAGTTCCGCCCCTACGTCAAGGACAAGGTCGAGATCAGCGGCGCGCCGCAGCTCGAGGACATCACGCTCACGCGCATCACCAATGCCGAGCTGCTGCCGCACACGCCCGAGATCGCGGCCCAGATGACCGGCTCGGAATGGTTGATGAGCCTCGACGGCACCGGCGAGGAGAAGAAGCTCCTGACCACCAGCTGCAACTGGTGCCATTCGTATCAGCAGATTTTCCGCAACCGCTACGACGAGCAGAGCTGGGCCCACATCATCAAGCGCATGACCCACGGGGCCGGCTCGCCGCTCATCCACATGCGGCCGACCGGCCGGTTCAACGCCGCCGCCGAAGCGCAGTTCGTCAAATGGCTGGCGCGGGTGCGCGGCCCCGAGTCCAAGGACCCGCCGTTCGTTACCTTGCCGCGGCCACAGGGGCGAGCGACGCGGGCCATCATCACCGAATACGAATTGCCGCGGCTCGAGCTCGCCACCCACGACGTCTGGGGCGACTCGAAGGGCTACCTCTGGTACACGCCGCACCGCAGCTCCTTCATCGGGCGGCTCGATCCGAAGACCGGCGCGGTCAAGGAATATCGCGTGCCGCAGGTCGAGCCCGGCGTGCTTCCGGGCTCGCATTGGATCTACGTCGACAAGGACGACATTGTCTGGGGCTCGGAGAACTGGCAGCACAGCATCTGGCGCTTCGATCCCAAGACGGAACAGTTTCAACGCATCATGTGGAAGGTGCCGGAGCCGGTGAACAACCCGATGGGCGGCAACTACGCGATCGGCCGCGAGGGCTTCATCTGGCGGGCGCGCGACAAGGCGGTCACCAAGATTCATCCGCTGACCGGCGAGCGCGTTCTGCGATACCCGACCAAGAAATTTCCGGGCACCTACGGCGCCGCGGTCAGCCAGGACGGTCGCTATTTCGGCGGCGGCGCTTGGCCGCGCGACGGCGTGATCGTGGCCGACACCGAAACCGGCGAGCTGTTCGAGCCCGACTCGAGCCCGAATTCCGGACCGGCGCGCGGTGAGTTCGACCCGGCCGGCAACTACTGGAGCGCGGGTCGCGGGGGCATGCTGGTCAAGTTTGACATCGCGAAGAAGCGGATCTTCGAATATCGCCTGCCGACGCCCTACGCGTCGCTCTACACGACGCACCCCGACAAGAATGGCGAGGTCTGGGCCGGAATGATGCATTCGGGCCGCTACGTCCGCTTCAATCCGAAGACCGAGCAGTGGACCGAATACGTGCTGCCGGAGCCCTATGGGCTCGACCGGCAGTCCTGGGTCGACAATTCCACCGACCCGGTGACGGTCTGGTACGTGGATCACGACGGCTGGATCGTGCGCATTCAGCCGCTGGAATAGTGGCGCGTCGCATCAAGAGGCTGAGGCAAACGAGCGGATCAGGAGAACAGCCATGGCAAAGCGATGTAACCTTCTGCAAGGGATCATGACCCTGGCCGTCGCATTGTCGCTGATGGCGCTCGCGCCGCCAGCGCAGGCGCAAGGCACGCACAAGCTCCTGGGCGGCCCGCATGGCGTCGTGAAGTCGAACAAGGGCGACCCGCTCGAAGGCATGATGGTGCAGCTGATCGCGCAGAAGAACGCGATCAGGACCACGGTCTACAGCGATGCCGACGGCCGCTACGAATTTCCCAAGCTCGAGGCCGGCACCTACACGCTGCGGATCGCGCAGCCGCGCGAGTTCCGGCCCTATGCAAAGGAGAAGGTCGAGATCAGCGGGGCGAACGCGCTCGAGGAGATCGTGCTCACGCGCATCACCAATGCCGAGCTCCTCCCGCACACGCCCGAGATCGCCGCCCAGATGACCGGATCGGAATGGCTCATGAGCCTCGCCGGCAGCGGTGACGAGAAGAAGCTCCTGACGGTGAACTGCAACTGGTGCCACTCCTACCAGCAGATTTTCCGCAACCATTACGATGAGACGAGCTGGGGCCACATCATCAATCGGATGACCAAGGGCGCCGGCTCGCCGCTGATCAACATGCGGCCGCGCGGCCGCTTCAACGACGACGACACGGCGCGGCTGGTGAAGTGGCTCGCGACCGTGCGCGGGCCGGAGGCCAAGGACCCGCCCTTCGTCACCCTGCCGCGCCCGCAGGGCCGCCAGACCCGCGTCGTCATCACCGAATACGAGTTGCCGCGGCTCGATCTCGCCACCCACGACGTGGTCGCCGACACGCAGGGCAACATCTGGTACAGCCCGCATCGCAGCTCCTATATCGGGCGGCTCGATCCGAAGACCGGCGCCGTCAAGGAGTTCCAGATTCCGCGCGAAGGCGCCGGCGTGCTGCCGGGCACGCACTGGATCTACGTCGACAAGAACGACGTGGTCTGGGGCACGGAGAACTGGAGCCACAACATCTATCGGTTCGATCCGAAGACGAACGACTTCAAGCGCATCCCGTGGAAGGTCACCGAGCCGGTGAATTCGCCGGCGGTCGGCAACGTCGCGTTCGATCCTGACGGCTTCATCTGGCGCACCCGCGACAAGAAAGTCTCCAAGGTCGAGGCGCTGACCGGCAATGTGGTGACGAGCTATCCGACCAAGAAGTTCGCCTCAACCTATGGCAGCGCCATGAGCAAGGACGGCCGCTACTTCGGCGGCGGCGCCTGGCCGCGCGACGGGGTCGTGGTGGTCGACACCAAGACCGGCGAGGTGTTCGAGCCCGACTCGAGCCCGAATTCCGGTCCGGCGCGCGGCGAGTTCGATCCCGACGGCAACTACTGGGCTGCCGGCCGCGGCGGCATGCTGGTGAAGTTCGACACCACGAAGAAGCGCATCTTCGAGTATCGCCTGCCCACGCCTTACGCGTCGCTCTACACCACGCATGCCGACAAGAACGGCGAAATCTGGGCCGGCATGATGCACGCCGGCCGCTACGTCCGCTTCAACCCGAAGAGCGAGCAGTGGACCGAATACGTGCTGCCCGAGCCTTATGGCCTCGACCGGCAATCCTGGATCGACAATTCAACCAATCCGGTCACGGTCTGGTACACCGACCACGAGGGCTACATCGTGCGCATCCAGCCGCTGGAGTAGCTTTGTGCAGGAATAGCTCCGACCGGGCCGCGCGCTCCGTTACCCTCGCCCCGCGTTAGCAGGGAGAGGGTATCCGAGTTTCGCCTCGCAAGCACACCCAACACTCACAACCCAAACAGCCGCGTCGCGTTCTTGTTGAGCACGGCCTCCTTCTCGTCGTCGGGCACCAACAGCGCCTTGACCCGACGCACGCACTCGCCGGTGCCCATATCGTACGGATAGTCGCTGCCGAGCAGCACGCGCGTCGCGCCGGCCCACCCGACCAGGAATTCGAGCTGCGGCTGCGCGTGCAGGATCGTGTCGTAGTACAAGCGGTCGAGCCACGGCTGCGGCGATTGCTTGACGTTGACCTTCGGCTCGCCCCGCACCTGCCAGCCGTGCACCCAGCGCCCGGCCTGATACGGCACGAAGCCGCCGCCGTGCACTAGCAGCACGTTGAGCTTCGGATGCCGCTCCAGCACGCCGCCGAACACGAGGCAGGCCGCCGCGATGGTGGTGTCGAGCGGGTTGCCGATCAGGTTGTTGAGATAATAGGAGCGCATGCGCTCGACGCCGGCGACGTTCACGGGATGCACGAGGACGAAGGCGCCAAGCGCAGCGGCCTCGGTCCACAGCGGCTCAAGCGCGGGGTCGTCGAGGTTCTTGCCCTGCACGTTCGAGCCGATCATGGTGCCGCGCAGCCCGAGCGTGCAGACCGCGCGCCGGAGTTCGTCGATCGCGCGCTCCGGCGCCTGCATCGGCAAGGTTGCGATGCCGAGGAAGCGCTCGGGATGCGTCTTCACGAGCTTGGCGATCTGGTCGTTCTGCAGCGCCGCGCATGTGGCCGCCAAGTCGGGATCCTGATCATAAAAATAGGTCTGCGGCGTCGCCGAGAGCACCTGGATGTCGACTTCGGCCGCATCCATGTCGGCGAAACGCCGCTCAATATCGAAGCCGCCGCGCGGGAACGGCCGGTAGGCGGTGCCGGCCACATCGAGCACGGCGAAATCGGCATCGATCGCCATGAGCCGCGGCGCGATCTTCGGGGCCTCCTTCTGCAGCAGCCCCATTGTCTCCTCGGTGAGGACATGAGTGTGAACGTCAATGCTACGCATTCGCTTCCTTCCTTCGGCGCCGCCGCGCGGCCGGCTGGTGTCCCGATTCCGAAGTTTGCAAGCACGCGCGGCACGTTCTAGTGCGAACTTCGAAGGACACTAGCAACTTCTTACGCTTCCTAGTGCCCTCCAACCCGAAGTTCGCGATCGGACTCGCGGCACTGGCGCGCCAGCTTCGGGTTGGGGCACCAGGTCGCATCGTTGCTTCTCGGTCGCGGTCCCTGTGTTATACCCCTGCATGAAGGCCACAGGAGAAGGCGAATGAAAAGGGCATTGCTGGCACTAACCGTCATTTTCGGCACCAGCGCCGTCGCGTCGGCCCAGCAGGACGTCGCCGACTTCTACCGTGGCAAGATGATCCGCGTGGTGGTTGGTGTCGGCGTCGGCTCGGGCTACGACATCAACGCGCGCGCCGTCGCCCGGCATATGTCGGCGCACATCCCCGGCAACCCGACCGTGATCGTGCAGAACCAGCCCGGCGCCGGCAGCGTCACCATGGCCAACGCGCTCTACAACAACGGTCCGTTCGACGGCACCGCGATCGGCGTGCCGTTCAACGGCCTGCCGACGACGCCGCTCCTGCAGCCGGCCGGCGTGCGCTTCGATCCGGTGAAGCTCGTCTGGATCGGGAGCAGCAACCGGGAGACGCAGATCACCTATCTGTGGCACACCGCCCCGGTCGAGAAGTTCGAGGACATCCGCAACACGCAGATCGTGGTCGGCGCGCAGGCGCCCGGCACCACCCAGTTCGACTTTCCGATGCTGGTGAACGCGCTGTTCGGGTTCAAGTTCAAGGTCATCACCGGCTATGAGAGCACCCCGAAAATCCATCTCGCGATGGAGAGCGGCGAGGTGCAGGGCAACGCCGCCACCAACTGGACCACGGTGCGCTCACTCAACCCGCACTGGATCACGGAAAAGAAAATCAAGGTGCTGGCGCAGTGGGCGCTGCGCAGGCATCCCGAGCTTGCCGGCGTGCCGATGGTGCTCGATCTCGCCAAGGGCGACGCCGAGCGGCAAGCGCTGCTGCTGCTCCTGGCGCGACTCGAATACGGCCGGCCGTTCTTTGTGCCACCGGGGGTGCCGGCCGAGCGCGTCAATGCGCTGCGGCGCGCGTTCGACGCCACCATGAAGGACAAGGAGTTCCTGGCCGAGGCCGAGAAGCTCAAGCTCGACATCGATCCGCTGACCGGCGAGCAGGTCGCCGCGCTGGTCGAGCAGGTGGCGCGCACGGCGCCGGAGACCGCCGCCCGTGTGAGGGCGGCGTTGGAGGCAAAGTAGTCTTATCGCCCGCGCAGCGGCTTGACGCCGAGTTCGCTGGCAAATGCGTCGAGCTGCTCGATCAATTCGCGCGGCATCGGCACGCCATTCGCGAGCCGGTCGGCGCGCCGGGTGCGGCGTTCCTGTCCGGGCAGGCGCACCGCGTCGAAGCCGGGCAGCGGCTTCGACGTGCGCAGGTCGCGCAGGTGCCGGTCCATCTCGGCCTTGAACGTGTCGAGCGGCGTGAAGCGGGCGACATCGAGCGCGATGATGAAGTGCCCGGTGTTGCAGGCATCGGTGTCGTTGAAGTTGAAATCGAACACGTCGCGGCCGAAGGCGGCGCCGTTGAGCGGGCCGGACAGGAGCCCGAGCACGAGCGCGAGCCCGCTGCCCTTGTAGCCGCCGATCGGCAGCAGCACGCCCTCGCCGCTGCGCGCCGGATCGGTGAGCGGGCGCGCGTCCTTGGTGTTGACCATCCAGCCTTCCGGCAACGGCTTGCCCTGCAGGCGGTGCGACTTGATGGTGCCGTAGGAGACGACCGAGGTCGCGATGTCGAGCACGACCGGCGCCTCCTCCCCGGCCGGAATCGCGAACGCGACCGGATTGGTGCCGAGCAGCGATTCGACGCCGCCCCAGGCCGGCATGTGGTTGGCGCTCGCCACCACGCCGTAGATGCCGACCATGCCGTGCGCGAGCGGCAGGGCCGCGTAGACCCCGGCGGCGCCGGCATGGTTCGAGCGCCGCGCGCCGACCCAGCCGATGCCGCTGGCGCGCGCCAGTTCGATCGCGGTCTCGGCCGCGCGCGCCATCACCAGGTGGCCCATGCCGTTGTCGCCGTCGACGAGCGCGGTCGCCGGCGCGGTCCGCTCGACGCGGATGTCGGGACGCGGGTTGACCCCGCCGCCGCGCAGGCGCCGCACATATTGCGGCAGGCGGAAAATCCCGTGGGCGTCGGCGCCGGTCAGATCGGCCTCGCTCATCAGCTCGGCGACCTTGCCGGCGTCCGCGGGCGGAAGCCCGACCTTGGCGAGCGAATCCGCGATGAAGCCCGCGATCGCCCGCGCCGGAACCCGCTCGGCTGCTCCTATTTGGTTCATTTTGCCGCCCTGGATTGGCTTCCACGTCGGCCTTTTGCATAGCCGGGCGGACATCAGACCGTCTAGCCGCGGGCGCCGATTTGGCTATAAACGCACCCTTCAAAAACAGCCATATTCGGAATTCCACATGGATACCAAGACCGCGGCCAGCCGCGCGCATCATCAGCCGCGCATCGAGGACGATTATCTGGTGCGCGGCGCCGGCCGCTTCGTTGCCGACGGCGCCGAGCCCGGGCAGGCCTACGCGGCCTTCATGCGCTCGCCGCACGCGTTCGCGCGCATCGTCTCGGTCGACATTGCGGAGGCGAGGCGCGGCAAAGGCGTGATCGCGGTGCTGACCGGCAAGGACATGGAGGCGGCCGGCGTCGGCAATGTCGGCCGCCACGCGCCGCTCTCCGGGCGCGGCGGCAAGAAGCTGATCATGCCGAACCGGCCGGCGCTCGCCCGCGACCGCGTGATGCACATCGGTGAGCCGGTCGCGGTGGTGATCGCGGAGACCGCGCTCGCCGCGCAGGACGCCGCCGAGCGGATCGTGGTCGAGTACGAAGAACTCAAGCCGGTCGTCGACGTGCGCGATGCGGTCAAGCCGGACGCCCCGCAGCTCTGGCCGGAAGCGCCGGGCAACATCGCGGTCGATTGGCCGGGCCTCGCGCAGGACCCCGACGCCAATGCCGGCAAGGTCGACGAGGTCATCCGTTCCGCCGCGCACGTCGCGCGCGTCGCGGTGATGAACCAGCGCATCAATGTCGCCTCGATGGAAACGCGCGGGGTGACGGCGCGCTACGACAAGGCCGCTGATCGCTTCACGCTGCGCGCCTGCTCGCAGAGCGCCGGCGCGCTGCGCGACAACATCCTCGGCATCATGAACTGGCCGAAGGAGCGGCTGCAGGTCATCACCGAGGACGTCGGCGGCGCCTTCGGGCTGAAGACCGGCGCCTATCCGGACTACATCGCGGTGATGATCGGCGCCAAGATCACGGGCCGGACCGTGCACTGGATGTCGACGCGCTCGGAGGCGTTTCTCAGCGACGGACAGGCGCGCGACGCGTTCAGCGAGGGCGAGCTGGCGCTCGACGAGAAGGGCAAGTTCCTGGCGCTGCGCATTCGCCACCTCGGCAACATGGGCGCCTACATCGGCTCGGTCGGTGCCAACATCCAGACGCTCAATTTCACGCGCTGCCTGCCCGGCATGTACGACATCAAGCACATCGATGTGACCGCGCGATGCGTGTTCACCAACACGGTGCCGACCTCGCCCTATCGCGGCGCCGGCCGCCCCGAGGCCAACTACGTGCTGGAGAAGCTGGTCGACGAAGCCGCGCGCATGACCGGCATCGATCCGGTCAAACTGCGCCGCCGCAACCTGATCAAGCCGTCGGCGATGCCGTACAAGACCGCGATCGGCACGACTTATGACTCCGGCGAGTTCGAAGCGATCCTCGACCAGGCGGTCGCGCTCGCCGACTACGCCGGCTTCAAGCAGCGCAAGCGCGAGTCCGCCAGGCGCGGCAAGTATCGCGGCATCGGCGTCTCCTGCATGCTCGAGCATGCCGGCGGCATGCCGCTCGAGAGCGCGTCGCTGCTGTTTCCCGGCGGCGAGACCGCGGTGCTGGCGCTCAACGTGCAGTCGACCGGCCAGGGCCACGCCAACATCTTCCCCCGCATCGCGGCCGAACGGCTCGGCATCCCGGCGGAGCAGGTCGGCCACCGCCACGGCGATTCCGACCTCGAGCTTCCCGGCATGGCCTCGGTCGGCTCGCGCTCGGCGATGACCGCCGGAAGCGCCACGGTCAAGACGGTCGAAACCATGCTGGCCAAGGGCAAGACCATCGCGGCGACCGTGCTGGAGGCCTCCGAGGCCGACATCGGCTACCGCGACGGCCGTTTCGAAGTGGTCGGCACCGACCGCCGCATCTCGCTGTTCGATCTCGCGGCGCGCGCCGCCGAGATGAAGACGCGCGGCGAAATCCCCGAGAGCCTCGACACCAAGGCGCAGACCGAGACGCCGCTGACCTTTCCGAACGGCTGCCATATCGCCGAGGTCGAGATCGATCCGGATACCGGGCACGTGGCGATCACCGCCTACACGGCGGTCGACGACTGCGGCAACATCCTCAACCGCATGATCGTCGAGGGCCAGAACCACGGCGCGCTCGCCTCGGGGCTCGGGCAGGCGCTGCTGGAGCAGACCGTCTACGACACCGAGGGCGGCCAGCTGATCAGCGGCTCGTTCATGGACTACGCCATGCCGCGCGCCGACGACATGCCGCCGTTGCGCGATGCGTTCCATCCGGTGCCGGCGACCACCAACCCGCTCGGCGTCAAGGGCGTCGGCGAGGCGGCCACCACCGCCGCCATCGCGACGATCATGAACGCGATTACCGACGCGATCCCGGGCGGGGCGAGCGCGCAGCTCGACATGCCGGCGACGCCGGCGCGCGTGTGGGCCGCGTGCCAAGCCGCCAAGGCCGCCGCTGGCTAAGCGTGTCCGGCACATCGGGAAACCCCGCGAAACCCGCTTGCGGCAAGGCAGCGCAGGCCTGATACTGCGAGTGGTGAAATTGTGCTGCGCCCGCGGCCGCCCGATCCGAATTGCTGCGGGACGCGAGCAAACAATAAATCGCTGCAAACACGTCTAGGGAGATAACGATGCGACTTCGACATCTCTGCCTTTTGGCGAGCGTCAGTTTCGGCGCCATCCTGGTTCAGGCCGGGCTGCAGTCCGTACCGGCGCAATCCGCCGCCGCGCTGACCGGAACAGTCTCCTCGCAAGAGGAAGGCAACATGGAAGGCGTCCTGGTCAGCGCCAAGAAGGAAGGCTCCACCACCACGATCACCGTGGTGAGCGACGACAAGGGCAACTACAGCTTCCCGGCCGATCGGCTGTCCCCCGGCAAGTACACGATCTCGATCCGCGCCTCGGGCTACACGCTGGTGGGACCGCGCTCGGCGGAGGTCACGGCCGGAACGGCCACCAAGGCCGATGTCAAGGTCGGCAAGGCCAGGAACATCGCCACCCAGCTCTCCAACGCCGAATGGCTGAACAGTCTGCCGGGCAACGACCAGCAGAAGATCTTCATGATCAACTGCGTCGGCTGCCACACGCTGCAGCGCGTGCTCACCTCGACCCATGACGCGGCCGAGTTCGAGCAGGTGTTCAACCGCATGGGCCGCTATTCGCCCGGCAGCACGCCGTCGCGTCCGCAGCCGCTGCTTCCCGGCCCGCGCGGCGAGCGTCCGCCGGTTTCCGGCGCCCAGGCCAAGGCGGCGGCCGAGTATCTCGCCAGCGTCACGCTCGGCAACCCGGACAGCACCGAGTACAGCTTCCAGACCCAGGCGCGCCCGAAGGGCCGCTCCACCAAGGTGATCATCACCGAGTACGACCTGCCGCGGAAGGAAGCGCAGCCGCACGACGTGATCGTCGATCGCGACGGGATGGTTTGGTACTCCGACTTCGGCTCGCAGTTCGCCGGCGTGCTCGATCCCAAGACCGGCCAGGCGAAGGATATCCCGATCCCGGTGCTCAAGCCCGAGCAGCCGAAGGGCGGCCTCGATATCGAGTTCGACCGCGATCAGAACGTGTGGGTCTCGCTGATGTACCAGGCGGGCATCACCAAGATCGATCGCAAGTCGCACGAAGTGACGATGTATCCGTTCCCGAAGGACTGGCAGTCGCCCTCGACGCAGGCCTCGATGGTGTCGCCGCAGAATTCGCACGTCGACGGCAAGGTGTGGACCAACAACCAGGAGGACCACTACAGCTACCGGCTCGACGTGAAGACCGGCCAGTTCGAGAACATGGGTCAGAACAACGACCCGCGCGGCAAGCGCATCCGCGCCTACGGCATGCCGACCGATCACGAGAACAATCTCTACCAGCTCGAGTTCGGCGGCCACAGCATCGGCTTGCGCAACGCCAAGACCGGCCTCGTCACCATCTACGAGACGCCGACCAAGGCCTCAAAGCCGCGCCGCGGCCGCGTCGACAACCAGAACCGGCTGTGGTTTGCGGAATACGGCGCCAACGCGATCGCGCTGTTCGATCCGAAGACTGTGGACATCAAGGAATTCAAGCTCCCGACCAAGTGGGGCATGCCGTATGACGTGGTCCCGAACAAGGACGCCACGGAAGTGTGGACCGGCTCCATGCTGAACGATCTGGTGGCGCGTCTCGACACCAAGTCCGGTCAGATCACCGAGTACCTGCTGCCGCGGACCACCAATATCCGCCGCGTGTTCGTCGAAGAGACCGGACCGCGGCCGGTGCTCTGGGTCGGCAGCAACCACGGCGCGTCGATCGTGAAGGTCGAGCCGCTCGACTAGGCGACCTCCGCTAGGCGACCTCCTGCGTCAAGCAGGAGCAAAGGCCCCCTCGTCCAGACCCGGCCGAGGGGGCCGATTTTTTAGGCAGTGCCCGGATCTGAGCCTCGTACCGCCAGTCCCGCGACACTTTTGCAGCATCGGCGGGCCCTCCGGCCGTTGTGGGGGTGCGACAGAATGTGCCATAGAGGCTGCAAATCCACTTGGGAGGTGACTATGCGATTGAGAGATTTCGGACTGCTCGCTGGCGTCAGCCTCGGGGCGACCCTCACTGCTTTGGCCGGCGCGCAGGCGCAGGCCCTGACCGGAAGGGTGGCCTCGGCCCAGGAGCCCGTGATGGAGGGCGTCCTGGTCAACGTTAAGAAGGAAGGCTCCACCATCACCACCACGGTGGTGACCAACGACAAGGGCGAGTACAGCTTCCCGAACGGACGGCTGGAGCCGGGCAAGTACACGATCACGATCCGGGCGGGCGGCTATGTGCTGGAGGGACCGAAGGCGGTCGAGATCCCGGCCGGCGGCACCGCCAAGGCCGACCTCAAGCTCAACAAGACCCGCAACCTCGCGAGCCAGCTCTCGAACGGCGAGTGGCTCGCCAGCGTCCCGGGCTCGGACCGGCAGAAGGCGTTCCTTACCAATTGCAGCAGCTGCCACACGCTGCAGCGCATCTTCACCGCTCAGCACGACGTCGAAGAGTGGAAGCAGGTGTTCAACCGGATGGGCCGCTATTCGCCCGGCAGTACGCCCCAGCGGCCGCAACTCCTGGTCACAGGCGGGGCACGCAGCGAGCGCCCCCGCGTCAATCCCAACGAGGCGCAGGCGGCGGCCGAGTTTCTGGTCAGCGTGAGCCAGAACAACCCGGACGCGGAATACGAGCTCAAGACGCTGCCGCGGCCGAAAGGCGCCTCCACCAAGGTGATCATTACCGAGTACGACCTGCCGCGCAAAGAGGCGCTGCCGCACGACGTGGTGGTCGATGCCGACGGCAAGGTCTGGTACTCGGACTTCGGCTCTCAATTCGTCGGCGAGCTCGATCCCAAGACCGGCAAGGCGACCGACTATCCGATCGAGGTATTCCGGCCGGAGCAGCCGAAGGGCTCGCTCGATATTGAACTCGCTCCCGACGGCAGTCTGTGGCTGGCCATGATGTACCAGGCTGGTCTCGTTCACGTCGACCGCAAGACCAAGAAAATCACGCCATATCCCTATCCAAAAGAATGGCTCTCCCACAATACGCAGACCTCGATGGTGTCTCCCCAGTATTCGAACGTGGACGGCAAGGTGTGGACGAACAACCAGGAGACACGCGAGAACTATCGGCTGGACCTCGCAAGCGGCAAGTATGAGAACCTCGGCATTTCGAAGGATCCGCGCGGCAAGAACATCAGCGGCTACGGTATGCCGACCGACCACGACAACAACGTCTTCATGCTCGAATTCTCGGGCACGAGCATCGGCCGTCGTAACGCCAAGACCGGCGAGATCACGATCTGGCCGACGCCCACCGCCGGCTCGAAGCCGCGGCGCGGCCGCTTCGATGAACAGAATCGTTTGTGGTTCGCCGAATATGGATCGAACGGCATCGGCATGTTCGATCCCAAGAGCGACAAGATCACCGAATGGGTCCTGCCCACGAAGTGGGACACGCCCTATGACGTGGTGCCGGCGCGCAACGGCGAAGTGTGGACCGGATCTATGCACACCGACCTGGTGACGCGGCTCGACACCAAGACCAACACCATGACGCAGTACCTGCTGCCGCGCACCACCAACATCCGCCGCGTCTTCGTCGAGGAGACCGGGCCGCGGCCGGTGCTGTGGGTCGGCAGCAATCACGGCGCCTCGATCGTGAAGGTCGAGCCGCTCGATTAAGCCCCCCTCCGAACGCAAGAAATCGCGATGGCCGGGACTTGTCCCGGCCATTCGCATTTCCGCGCCCCGCCCCTGTCGCCGGGCGGCAAATAGTGCGAACATGGCGGCCTCATCGGGAGTCGGCTCAAGCTCGGCCCTTTAGGGAGGACATCATGCGATTGAAGACAACGCTGCTCGCAACCAGCGTGTTCGTCATGGCGGGTCTCGCCGCCGCACAAGCACAAACCCTCAGCGGCCAGGTCTCCTCGACCGAGGAAGGCCTGATGGAAGGCGTCCTGGTCAGCGCCAAGAAAGAGGGCTCGACCATCACCACCACGGTGGTGACCAACGACAAGGGCCAGTTCAGCTTCCCGGCCGGGAAGCTCGAGCCGGGCAAATATACGATCACGACCCGCGCGGTCGGCTACACCCTGGTCGGTCCGAAGTCCGTCGACGTCGCCGCGTCGGGCGCGAGCGCCGAGCTCAAGCTCGGCAAGGCGCGCAACCTCGCCCCGCAGCTCTCCAACGGCGAATGGATGCTCAGCGTCCCGGGCAGCGACGACTTCAAGAAATCGTTCATGCTCGATTGCCAGGGCTGCCATACGCTCCAGCGCGTGTTCACGGCGCTGCATGACGCCGAGGAATGGAAGCAGGTGTTCACCCGCATGGGCCGCTATGCGCCCGAAAGCACGCCGGCGCATCCCCAGCTCATCGTCCAGGGCGGTTTGCGCAGCGAGCGCCCGCGCGTCGCCCCCAACATGATGCAGCAGGCGGCCGAATATCTGGAGAAGGTGAGCCTCGCGAACCCGGACCGCACCGAATACGACTTCAAGACGCTGCCGCGTCCGAAGGGCAAGGCCACCAAGGTCGTCATTACCGAGTTCGATCTGCCGCGCAAGGAAGCGCAGCCGCATGATGTGGTGATCGATGCCGACGGGCATGCCTGGTACACCGATTTCGGCAATCAGATCGTCGGCGAGCTCGATCCGAAGACCGGCAAAGTCGTCGACCACAAGCTGGAATTGCTGCGGCCCGACCAGCCGAAGGGCTCGCTCGACCTCGAGCTCGATCCGGACGGCAACCTGTGGATCGGGATGTCGTATCAGGGCGGCGCGTCCAAGATCGACCGCAAGACCAAGCAGGTCACGACCTATCCGCTGAACAAGGAATGGCTCGACGTCACCACCCAGACCAACATGGTGACGCCGACCCATATGTACGTCGACAACAAGGTGTGGCTGAGCGACAACGCCACCCGCAACCACTACCGGCTCGATCTCAAGACCGGCAAATGGGAAAATATCGGCATCGCCAAGGCCGGCAACCGGCAGATCAGCGGCTACGGCAATCCCACCGACAAGGCCAATAACGTCTACATGCTGGAGTTCGGCGGCAACAGCGTCGGCCTGCGCAACGCCAAGACCGACGAGGTCAAGATCTGGTCGACGACGGCTCCGCGCACGCGGCCGCGGCGCGGCCGGGTGGACGACCAGGGCAAGCTGTGGTTCGCCCAGTATGCCGGCAACGCCATCGGCATGTTCGATCCCGCGACCGAGCGGATGAAGGAATACAAGCTGCCGACGCCGTGGGGCAACCCGTACGACGTCGTCCCGACCAAGGGCGGCGCCGAGGTGTGGACCGGCTCGATGTCGAACGACTTCGTGTCGCGGCTCAACACCAAGACCGAGGAAGTCACCGAGTATCTGCTGCCGCGCACGACCAACATCCGGCGCGTGTTCGTCGACGAGAGCACCGGCAAGCCGGTGCTCTGGATCGGCAACAACCACGGCGCCGCGATCGTCAAGGTCGAGCCGCTGGAGTAATTGCGCGCTTGATCGCAAGACTTGCGATGGCCGGGGCTCGCCCCGGCCATTTGCTTTTTGTTGTCGAGGCGAACGTAGGGTGGGCAAAGGCGCGGGCCAAGAACGCAGCTCTTGCCAGCGACACGAAGCAGCGCCGTGCCCACGCGTTCTCAATTGACTTGCACGCCGACGCGTGGGCACGGCGCCGCGATGTGCACTTGGAAAGGCATGCGCACTTTGTCCGCGCCTTTGCCCACCCTACAGTGGTTTCCATATTCAATTGTCAAACAGCAAAGCTTCGCTGGCCCCAGTTCTTTCTCGGGCGCGGGGGTTCGCCCGTATTCCTTGTCTTTTTCCGTCCCCCGAATCGAGGGGGATGGCGCGCCGATAGGCGCCATGCGGGGAGCCATTTGCGACTCCCCAATCGCGCCTACCGGCGCGCCACGCGGCATCCTCGGCAATTTGCCTTCTACGGGTCTCGGACCGC
>WNGB01009900.1_pt1 | contig 24585 bp, 22 predicted proteins | sample 5400681 | NCBI WGS metagenome assembly WNGB01 (sample SAMN13153367, study PRJNA577476) | soil metagenome | isolation source: 115 cm soil or saprolite under grassland replicate 2 | place: USA:California | collected 2016-06-15
TACCAGCGGGCGGCGCGGCTGTCGCTGTGGCAGCCCATCCCGGTCGGGGTCAACGAGGACGGCGAGTGGGTCACGGTGCCGCTGTTTGAGCGCAACGTGCTCATCGGCGGCGAGCCGGGCGCGGGCAAGAGCGTCGCGCTGTCGCTGCTGGTGGCAACCGCCGCGCTGGACCCAGACGCGATCCTGGTCACCCTGGACGGCAAGCTCGTGGAGCTGGCCTGCTGGGGCGGGGTGGCCGCACGTACGGTCGGCGTGGACACCGCTGATGCGATCGGGGTCCTCACGGCGCTCCGAGCGGAGCTGGACGAGCGGCTGCTAGCGCTGGTGGCCAACCGGCGCCGCAAGGTCCATCCCGCCGGAGGGCTGCCGCTGGTGGTCGTGGTGGTCGACGAGTTGGCCCACTACCTCAACGGACCCGACCGGCGGCAAAACGCCGAGTTCGCAGGCCTGCTCCGGGATCTGGTCTCGCGTGGCCGGGCGGTGGGGATCATCGTGCTTGCCGCCACCCAGAAGCCGAGCACCGACGTGATCCCCTCGGCGATCCGGGACCTGTTCGGATTCCGCTGGGCGTTCCGCTGCACCACGCCGCAGGCCTCCGACACGGTCCTCGGGCAGGGCTGGGCGTCGCTTGGCTACTCGGCGTCGTCGATCGACCCGGCCGCTCGTGGGGTGGGACTGCTGCTGCACGAGGGCGGCCAGCCGGTCCGCATGCGGGCCTGCTACCTCGACGATGAGGAGCTGATCAGCCTGGCCGAGCAAGCCGAGGCGCTGCGTGGCGCGTGGCCGGGCCGGCATGGCGAGCTGGTATGGCGGCTACGCGGCGAGGAGCCACCACGCGCGACCGCGTAGCCGGGCGAGCCACCAGAGGGCAGGAACGCGAGTCCGGGAGCGGGGCGCGGGACCGCACTTTGGGGAGTGGCCGCGCCTCGCCCCCGCCACCAGGAGAGTGATCCCCTTGGCAGGGCTGAGGATAGACGCTGCCCGAGCCCACCCGCCAGCAGGTCAGCCGCACACATCGCGGGAGCCGGGCGGGCTGGCGCTGGCCGGTGTGCTGGCGCGGGCTGCCGACCCGGAGCGGTATGAGCGATGGGCTGAGCAGGTCGCGGGTGCTGGGCATTGCGCCCGGCCGGTGCGGCTGCACGGCGGCATCGACCACGCGGACACCGGATCCGGGGAGGTCCGCGAGCACTACTCGACCAGTGACGAGCCGGACGGGGTGTTGCTCAAGGCGTGCGGCACCAGGCGGGCATCCCGGTGCCCGTCGTGCTCGTCGACCTACCGCTATGACGCCTATCACCTGGTCGCGGCGGGGTTGCGTGGCGGCAAGGGTGTGCCCGAGACGGTCAGTGGCCATCCATGCGTGTTCGCGACGTTCACCGCGCCGTCGTTCGGGTTGGTCCACACGCGCCGCGAGCAGGGCGGCACGGTCTACCCCTGCCATGCCGGCAAGCTCGGGGAGCGGTGTCGGCACGGGCGGCGGCTGGCCTGCTGGCATCGCCACGAGGATGGCGATGCGGCGCTTGGGACGCCGCTGTGCGTGGACTGCTACGACTACCACGCGGCGGTGGTCTGGAATGCGACCGCGCCGGAGTTGTGGCGGCGCACCACGATCTATGTTCAGCGGGCGTTGGCGCGGCTGGTCGGGCTGTCGCGGGCGGAGCTTGGGCGGCGTGTGCGGGTGTCGTATGTGAAGGTGGCCGAGTTCCAGCGGCGCGGCCAGGTCCACTATCACGCGCTCATCCGTGTGGATGGCCGCGCGGCCGATGGTGGCGTGGTCGCGCCGCCGGCGTGGGCGACGGTGGAGCTGCTGATCGGGGCGGTCCGCGAGGCGGCGGCGCGTGTGGTGGTGCCGGCGCTGGCGGGTGGGTGGGCGGGTCCGGCCCGGTGGGGCGGCCAGCTCGACGTGCGTGTGGTCCAGGCGGGCGCGGCCGAGGGGGAGCTGTCTGGCGAGCGGGTCGCGCGGTATGTGGCCAAGTACGCCACCAAGGCGGCCGAGACGGTCGGGCCGGGTCTTGACCGTCCCATCACGAGCCTGGGAGCGGTGGACCGGCTCGGGCTGGGCGAGCACGCCGCGCGGCTGGTGCGGGCCTGCTGGGAGCTGGGCGCACGGCCGGAGCTGGCTGGGCTGGGGCTGCGCCGCTGGGCGCACATGCTGGGCTATCGCGGTCACTTCCTGACCAGGAGCCGACGCTACTCAACGACGTTCAGGGCATTGCGGGCGAACCGCCGCGCGTGGGGCAATCGGCACCGCTACGGACCCAGCGTGGGGCTTGACCGGGACGGGCGCTTGCTCCCGCCAGTGGGGACGGCGGCGTTGTCGAGCCTGCGCTACGCGGGCATGGGCTACACCACCGCCGGGGACGCCTGGCTCGCCTGGTCGATGGGCCAGGCGGCACGGGAGCAACGCCACGCCGCACGCGATGCGCTGGCGGGTGCGGCATGAGCGCCACCACCAGCCCCCAGCGCGACGCGTCGCGCGCTGGTGCGGCCAGCGATGAGGAGTATGAGGCGCGGGTCCAGCGGCGGATCGCTGAGCTGCTGGCCAAGCTCCCACCGCTGTCGGACGCCAAGATCCGCCGCATCCGTCAGGCACTGACCCCCAGCTCGTCGGGGTCGGCCACGTCGACGCGGTCGGGGTCCAGCCGGTGACCACCCCGGCGGGTGGCCGGCTTGATGGTGATCGGGCCGATGGCGTCGCGGACGATGAGCCGCTTGCGTGACAGGGTGAGCTGGTCGGAGCGCCACAGGTCGGGGACGCTGGCGGGGTCCATGCCTGCCAGGGCTGACTGTCGGCGCTGCTTGGCCTGACGGGCTTCCAGCTCGTCCAGGTGCCGGCCAGCCTCGGCCAGCACCTGCAGCCTGGCCTCGGGGCGGATGTGGGGGTTGCAGCCAAGCTCGACCGCCAACCAGGCCTGATGCGCCTCCGCCTGGGCGATCTGGGCCACCAACGCGCGGTCATCGTCACCCTGCAAGGGGCCGATCTTACGCTCAGCCAGCCGGGCGAACAGCAGCTGCTCGATGAAGTCCTCGAGCTGGTAGGCGGCAACACGGACCTTGCCGCAACCCCGGCGGCACGCATACGCCGGCGAGCGACCACCGGAGCGGTGCAGCACGTGCAGTGGACCCTCGCACTCCGAGCAGCGCGCGATCCCGCTGAGCAGGTGACGGCGGCCGGCGACGTGGCCGGGCTGGCGGCGCGCAGGGTCACGCAGCAGCGCCCCAACCGCGCCCCAGGTGGCACGGTCCAGGATCGCGGGCCAGGCTGCCTCCCCGATGATCTCGCCGCGGTGCTGCCGTAGCCCGGCCACCCTGGGCGCGGTCAGCATGCTCTTGACGCTGGCGCGCGTCCACGCCGCGCCGCTGGTGGTGGGGATCTGGCGGCGGTTGAGATCACGGACAAGCTCGTTGAACGACTCCCCGCTGAGCAGCCTGGCGGCGCACTCCTGGATGATGGTCGCCTCCGCGTCGATGACGGTGATCCCGTCGGCTTGGTAGCCGAACGGACGGCGGCCACCGTGGAAGTGCCCGGATGCGGCGAGCTGGTCCATCTTGCGCAGCAGGCGGCGGCGCATCTGGTCGATCTCGTGGCGGGCCACGGCTGCCTTGATGCGGGCCACCATCACGCCCTGCGGGGTCGACAGGTCCACTTCCCCGCCGACGCTGGCGAGCTTGAGCTGATGACGGTCGGCCAACTCCAAGAAGCGCTCCAGTTCGATGGGGCGGCGGTGCAGCCGGTCGAGGTCCCACACGATGACGGCGTCGATCAGCCCGTCTGAGATGTCGTCCAGCATGCGCTGGTAGGCGGGGCGGGGCTTGCCCGTGCTCGCGGAGATGTCGTTGTCGGCGTAGACCTGGGCGACACTCCAGCCGCGCCGCCCTGCTTCGGTGCGGTTGTCCTCCTCTTGGCGATCGATGCCGAGGGTGTCGGCCGGGTCGAGGACCTTGCTGTAGCGGGTGTAGACGGCGGCGCGGGTCATGCGGCGGGCTCCTTCCTGCTGGTGGTGCGTCACTTAGAGAATACCGCCTTGGCGATCCACGCCGCCCACCGGCTGTCCGAGCGCTACCCCGACGGGCAGAGCTATTCGTGAACCTGCACGGCGCCATCGCCGGCCTGCAGCCCCTGGCGCCGCTGGAGGTCCTGGGCCGGTTCCTGCGTGCGCTCGGCACCGACCCCGCCGCCATCCCCACCGACCTGGAGGAGGCCAGCGGCATGTTCCGCTCGCGGGTGGCCGACAGCCGCCTGCTGGTGGTGCTGGACAACGCCGCGGATGCCGCGCAGGTCACACCACTGCTGCCCGCCGCTTCCGGCTGTGGGGTGCTGGTGACCAGCCGTCGGGCCCTTGCTGCCCTGGACGGCGCCCGCCATGTCGACCTCGGGGTGCTGCCGGCCGGTGAGGCGATCGAGCTGCTTGTCCGGCTGGTCGGCCAAGAGCGGGTGACCGTCGAGGCCGACGAAGCCGCCGAGGTGGCCCGCCTGTGCGGGTGGCTGCCGCTGGCGCTGCGGATCGCGGGCTGCAGGCTGGCGGCGCGGCCTGGCTGGCCGGTGCGAACGCTTGCCCAGCGGCTGGCCAACGCCCAGTGCCGCCTGGACGAGTTGGAGCTTGCCGAGGTGGGTGTGCGCGCCGGCCTCGCCGGCTCCTATGAGCAATTGCGTGCAAGCGACGATCCCGTGGACCGGGCCGCGGCGGGGGCGTTTGGGTTGCTCGGGTGCTGGATAGCGCGGAGGTGGGGCGGCCGGTCGTCGCACGCCTGCTGGATGTGCCCGAGCACGTCGCCGAGCGAGCACTGGAGCGGCTGGTCGACACCCACTTGCTGGGGAGTCCCTCCCCCGGTCGTTACCGAATGCATGACCTGCCGCGGCTGTATGCCCGCGAGCTCGCCCGCGAGCAGCTTCCCGCCCCCATGGCGGCCGCCGCGCTTGCCCGCGCGCTCGGGTTCTACGTGGCGACCGCCTGGCACACGCTCGCGCTGCTGCGTCCTGGCGACCAGCGCCTCGCCCGTGCCGACGACCGCTGGAGCAAGAACGGGCTGGAGTTCGCCGACGCCAGGGCGGCGCTCGGGTGGCTGCAGGCCGAGCGGGCCAACCTGCTGGCTGCCACGCAGCAGGCCGCGGTCACCCCGGGTGAGCTTCGAGCAGTTGCAGAGCAGTGACGCCGACCAGGTCCGCGCCCTGCTCGCCGACCTGCCCAGCCGCCGTGCCGACACGAGCGCCACGGCGCCGTGGATCCACAGTTGCCCGGCAAGGTTCCCCGGACCGTATGTCAGCCGGTGAACCGATCGACGGTGTCCAGCGTGCGCGAGGCGACGTACTTCGGAACTCACCGCTACATGCTCAGCCATGGGCATCCGGCTCGTTCCACACCGCCACGTAGCCTGTCACAGGCATCGCATACGCTTTTCTGCGTAGACAAGAACGTACCCGAGGCTGACGACAGTCGAGCGAGGTGGAGCGTCGAACGGTGGCCGAGCACGCGGTAACCGACCCAAGGGCCTTCCCCGATCTGCGCGCCGTCCGGGACGTGCACACCCCGGACCGGGGCGCGGTTGGCGCTCCGGTCCCGACTCCCGAGGAGCGGGTCTCGTGACCGCCATCAACGACCTGCGCCAGCTGCCGGGCGGACTCATGCACGACCTCAGCCAGCTGGCCCGCCGCTTTCCCGAGGGCTTCATCGAGCGCAAGGACGGCATCGATTACGTCGCCCATCACGTCGTCACCCAGCGCCTGCTGAGCATCGTCGGCCCGTTCGACTTCGAGCTGGTGGAAATCATCCGGGGCGACGTGGCCGCGGCGACGCCGGACCCGAACGGCAGGATCCGCCGGGCCAGGGCCGGCACGCCGGCGCTCCGCAACGTCGTTGTCGGTGGCGTGTGGCGGCTGACCTGCGAGGTTGACGGCCACCGGGTCCGTATCGAGGAGGTCGGCGACGTCGGCGACGTGCACAACTGGCCGCACGACGGCGCCCGCCTCAAGGACGCCGCCTCCGACGCGCTCAAGCGCTGTGCCATGCGCCTGGGTCTCGGACTGCATCTGTGGGCACAGGAGCACTACTTCCTCGACCGTCAGCTCCGGGCGATCCTGGAGCTGTCGGGCAGCACGGTCGAGGCCGAGGAGGAGGTGACCCGACGGCCGGTAGGCGAAGGACCAGGCGACCCCGAGCCCCCGGCGGCCGAGTCGTCTGCGGGCCGGGCTCCCGGTGGCGCCGCGGCGGGTGCTGCCGGACCGGCCGAGGAGCATGGTGCCGAGTCCACGGATAGCCACCCGGGTCCCGCGGACCAGCGTGCCGCTGACAGCCGGCAGCGGCGTGGTCCGACCACGGGCGTGGGCAGCTCGAAACGACCTGGCCGCGGTCGGCGGCCCGCCTCGGCCGACGACAGCGCCAAGGGCGCCGGGCGGATGCCGGTTCCCGGCATGGCCAAGTGGAAGCAGCCGGACGAGGGGCTTATCCAGCGGTTCGACGCGCTGGTCGGGGCGGCCGGGGTCAGTGCAGCCGACGCGCGCGAGTTCCTGCGCCGCAGCCCGCACTACAGCGGGGTGTCCGACCCTCGGGACATGCACGGCCCCACGCTCGCCCGCCTCGTCGGGCGTATGGGGCAGGAGGATGCTGAAGAGGCGTCCGGCCTGGCTGCGTTCCGCGCCAAGGTCGACGAGGTGCTCGGCGGCAAGTCCGGTTGACCCACGCTGGATCGTCGCGGCCAGTCGCACCGCGACGACGGGCGCCCGTGCCGTCTCGCTACATCGGAGCTTGACAGGCTAACTATGTTAGCCTAGCCTCTGGCTAACATAGTTAGCCAGGAGGGATCGATGGCCAAGCGGCTCCGCACCCAGATCGACATCCATGCCACGCCCGAACGGGTCTGGCAGGTCCTCATCGACTTCGCCGCCTACCCACAGTGGAACCCGTTCATGACCCGAGCCAGCGGCAGCGCCCGCCGCGGCCAGCGACTGACCATCCGCCTGCAGCCCGTCGGCGGCCGCGGCATGACCTTCCGGCCCACCGTCCTCGAGGCCGACCCCGGCCGGCGGCTGCGCTGGCTGGGCCATCTGCTCGTGACTGGCCTGTTCGACGGCGAGCACAGCTTCACCATCCAGCCGCTCGGCCAAGGCCAGGTTCGCCTCGTCCAGCAGGAGGACTACCGCGGGCTGCTGGTGCCGCTGCTGGCCGGGTCCCTGGACCGGCGCACCCTGCCCGCCTTCGAGCAGATGAATCAAGCCCTCAAGCGCCGCATCGAGGCCCAGCAACCCCAGCTCTAGCGGCGGCCCCACTGTCCTCTTTCCCCACCATCAGCCACAACGCCAGCCCAGGAGACCACCAGTGCGGCACGCTCCCAGCTTCACCCGCGGTCCCCGTCTACAACGCCGTCCACCGCGTCTGGGGACCGCTGGCGCTGCTCGTCGCCTGCACCTTCTGGATCCACTCGGCCGCGCTGTTCACCGGCGCGCTGGCATGGCTCGCCCACATCGCCGTGGACCGCGCCGTGGGCTTCGGCCTGCGCAGCCGCCACGGCTCCCAGCGTGACTGAGCCGCTCACCCCCCGCGCCCGCCAGATCGTCGCGGCGGCGCGGGAGCTGCTGGAACAGGAGGGGGCCGCGGCCCTGACGATGCGCCGGCTCGCCGAGCGGCTCGGCATCCGCGCCCCCTCCCTCTACAAGCACCTGCCCGACAAGGCGGGCGTGGAGGCGGCCATCATCGCGACCGGGTTCGAAGACACTGCCACCGCCCTCGAGGCGGCCCTCGAGGCGGCACTGGACGCCGGCGCGGAGCCGCTGGCCGCGCTGGCCGCCGCCTACCGCGCCTTCGCCCTCGCCCATCCCCACCTGTACCGGCTGATGACCGACCAGCCGCTCCAGCGAGACCGCTTGCCAGCCGGCGTCGAGGACCGCGCCGCCGCCCCGCTGCTGCGCGCCGCCGGCGACCCGGACCGGGCCCGGGCCGTGTGGGCGTTCGCCCACGGCATGATCATGCTCGAGCTCGCCGGGCGCTTCCCGCCGGGCGCTGACCTCGACGCCGCCTGGCGGCAGGGGATCACCGCCTTCCAGACCAATCCAGCAGCCGACGCTCGCCAGCCGGCGCCGACCACGCGGCCACGCTGACACCCGCCTCCGCCTGCCGGGGCGTCGGTCAAGCTGCGGACTGCACCCTCGGGCACTCACGTCGTGGACGCGGCCACCACCCGCCCAGGTGCGGGAGTGGCTTCATGGTCGTGTCGGCTGCTGCTCATCGCGGGGTTCCTGGCCCGGATCGACGGACGTCCCGCACGCGGGCCGTTTCTGACACGTATGGTGGATCCACCATGACATACACCGCCGACCCACGCGTTGACGCGTACATCGGTGCCCTGCCCGATTGGCAGCAGGCCATCTGCCGCGAGGTCCGCGATCTGGTTCACGCCGCCGACCGAGACGTTACCGAAACCATCAAGCGCACCAACCAACCGTACTTCGTGCTGCAGGGCAACATCTGCGCCCTGCTGGCGGCGAAGGACCACGTCAACGTCTTTCTCTACGACGGCGGCATCGTCCCTGACCCCGAGGGAATCATCACCTCCGGGCACGAAAATAAGACCGCCCGCACCGTGGCGGTCCGCGAGGGCGAAACGATCAACGCGCCCGCCCTCACCGCCATGTTCGAGCACATCATTGCCAACAACCGCGCCGGCGGCTGGCGCAAGTTGAAGCGCGAAAGCTGATTCACGCCGTCGGCGAGGTTGACGACGAGCGCGGCATCAACGGGTACGTCGATCCAGCAGCCAACCAGCGACTGCCGTGAGGGTGGTGCCCGCCGCGCCGAGCAGGGTGGTCGGCACCCCCGCGACCCTGGGGACCGGGTGCGGCGGGTCGTCCACCCCGGTGCCCTGGACCAGCAGCGCCGGGAAGAACGGGGCCCAATACCCCACCGGGACGGCCGCCGCGTACAGCCGGCTCGTGCGCCGGTCGGTCGCATCAGACCACAACGACCAGAGGTTGAGACCTGCCAGCGTGCTGGTGGTGATCAGCCCGACCGCCCCGTGAAAGCGGGCGTGGGACGGCCAGCGCGCATTGAAGATGTGCGAGTTGTTCCAGTCCGCGGCGACGGGTGCCACAGCGGTGATCACGTTTGCCAGGGTGAGCAGGGCGCGACCGGCCTCGCGTCCGATGGGGCTCGAAGCGACTTCCATCATGGCCTCCTCGAGTGCTCAATTCACTGTTCGAGAATCCAGGCTAACGGCTGGGAGTTCTCAAGGTTGCGAACCCTCTCGGCCGATCCCGACCGCGCCAGTGTTCGGCTTTGCCACCGACAGGCGATCGCGAATGCCCGGGGCCGGAGCTCCTCCAGCGACTGGCCCATGACTCAGCCCAGGCCCTCCACGAAGCCCTGCCGCCAGCTCGGGTGGCGCGGCCGCCAGCCCAGCTCGCGCTTGGCCTTGGCGTTGGACGCGCCGCGCGCCTCGGTCATCACCACGGCCGCGGCCTCACCGGCCGCGAGCCGGCCCAGCCACCGCGGCAGCCGCCACGGTCGCTTGGCGCCCAGCGCCTGCGCCGCCACCGGCAGCCACTCCCGGACCGGAGCCGGGTCGTCGTCGACGATGTGGTAGATGCCGGGCGCCCCGCGCTCCACCGCGTCAGCGGTCGCGGCCGCGGCATCCTCGATGTGCACAAACGACCACACCCCACCTCCGCCCCCCACGATCGGGAACCTGCGCCCGCGGATCAGCTCGACCAGCTCGCCAGGAGGCTTCACGGCGAACGAGGTGCCGGGACCGTAGAAGGCGCCGTAGCGCAGCACCACGCCCTCCACCAGTCCGCGTCCGTGACCACGCGCTCGACGTGGCGGATCGCGTCCAGGGTGGTGCGAATGGCGGCCGGCGGGTCGGGGTCGAAGTCGTCGTCCTCGCTCTTGACCGCGCCGCCCGACCGCGCGAAGTAGCTGGCGAAGCTCTGCGCCACGAACCGGCGGACCCCGGCGGCCCGCGCGGCCGACAGCAGGTGGTCGGTGCCCTCGGTGCGCAGCCGGTTGGTCGCGGCGAAATCGCGCTCGATGTGACGCATGCTCATCGAGGTGGGGATCGCCGTGAGCTGGTGCACGATCACCTCCGGCTCGGCCTCGCTCACGACCCGGCCGACGGCCTCGGGGTCCAGCGCGTCGGCCACGACCGGTTTCGCGCCAAGGCTCGCGAGCAGCTCGCGCTTGGACTCCGTGCGGGTCGTGCCCACGACCTCGTGGCCCCTCTGCACCAGCATGGGCACCAACTGCCTGCCGATCGCACCGGTGGCACCGGCGACAAGGACCTTCATGAAGGCTCCTTCCTTCGTCTCATCGTTCATAGCTGAGACGAGATGGCAGGCCCGCCTGTGACAGTTTGCGCCCCGACCTTCTTGGTCCAGCCCTCGGCCACAACTTGGCGATCTCTTGCTCCCGCTCCGTCAAGGTTGGTGATCCACTTATGAGCGCATCTCGTCCTGCCACTCTCGGTATGCTGCTCATGCCCGGGTCGCGCCACGGACTCGGCGCCGTGACCGCTGTGCCGACCCGTTCGGCGGTGTCGCTGTGGCGGTCTCGCTGCTCGCCGGGATCACGGCCCAGCCGTGGACCAGGGCGTTGCCAGGGCTCGTCTGCGGCGAGTTGACCAGCCAGGAGCGTGCCGGCGCATCAACAAGTCACACGATGGTGAGGGGACATGACCGAAGGCAGTGGCACGCGCGCGATCATCGCCGCGTTCCTGGCCAACCTGGGGATCGCGATCGCCAAGTTCATCGGCTTTCTGGTCACCGGCGCGGCCTCCATGCTCGCCGAGTCCATCCACTCCATGGCTGACACCGGCAACCAGGGCCTGCTCGCGCTCGGTGGCCGGCGGGCGCTCCGGGCGCCGGACGAGGAGCATCCGTTCGGCTACGGCCGCGAGCGTTACTTCTGGGCGTTCCTGGTGGCGGTCGTGCTGTTCACCGTGGGCGGGGCGTTCTCGCTCTACGAGGGCGTCGAGAAGCTCCGCCATCCCCACGAGCTGGAGTCCCCGGCCTGGGCGATCGGGATCCTGCTGCTCGCGATCGTGCTCGAGAGCTTCTCGCTGCGCACCGCGGTCATCGAGTCCAACCACTCGCGAGGCAGACAGTCTTGGTGGACCTTCATCCGCCGCTCCAAAAGCCCCGAGCTGCCCGTCGTGCTGCTCGAGGACACAGGCGCGCTGCTTGGCCTGGTCTTCGCGCTGGCCGGCATCGGCCTCGCGGTCATCACGGGGGAGTCCCGGTTCGACGCGCTCGGCTCCGTGGCGATCGGCGTGCTGCTGTGCGTCATCGCCGTTGTCGTCGGGATCGAGATGCGGAGTCTCCTGCTCGGCGAGTCGGCGGGCCCCGCAACGTTGGGGGCAATCCGGCAGGCGCTGACCAGCGCCCGCAGGGTCCGGCGGCTGATCCACCTGCGGGGGCGCATCCGAGCCGCGGTGCCGGCCGCGCGCATGATCTACATCGAGCCCGATGTGCTGCGGACGGCGGAGAAGCCGACCCACCCGGGCGCGGCGGAGCCGTCGTAGGTTGCTCGGCTGGCCGTGGTGCGGGCCCGCGTCGCGCAGCACCCAGACAACGGCTACCGTTCTGCTCATCGTCCACGACAAGGAGCAGCCGCGGTGATCGCCCGGATCTGGAGAGGCTGGACTACCCCGGAAAACGCCGACGCCTATCAGCGGATCGTCAGTCAGGAGGTCCTGCCGGGCATCGCGGCGCGCAATCTCGGCGGCTATCACGGCGCCTACCTGCTGCGGCGCGACCTCGACGGCGAGGTGGAGTTCGCCACCATCATGCTGTTCGACTCGCTGGACCAGGTTCGAGCCTTCGCCGGCGAGGACTACGAGACCGCCTACGTGCCGCCGCGGGCACGGGCGGTGCTGGCCCGCTTCGACGAGCGCTCGGCGCACTACGACACGCTGCTGCGCCCGCACATGCTCTGAGGACGTGCGCGATTGTCGGGGACAACGCCATACTGGCGACATGGCGAGCCGCTTCTCTTGCCCGACGTTCGTTGGCCGTGCCGTCGAGCTCGGCCGACTCGATGTTGCCAGGGGGCGGGCAGCCGCCGGCCCCGCGGTGGTGGTGGTCGGGGGCGAGGCGGGGGTCGGCAAGACCCGCCTGGTCGATGAGTTCGCCCGGCGCTGCCGGGCCGAGGGCACGCGTGTGCTCATCGGAGGCTGCATCGAGCTGGGCGAGGAGGGTGTGCCGTTCGCGCCGGTTATCCAGGCCCTGCGCACCATGTTGCGCACCCTCGAACCGGAGAGGGCCCGGCGCTGGATCGGCCACAGCCACACTGACCTGGCACGCCTGATGCCTGAGCTGGGCGGGCCGCCCGCAGGCGACGGCCAGGCGGTCGGGCCGGAGCTGACCTCGGCCCAGGGGCGCCTGTTCGAGCTCCTGCTCGACCTACTGGAGCGGCTCGCCGCTGAGCAGCCCACCGTTCTCGTGGTGGAGGATCTGCACTGGGCCGACCAGTCCACCCGCGACCTGCTCGGCTTCCTGGTCCGCGGCCTGCGCCGCTCTGGCCTGCTGCTGGTCCTCACCTACCGTGCCGATGAGCTCCACCGCCGCCATCCCCTGCGGCCGTTCCTGGCCGAGCTGGAGCGCATCGGCTGGGTCGAGCGGGTGGTGCTGGACCGCTTCGACCGTACGGAGCTGATCGCCCAGCTCACCGGCATCCTTGAAGAGCCCCCGGACGCGAACCTGGTCGACGACGTCTTCGAGCGCGGCCAGGGCAACCCGTTCTTCACCGAGGAGCTGGTGGCCGCCTCGGCTGCCGGCCTCGGCGGGCAGCTCCCGCCCACCCTGCGCGACACGCTGATGGCCCGGATCGAGACCCTCCCTGACCGCACCCAGCACGTCCTGCGGGTAGCGGCCACGGCCGGCCGGGAGGTCGAGCACGACGTGCTCGCGGCTGTGGCTGACCTGCCAGAGGCCGAGCTGTTCGACGCCCTGCGCCAGGCGATCTCCGCCTACGTGCTGGTGCCCGACAACGAGCGCGAGGCCTATGCCTTCCGGCACGCCCTGGTGCAGGAGGCGGTCTACGGTGATCTGTTGCCGGGCGAGCGTGTCCAATTGCACGCCGCGTATGCGACCACCCTGGCCGCCCGGGAGGACTGTGGCGGCTGTGATCAGGCGAGTGCCGCAGCCGAGTTGGCGCACCACTGGTACGCCGCCCACGACCTGGATCGCGCCCTGCCCGCCGCGGTCAGGGCCGGCTTGGCGGCGGAGAGGGTCTATGCCCACGCCGAGGCCCAGCGGCAGTTCGAGCGTGCCCTGGAGCTGTGGGAGCGGGCCCCTGCCGTCCAGCCAGACCTCGGCTTGGACCGGGTCGACCTGCTCGGCCGCGCGGCCGAGGCGGCCTTCCGCGTCGGGGGCGCGGACCGGGCGGTCGCGCTGGTGCGCACCGCCCTGAAGCAGGTCGACGCCGAGGTCGAGCCGCTGCGTGCCGGCGTGCTCACTGCGCGCCTGGCCGATTTCCTGCGCTCCTCCGGCAGGCAAGGCGCCTTTGCGGTCTTCGACGAAGCGGTCCGGCTGGTGCCGCCCGGGCCGCCGACGCCCGAACGGGCCCAGGTGCTCGCCAGCCTCGGCCAGGCGCTCATGCTCAAGCCGAGGTTCGAGCAGGCTCGGGCCGTGTGCGAGGAGGCGATCGCAGTGGCCCGGTCGACCGGCGCGCGGGCGGCTGAGGGCCACGCCCTCGACACCCTCGGGGTGGTCCTCGCCCACCTCGGTGACACAGCCGCCGGCCTGGCCCACCTCGAGGAGGCCCTGCGCATCGCCGAGGACCTCCACGAGAACCACGGCTTCGACATCGACGACATGCTGCGTGCCCACGCCAACCTGTGCGACCTGTTCGACCTCACCGGCGAGCTGGAGCGCGCGGCCGCGATGGCCCTGCACGGCGCCGACGTTGCCCACCAGCACGGGCTGGAGCGGTCCTTTGGCACCTGGCTGGCCGCCGATGCCTCGGCGGTACTGATCAAGCTGGGACGCTGGGACGAGGCCGGTGAGCGCCTGTACGACACGCTGCCCCGCACCACCTCGGGCGGGCTGGTCGCGATCAATCTCTACCAGACACTGGCCACCCTCGAGGTCGGGCGCGGCGAGCTTGACCTGGCCGTCGAGCATCTGCACAGCGCCCTGCGGCTGTTCGAGAAGGTGTTCGTGGGCGCCCAGCACATCGGCCCGCTGTACCGCGAGCAGGCCGGCGTGGCCGTCTGGCAGGCCCGCCACGCTGATGCCCGGTCGGCTGTGGCCACCGGCCTGTCAGCCTGCCTGGGCGTGGACGGGACACGCTACGCCGCCAGTCTGTACCCCGTCGGGCTGCGCGCCGAGGCCGACGCGGCCGAGCGGGCCCGCGCCCGCCACGCCGAGGACGAAGAGGCCGATGCCCGGCAGGCCGCGGTTGAGTTGCTGGATGGCGCGCACGCCCTGGTCACGCCCTGGGGCCTCGAGTTCGAGGCGCATCTGGCCACGTGCGAGGCGGAGTGGACCCGGGTGGTGGGGGAGCCCGACCCGCAACGCTGGCAGTCGACGGTCGACGCCTGGGACAAGGCCGGGCAGCCCTACCCGGCCGCGTATGCGCGGTGGCGCCTGGCCGAGGCGCTGCTCGCCGCCAGGGTGGACCGCGAGGAGGCCGCGCGGGCCCTCCGCGACGCCCACGCCATCGCCGCCCAGCTCGGCGCCCGGCCCCTCCGGCACGAGTTGGAGCAGCTCGCCAGGCGCAGCCGCATCGAGCTGGCGGGCGGGCCGGACGGGCAGGGGCCGAGCCGTCTGACCAGCGAGGCGGCCGGCGGGTTCGGCCTGACAAGACGCGAGCTCGAGGTGCTGCGCCTGGTGGCCGACGGGCGCAGCAACCGGCAGATCGCTGAGAAGCTGTTCATCAGCGCGAAGACGGCCAGCGTCCACGTCTCCAACATCCTGGCCAAGCTCGACGTGAGCAGCCGCGTCGAAGCGGCCGCGGTCGCCCACCAGCTGGCCTTGTTCGACGCCGCCCCGGGCCCGGCGGCCGAGCCGCCGACGGGTTAGCAGCTCGAAACGACGACGGTACAGCCGGGCCCGGGCGACTGGATCACGCCGACGGCGTCTTGTCCGTCTTCAGGTCGTCGAGAAGTTGTTGGACCTGGCCGGCGAGAATGGGGCTACCGCGGTTTTGATAGATGTGCAGCGCCTTGTTGGCGGCTTCGGTTGCCTCCTGGCGACGACCGGCCAGGCGCAGGACCTCAGTGAGATCCAGGATCGCTTCGGCTCGCGTGTCCGGTTGGCCCGATTGCTCAGCAAGGGCGCTCGCCTTGAGGGCGAGGGACTCGGCCGTGTCGTGGTTGCCGCGACGGGCGTCGATGATGGCCTGGAGCGACCGCCACTTGATCTGCGCATCGAAGTGCGTCTCCACTGCGGCCGCCTTCGCCTCGCCGACGAAACGCTCGGCCTCGTGCTGGTTGCCTCGGCGAAGGTGGACCCGCCCGAGCATCGCCGCGAGGCTTGTGAGCGCGACACTCGCGTCCTGTTGTCGCAGCCATTCGTATCCGTCGTGGAGGATCCGCTCGGCAGCGTCGAGCCTGCCGGCGAGCAACTCCACCAGCCCCTCGCTGATCGCGTCCGTACCGATGGTCAACAGGTCCTTGCGGATGGGCCGGATGCTCTTGGCCTGCTGCAGCAGCTCACGGGCGTGCTCGAAGTCGCCGAGCACGGCGGTTGCCCGCGCCAGGATGCTCAATGCGGATGCTTGCAGGTTGTAGAGGCCTTGCTGCTCGGCACGGTCGACGAATCGCTGGATCTCCTCGATCACGTCGTCCAGGTGGAGCGGCCCCCAGAACAGCAGCACGCAGGCGAGCTCGAGGACCTTGGCCTCCAGCCTTCGATCGCCTGTCTCTTGGACGATCATGCTGGCCCTGCGGATCGCATCGATGGCGTCGTCAGCTCGTCCGATCGCTGCGTATGCGTGTGCCAGCAGGCGCAAGGCCTTCGCCCGGCTCAGCGGAGTGATCAGCTCGTCGAGCAGGCCGGTCACTTCGGCACAGCCTTCCTTCCAGTCGCCCTGGAAGTTGTGAAACCAGGTCACCTCCATGCGACCCAGCCTCGCCTGCTGGCCGACCGACCAGTCCTGGACCGCGCCAGCGACATGGAGGACCGCGTCATACAGCGAGAGCGCCAGCTCCGGCTGCTCCTCTTGCAGAAGGTTGGCCAGGTCGAGGCGCGCCTGCCGGCCCGTGGGGACTCGCGCGGAGAGCAGCTCTGTCGCGCGCTGTAGGTGCGGGGCGGTCGAGGGGTCGGGGAAGAGCTGCATACAGTAGATGTGACCGGCGGCCGCATAATGCTCGCCGGCGCGCCGCGCGAGCTCGCGCGTCGAGTCGGTCAGGTCCCGGTGGAGCTCCTTCTGATACTGGTAGGCCATGTCGAGATGGCGGCCGATCCTGGCATCGATGTCGGGCTGCTGGTCGTCGAATTCGGCGGCGCTCTCGAGCAGGCTCGCGAAGTGAATGTGCAGGTCGCTGCGCAGCTGCTTGGTCAGGCGACGGTAGGCAACCTCCCGGTGGGGAGGGCGCAGCACGAACCGCTCGAGATCCGCGTCGACCGCTAGCAGCTCCTTGTGCTCCAGCGCATCGAGCACGTCGAGGATCACGCCCGGCTCCTGAGTGGGGCAGAGCGCGCCAACCTCGGCGGGCGTGAACGACGCTCCGATAACCGCGGCGGCGTCCACGACCAGCCTCTCGTGCGCGGTCAAGCCTTCCAGCCGGGACTCCAGCACAGCCTCGAGCGTGGCGGCGGGATGCACCTTGGCGAGGTCGGCGATGGTGACGGGACGTTGTGCTACGGAATCCGCCTGCGTATCGGTGAAGGCTGCGATGAACTCCTTGATCTGGAGCGGGTTGCCTTGTGCCCGCTCGCCGATGGTCTCGATGACCTTCTCGTCGAGCGGGGGGACGGGAAGGAGCGCTCTGATGAGTTCGTGCGCCTCCTCACGGTCAAGTAGTGGCGTGCGGAAGGATTCGACCTCCGGCAGGCGTATGCCCCAGTCGTGCAGTTTGTCCAGTGACTCAGAACGGATGGTGCACACGAGAAGGATCGGGACGTGTGACGGTGATGCCGCGGCCTCCTCCACCATCTTGCGCACCTCGGGCGCCGCGGCGTGCAAGTCATCGATCACCAGGACGACGGGCTTTGGATGCTCGCTCCGTAGCCCTTCAGCACCTCGCGGGCGGTCTGGTGGAAGCGTAGGCCGACCAGCCGGAGGACCTCCGGCTCGAGCTCCTCAGTCAAGGCGGTCGATCCGACGATGTCGGTGAAGATCACCGTCACGCGTTTGCGGGCCTCTCCATGCTTCGCAGCCACTCCGCCGCCGGTCAGCACATTGCCACAACGGGAGCAGACGCGCCGGACGTCGTCCTGAAGATGGTCGCCATGCGCGCTGTCGGCCATTGGTTGCTCGTGCAGCAGGCGCTCGCGCGGCGCTATCACCGGCGCTTCCGCACTCGCGCCCCGACTACGCTGCAGTCGCGGCACGCTGCGCGACGCGTCGACGTCATCGTGACCTGTTACAACGAGGATCCGACGCTGCTCGAAGCCTGCTGTGATTCCCTCATGAAGCAGGATTACAGCGGTGAGCTGAACGTCTACGTGGTCGATGACAGCTCCTGGAACCAACGAGAGCTGCGTGCGGTCATGCACCGGTACCGTGATCTCTCCAACTGGAACCTGAAGCTGCTCAGCAGCAATGTTGGCAAGCGCCGCGCACAAGACACCGTCTTTCGCCTAGGGAGCGGCGAGCTGGTGATGACGCTCGACTCCGACACCTTCCTCGAGCCGGAGGCGATCGCTCGCATCGCCGAGGCGTTCTGCGATCAGCAGGTTGGGGTGGTGACGGGTTCTTGCATGCCGCTGAACGTCGGACGCAACCTGCTGACCCGGCTGATCAGCGCGCGCTATAGCTGGCTGTTTGCGCAGCAGCGTGCCGCCCAGAGCTGGTTCCGTGCGGTGCTTTGCTGCCATGGTGCGTTCTCGGCCTATCGCCGGTCGATACTGACCCAGTGCTGGGACGCGTATCAGCACCAGGTCTATCGTGGTGTCGTCTGCACGACTGGGGACGACCTGCACCTCACGAACCTGGTGCTCGCCGCCGGCTACGACTCCCTCTACGCGCCGCCGGCTCGGGCATACACGCGGATGCCAGAGACTGTGCGCGAGTTCGCACGGCAGCAGCTCCGCTGGAACCGCAGCTTCTACCGCGAGCTTTCCTGGACCAGGCGGGCTCTGCGCGGGCGCAGCCGGTATCTGATGGCCGAGGTGGTGCGCCAGGCGGTGATGCCGCTGGCCATCCTCACGGGGTTGGGCATTGTCGCGGCGAGATTGCTCGACGGCGCTCCGTGGCCGCTACTGGGCGACGTCGAGCTGGCTGGCGTGCTGCTGCTCGTCTGTGCCGCCCTGGTGGCGTGGCAGACTCGCACAGCCTACGTATGCATGTACGCCCTCTTCTACTTGCTGCTTCTGCCGATCTGCGTCAAGGCGGTCATCACCCGCGGGGCGTCGCGCTGGGAGACTCGTCGCTATCCACGCTCTTGAGTGAAACGGTCGGGCTGTGATTGACCGCGTTGGACAGCAGCCTGAGCAGGATCTGGCCTGGCCCTGAAGCGGCTCCCGTCACGGCGCGCCCGGGTGACCGCCCGCTGACCACTGTGGCCCTGGCGCATCGGCAGGGGTGTAGGCTGCGGCCACCTTCCTGCTCGCACGGCCGGTTGGTCCCGGTTTCGGCCTCGGCGCATGGGGGGAAGACGATGTCCTGGCATCCCGCGACAGGGGGATTCGCCATGGTGGAGCACGACCAGGGTCAGGATGCCGGCCGTGGGGATACTGCATGGCAACCACGAGCGGACGGTGCGCGCCGCCCAGGTCGCGTACGCCTTGGCATGCTGCCGACCTGGACGGCCGCGTGGCAGGCCCGCCGCGCCCTGAGCCGGCTGGACCTGCCACCCCCCATCGCGCAGACCGGCGCATTGCTGGTCTCGGAGCTGGTCACCAACAGTGTCCGACACGCCGGGCTGGCCCCTGGTCAGCGGATCCAGCTCACCGCTGACTGGTCAGGTACGCGGCTCAAGGTGCACGTGCGCGACGGCGTCCGGGGAAGGGGTGCCCGGCCGACGGCCGTCTCGGGATCCATTCGTCCAACCCCTGGGGGGGAGTCGGGATGGGGCCTGTATCTGGTGGACCGCCTGGCCAGCCGCTGGGGGCTTGACGCCGGAGGGTACTGGTTCGAGCTGCGCAACGACCCCCCTCCGGGCTGAAGCTCCGTACTCGGGCGGCGAGGTCCAGGCTAGGCGCGCGGGTCCTGCTCGATCGCGATCTCCGCGGGCGTTCCCTCACGCTTTGCCACCACCACGTAGCGGTCGGTCTGGGCGACCACCTGCTCTACTTCGGCCATCACGTGGTCGCGGACCACGGCGAACTGGCGCGGGTCGGCCCGCACCGACTCGTACTCGGCGATCGTGATAGCGATCACCCGGTCGCACTCGAGCCGGCCGCACTCGCACAGGACTCGCACATGCCCGCCCTCGCCGGTGGACGCGCCCGCGCCCGTATGAGCCTGCTCGATGTCCTCGTTGATGTCGCGGGTCATCGCCTCGTTGTGAGCGACCCGCTCCTCCCGGCTACTCACCCCGGCTCCTCACCTGGCATCACCCAACCGGCACCCGGCCATGCGACTTCTCCAACCCGCCACCACGCGGGCGACCATCGCCTGCGAGAGCCATGCCCACAGCCTCCGGTCCCCGGCTTGACGTCGCGTCGGCCGGAGCCGTTCAGTACTGGACCTGGACTGGACCGCCGGGCCGGTCAGGGTAACTCCACGTCTCCCGGTTCGCCCTGTCAAGTCGGCTGTGTTGCGTCTGGTCGGCCTGCCGCATGCTGACGCCATAGAGGCACCGGGGCCACCCAGGGTGTCAATGTTGACGCGCTTGGTCAGTTCAGCGACGCTTCGCCTCATTCGATTCATTCGCGCCATGGTAGGGAAGGAGCAGAGCGTGTCCACTGCCTCTCCGCTCATCGATCCACCTGTCAGCTCAATCGTCGACGCAATTCAGCGGATGGAGGCGATCCAGGCGCAGCTGCAGGCCGACGACGGGCTCCGCTACTTCAACCTCATGTACCTGAAGGTGACGAAGGAATTCCAGCAACGCGTCCAGGCTGGGTTCTTCCAAGACCGAGCATTCATGGAGCGGCTCGACGTCATCTTCGCCAACCTGTACTTCGACGCCACCCGATCCCAAGTCCTTGATCCGCCCGCGACACCCCACGCGTGGACGGCCATGTTCGACCGCCGCGGCGACCATCGGATCCTCCCGCTGCAGTTCGCCATCGCGGGGATGAACGCCCACATCAACTTCGACCTGCCACGCAGCCTGGTGGGCACATGTCAAGAGCTCGGCACAACGCCGAGCGCGGGCTCGCACTATCGCGACTTCAACAAGGTCAACGAGGTCCTGGCCCAGATCCAGCCCGCCATCCGGGACGAGCTCGAGCACGAGCACCCCCTCAATGACCGTCAGCTGGAGCACTTGGAGAACGTGCTCGCCAATTGGAGCATCACCCGTGCACGGCAGCGGCCTGGGACCAGAGTGAGCTGTTGTGGTGGATACGGGGGAACGCTGACTTGACGTCGAGCTACACTGCGACTCTCGACCGTATCGTGGGGTTCGCTGGCCGCGGTCTTCTCATACCACTCGTCTAAATCTCAGCCCTTGCTCAGACAACCCTCGCGGCATCCCGTCCGGACGGGTAGGTTGCGAGCATGGCACGAGATGATTCGGCCCCGGCGAGCAAGACGGGGGCTGTTGGCTTCGCCTGCGCGCTCGGTGGCCTGGCCGGCGTCGCGCTCACCGGTCACCGGGGCGCGAAGGCTGCCGCCGTCGGGGCGGTCGCCGGCGCGGTCGGTCTGGGGGCTTCGGAGGCGGTGGCCCGGGCCCGGCAGCGGCCGGGCGAGATCCCGGCGCTATGGCAGCGCATCGCGACCAGCTCCGCGCTGGCTGCTCCGCTGGGGTGGGCGGCCCAGCGCCTCACCGGCGCGGGACCCGTCGCGGTGGGAGCGGCGGCCGGGGCGGTCGCCGGCGCCCTCGGGCTCCGTCCGCAGAAGGTGGCGCTGGGGCCGCTGGTGGGCGTCGCGGTGGGCCGTGCGGTCGCTGCGCGAGCGCGTCATGTGCCAGGATCGGCAGTGGCGAGCGGCACCGTGCTCGCTTACCGGGTGTTGTCGGCGCTGCTGTTTCGGGACGCGCAGGTGCGCCTGCTGGCTGAGCGGGTCCCTGCAGCAGACCTCCCCTTCGTCGTGCCGCTGGAGGCCCGAGGCCGCTACGTCGGGACCGGCTATGTCCGCGAGCTGGCCGAGGTGCTCGGTGGCACCTACCTCGCCGACGCCCCCGACGTCGGCATTGTCGCATCGCTGGATGAGCTGGCGGGGCCGCAGTTCGCTCCCGCGGACGTCGATCCGCGGGTGCGAGAGTTCTACGAGCACACCACGCGGTTCACCCTCGACATCGTCCCGCAGTGGCGGCTGTGGGTGCGTCCGGGCTACCTGCTGTACCGGACGCTGGTGGCACGCCCGCTCGGGCAGGCCAGCGTGCCAATGAACCAGCGGGAGGCGTTGCGGGGGATTCGCAGCCGCATCGACACCATCATCCCGGCCCAGGATGACGTCGTGGCCGTCCGCGGCTGGATCCGGTCCTTCGCCGACACCGACGAGCCGATCTACGTCGGCATCTACACCACCTACCGGCATGCCGGACGCGGGTACGTCAGCGTCGGCTTCCCGCTCCCCCAGGCGACCTTCACGGCCACGCTGGTGCCGCACGCTCGCCCCGGCGGTGGCCTGGTGCTCACCAGCCGCAGCGACCTCGACCAGCCTGGCCACTACCTAGCCTACATCGATCCGGCCACCAGGCAGCTGACTGCACTGGCGGTTCACGGCTTCGCCGAGCAGCTCGACGTCTACATCGAGGACGACGAACTGCGGGCCGAGCATGCGTTCTGGGTCTTCGGGTTTCCCTTCCTGGTGCTCCACTACCGCCTGCACCGCAAACCGGCCCGCACACCACCGTGATCGCAGCGACACCGCATCACAGAGCTGCTGGCTGGTGGCCGCCAGCAGCGCTGCTCGGCTGATGCGACCGGCCGAGGGGCGGCGCTTCAGTGACGATGATCCGCCGCGGGCACCCCCAGACCGCGGAACCGCGCGGACGCGACAGCGCGCGCTCAGCGGGTCGGTTAGCATCCTCCCCGCAAGGAGCACGCCGTGTCGGGCGTGAGGCGGCGGCTTCTCAACCGGGCGATCCGGGCGCGGTCAGCAGGTTCGAGCCGGCGCTCGCCGCGACCAGCGTCCAAAGGATCAGCATGGTGAGTCTGCGACCGGAGCGCATGCGCGATCACTGGTGGTGGCGGCCAGGCTGGCGTGCCGGGCGCCGCCTGTACACCTGGCACCTCACCTTCGAGGGCCACCACGACCTGCACCAGCTGGTCCGCGCCTACCAGGATTCCCTGGACGTGCCGGAGCTCGACCTGGTTCCGCTGGAGGGGTTGCACCTGACGATGCAGGGTGTCGGGTTCACCGACGAGGTCAGCCGGCAGCAGTTGCGGCAGCTGGTGGTGGCCGCCGAGCGGCGCTGTGGGGCGCTGGCGCCGCTCACGTTGACGTTGGGGCCGGCGCGTGTTGACCCGGAGGGGGTCTGCCTGCCGGTGGCGCCGCAGGGGCCGGTGCGGTGGTTGCGGATGGCGGTGCGCGGTGCGATCGCGGAGGTGTTGGGCGAGGGGCGGGTGCCGGACGCGGCGGAGGAGTTCTGGCCGCATGTGAGCGTGGCCTACAGCAATGCTGACGGTCCGGCGGCGCCGATAGTCGAGCGGGTGGGGCGTGTCGGGGCGCTCGAGGCTGTCGTCACCATCGGCGAGGCGCGGCTGCTGGAGCTGGAGCGTGGTGAGCGCGTGTACCGCTGGGAGACCCGGGCGGTGGTCCCGCTCGGCACGGTGACGTCGTAGTCGTCGATAAGCGACCGTGGTTGCCTCGATCCGGCCAGAATCCAGCACTCAAAGGGGGCGAAACGACGTCTTCGCGTCGAGCGTGCCGGGGTTTGGACGCTCCTCCCAGCGCATACCCCGACGGGCAGATACCGATTCTGACGAAGGGGTGTGACTGGTCCATCCGCAATGGAGGATCGAGATGGCGCGGAGCGTCCGCGGCATCGTCCGCCGGAGAAGCCAATACACCAGCACCGATGACGAGGAGGCACGATGGCCAGCGAGAAACAGCGCACCGCAGCCCAGCGCAACATCAAGAAGGCGACCGCGGGCGCCCAGCGCAAGCGCAGCATCGCCAACATGCCCACCAAGACCCGCACCGCGCTTGGCAAGCAGGGCGCGGCGGTCGCCAAGCGCAAGCGATCCGGGGGCACCTCGCCCAAGACCCGCACCGAGCTCTACGAGGAGGCCAAGCGAAAGGGCGTGCCCGGCCGGTCGAAGATGGGTCGGGACGAGCTCGCCAGAGCCCTCGGCCACCGCTGATCGAAAGCCCGCATCCGGCGCCAGAACGCTTCGACGCCAACGGCCGCCGACCGGCGAGTGTGTCGTCGGGCCGTCCTGCAACGGCGATCGGTCGCGCGCCGATACGAGGCTGATCGATTCGACGCCAAATGACAGTCTTGATGGAGAACGTCCGTCACCACGTCGAAGAGGAAGAGAAGGACTGGTTCCCGCAGGTACGCAAGGCCATGGGGCGTAAGGATCTGCAAGACCTGGGTGAGAAGCTGCAAGCTGCCAGGAGCGACGCGCCCTCAGACCCACTTGCCTTGGCCAGCGCGCGCCAATAGACCTTGGTCCCCGCTATTCTGCCCTGCCTCCCCCGCAGTTGCTTAACCTCGACCTAGGCCTCGCGGTCGCAACCGTTGCATTATTTCTCGATCGTCAAGCGGGGTGATCGCCGGTGGGTCGTGGCGCTGCCCTCGATCCGCCAGGCCCTGCACTTCTCAGTACAGGGCCTGCAGTGGGTGCCCAGCGCCTACCTGCTGACCTACGGCGGGTTCATGCTGCTCGGCGGCCGCGCCGCCGACCTGCTCGGCCGCCGTCGCGTCCTCGTCGCCGGCACGTTGCTGCTTGGCTTGTCATCGCTGGTCGGTGGACTCGCCGGGAGCGCGGGAGTCCTGGTTGGCGCGCGTCTCGCGCAAGGCATTGGCGGGGCGATGATGCTCCCGGCTGCGCTGTCGATCCTGACGACGACGTTCAAAGAAGGCAAAGACCGGCACACCGCAATCGGAGCCTGGGGGGCGGTCGGCGGACTCTCTGCCGCGGCCGGCGTGCTCCTGGGCGGCTTGCTGACTGCCGGTCCCGGCTGGCGGTGGGTGATGTTCGTCAACCCGCTGGCCTGCGTGCTCGTGCTGGGCGGGATCTTCCGGCTGATCAGCGGCGAGCGGCGCCGCGCGCAGCTGCGCAGCTTCGACCTCCTCGGCGCCGTTCTGGCAACCGGCGGGATGCTGCTGCTGGTCTACGCGCTCGTGCGGGCACCAACTGTCGGCTGGAGCGACGCCGGCACGATCGGCGAGCTCGCCGGAGCGCTCGCGCTGCTGGCGGCGTTCGTGGTC
>WNGB01009974.1_pt1 | contig 24584 bp, 22 predicted proteins | sample 5400681 | NCBI WGS metagenome assembly WNGB01 (sample SAMN13153367, study PRJNA577476) | soil metagenome | isolation source: 115 cm soil or saprolite under grassland replicate 2 | place: USA:California | collected 2016-06-15
ACGAGACCTCTGCTCTCAGGAAGATCTTTGGCGGATCGCCCTGGTGTATCAGAGGTCTCGTTCTCTACACGGCGGACACGCGCAACCACGCCCCGGGTTGACAACCGACTCAGATCCTTAACTTCGTGGCCTTGGGTCAAGACGCGTCGGAGCATGCCGGCCGCGACGACCAGGGTCAGGGTCTCCGACGGAGACGACCTCGACGTCTGGGTCTCCGGCGACGGTGACCCCGTCGTCTTCGTCCACGGCGCGATGACCCGCGACCTTCTCGAGCCGCTCGCGGGCGAGATCGCCCAAAGAGACGGCTACCGGACCATCCTGTTCGGTCGGCGCGGCCACGGCGGTCTCGGCCTGCCTGCCGAGCCCACCGACATCCCCGGGCAGGCGTACGACGTCGTCGCGATCCTCGATGCGCTGGGGATCGACAGGGCGCACGTCGCCGGACACTCCTTCGGCGCCCTCATCGCCCTGGAGTTGGCGACGCGGGTGCCCGAGCGATTGCGATCGGCGATTCTGCTCGAGGCCCCGCTTGTCCAGACCGAGGCCATGCAGCGGGAACTGCCGGCTCTTCAGGAGGCGATGTCGCTGCTCGCGGCGACCTACATGAGCGGGGACACCGACGGAGCAGTGGCGAGATTCTGGGACTTCACCTCGGACATCGAAGGCGCCGCCGAGCTCATCGAGCCCGCCCTGCCCGAGGGCGCTCGGGCGCTGGCCGCCGCGGACCTCGGCACTTGGCTTCAGGTCGATCTGCCGGCCATGGGCTCGTGGATGGCTGACCCGGCGGCGGTCAAGGAGTTCACCACTCCGATCGTATGGATCGGCGCCACCGACAGCTCGCCGGTATTCGGCGAGAGCCGCGCGCTCCTTCAGGAGTGGCTGCCCTCGACCAGCACCGCCGAGATCACCGGCGCCGGGCACTACTTTCCGGTGCTGAAGCCAGCGGAGACTGCCGCCGCCCTCGACGAACTGCTGCGGACCCTGGGGCCGGCCCGGTAGGCCACCAAGATCCGCCAAATCGACGGCGCGCGCCGGCACCCGTGCCATCATCCGCCGCGGCGGTCAGCAACCGCCTTCAGGTAAGCCCGTGAATCCTTGGTCATTGGTAGTGACGAACCCAGCATCTTGAGGTGCCACGCCCTCAGCGGCAGATCAGTAAGCGCGCGGCTCGACCCGACCAGCGGTCAGATCCTGGCAGAATGGCCAGACCTCAACACCAGCCCAGCGGTGGTCACGAGCGTGTTGTGGTTTGTGCTGACCGGCGGCGCGGGGGCCGTCCTCGTGCCGTGGTGGTTGACGGGCTGGCGGGCACGGCATCCCTTCCCCCACTGGGGCGTGGCTGAGGCAGTCGGCGTTGTGCTGATCGTTGCGGGCCTGATCGCGCCCCTGCACGTGTTCGTGCTTTTCGTCCGCGCCGGCGGGACCCCCATGCCCGGCGCCATGACCACGCGGCTGGTGGTGACCGGCCTCAACCGGTACGTGCGCAACCCGATCTACCTGGGGGCGGTGACAATCTTCGTCGGCGAGGCCCTGCTGCTCGGACGGCTCAGCCTGCTGCTGTACGCCGTTGGCGCCTGGGTTGGTATCGCCGCCTTCGTGCGCTGGTATGAGGAACCTGCGCTGGTCCGCCGGTTCGGTGCCGACTACCAGGTCTACCGTCGCGCCGTTCCGGCCTGGCTGCCCCGGCTGCACCCGTGGGATCCCGACGCGCCCGTCGGCACTCGATGAGTACTCATGAATTCGACCGCTGCCGGTGGCCGCCCGCACACTCGCCTCATGTCCGTGTTGCCAACGGCAATACCAGACGGACGGCCCGCGCCGAAACGCGGGTTCCGACGACCCCTACTCGCGGCAAGTGCGTGCGTTCGCGACGAGATATCAGCGCCGGCTGGGTCGCGCTGGCCAGCGCTCATGGGTGGTGGTCTCGGCTCGGTCGAGGTCACCCGCGGCGGCTACTAGCTGTGCGACACCGCCCAGCAAGCGATGCGCCGGGCCTTTGGCTCGGATCGGCAGCGTCGGCGCTAGCGCAGAACCTCTTGCAGCGCTTGGGCGAACTCGCCGGGTTGGCCCATGAAGCCGCCGTGGTCGCCCGGGAACACGACCGGATCGACGCCGAGCTTCTCGGCGAGCGCGAGCCCGGTGCGGTGGGCGAGCTGACCCTTGGAGGTCGTACCGACACCGACCACGATCCTGGTCTGTGCCGCTTTCAACGCCTCCGCGTCGGGCCGGAAGGCGGTGGTCTGCCGGATCAGGTGACCGAAGAACACCTTGTTGGTCTCCTCCATCCGGGCAAGCTGCTCCGGTGTCGGCTCCCACTGCGGTGCGCCGCCGCCTCCGGCCACGCCGATGTGCGTCATGAACATCTGCATCGCCTGCTGCCAACCATCGGTGATGTACACGTCGTAGATCGCATGGATCGCCGCCCGCTGCTCCCCGCTGTCGGGCAGCTCTTCAACGACCGGCGGTTCGTGCGCGATCAACGTCCGCAGCACATCGGGGCGCGCCTGCACCAGGGCGAGCCCAACCACCGCCCCGCCGCTGCTGCCCAGGCAATCGACCGGACCGCCGCCACCCAGCGCGCCGATGAGCCGGTGCACATCGTCGGCCTGCACCTCGGGCGTGATGTCCTCCTCGACATCCTCGCGGGTGCTGTTGCCGATCCCGCGCGGATCGTATGTAACGACCGAGTGCGTGGCCGCCATGATCTCAGCGAGAGGGGCGAAGCCGGTACTGTCCATCGGCGAACCGATCATGAACAGCAACGGCCCGCTGCCACGGGTTTCGTAGTACAGCCGGGCACCGGGCACATCGAGAAAGCTCATGTCTGCGACCCTACTCGAGCACCGACAGCACCGGGCCGATCTCATACGCATTGACCGTGCTCGACCATGATGAGCACCGCGCCGGGCATAGCGCCGAGCACTGGTCGAGGATCAGATATTCGGCTCGCCCGCCAACCCGGATCGGGAGTGGAACGCACTTGCGGGTCGGTTCCGCGCCCAGAACCGCAACGACGTCTCGTAGGCAACTATCAGGCAGGTTATCGCTAGAGCTCGCGCCGGTCGCCGCCTCTGATCGTGTGCCATCTGCCGACCGGCGCTCCCATGATCGGATGCACTGACATCGCCAGTTCAGGACGCCGGGCGGCACGAGCGCAGGTCACCGGCTGTGGCGAGCGGCGAATAGCGAGCGCGCGCGATCGGCGGCAGAAGAGATGCGCCACGAGGCGCCTTGGTGTATCCCCAGCTCAGCTGGGAGGAACTCGGAGGGAGGTTCCTGGGTCCGATGGCTGACCTGGATCCGAAAGGTGAAGGGAACCACAGCATGCCAGGAAAGCAGCGGTCGTGCCCGTGATCTTGAAGTTGGCGTGCCGGAGGATCTGCATCGCCACCCGGGGATGAACGTCAAGATCGGCGAGCAGGCTCGCGCAGGTGCGCCGGGCGTCGTGCACGGTGATGTGGCGGACGCCGGCCTGATCGCAGCGCTGCTTCCAGAACCGCAGGAAGTTGCGCGGCTCGATCGGCGTGCCGAACCTGGTGGTGGTCACGAGCCCGGTCTCGTGCCACGCCTCGCCGGCCTCTTCGCGGGCCATCGCCTGGGCCTGCTGCTGCTCCTTCAGGGCAGCGACGCAGATCGCCGGCAGCGGCAGCGTGGCGTCCGACGATGCGGTCTTCGTGCGGCGCCGCTCCAGGCCCCGGACCCTTGCTACGCGCTGGATCTGCCAGTCGATCCCGACCGTGCCGGCTTCCAGGTCGACATCCTCCCAACCGAGCCCGAGCAGTTCGCCCTTGCGCAGCCCGAGGACCAGGACCAGAACGTAGGCCGGGTAGAGCCGGTCCCCGTCGGCGCGGGCCGACTCCAGGAACCGGCGGGCCTCCTCGCTCGTCCACGCCTTGCGCTTCCGGGCGCGGATCGTCGGCAGGCGGATCGATCGCACGGCGTTGATGGTGGCGTAGCCATCGAGGACCGCCTGAGACAAGGCGGCGCGCAGTACCCGGCGGATGTGGTCGATCGTGGTCGGCGACGGGAGATCTCGGCAGCAGCGCCCAGCTGCACAACATCGCCGTCTCGCCGGCGGGCGTCCCGCGTCCTTGCCCTGGGCGCAGCACTGGCAGGTACGCCCAACCTCGTTCAGCCAGATCTGCACGTCGCGTGCCTGCAGCCGGTCCAGGCGCTTCTTCCCCAGCCCGGGAACCAGATAGCGACGCGCAACGTAGTCGTACGTTGCCCAGGTGGCCGGGGAGAGATTCGGCTCGATCACCTCCCGCAGCCAGTACGCCAGATAGTCTCCGAGCGTCTGCATCCGCGTCGTCATGGGGCCAACCGCGGCCCTGGCCTGCAGCGCGATCCACTTGTCGTGCACCGCTTCCCGCGACTGGCCGTAGACGTATTTCCGGGTGCGCCGGCCGTCCGGCTTGGTTACCCAGACATAGGCGGCGTAGCCGTTGCGGTACGGGAAGATCGAGCCTTCCCCGTTGGCCCGTGCGCGTTTGGCAGTCATCAGGCCGCCTCCCGCTCGGTGCGTTCCCGGATGTAGTCGTCGACCCACTCGGGCAGGATGCGGCGGTACTTTCCGTCTTTGATCGAACGTAGCTCCCCGGTAGCGATCTTCATCTTGACCTTCGACAGACCGAAGCCGAGCAACACGGCGACGTCGGCGGGGGAGTACCACTTCGGTGTCAGAGGCCTTTCGCTCATTCGACAGCCTCCTTCTTTGTGATGGTGAGGTAGATGCGGACGTGGCCGACCCGGCGGGCCGATCGGGTGGTGGTTGTGCAGCGGATGTTTGCGCCTAGCAGTGGCCGGACGCTCGCCGGCTACTCCGCGGCCACGCTGTCGCGGCTGGAGACCGGCCGGCGGCAACTGTCCGACGTGACCGTGCTGCGCCGCCTGGCCGAGGTGTTCGACATCCCGCCGGGCCTGTTCGGCCTGGCCGATCCTGTCGGCGCGCCCACCACCCGGGTGCCGGGCGGCGCGGATAGGGTCGCGGGAACGGGCCCGCGGAGAGGGGGCGAGGAACCGGTGCGTCGCCGCGAGCTGCTGGTCGGCCTGGCCGGGGCGCCGCTCCTCGCGTCGGCCGTACCAGCGACTGCGGCCGGTCGCGTCGACCCCGCTGCGGCGCTGGTCGCCAGTATGGAGGAGCTGCTGCTGCGCCGGCGCCTGCCCGCCGACGCTCCGGTGCAGCTTGACGCACTGCGCGTCGGCCTGGCCGCGGCCAAGGCCGACTTCCAAGCCTGCCGGTACCGTGCCTTGGCCTACCGGCTGCCAGCCCTGGTCGCGGGCGCCGAGGCCAGTACCAGCACCGATCCGCTTGCCGGCGGTGTGCTCGCCGAGGTCTACAACACCGCCGCCCACATCCTAATCAAGCTCGACGTTCCCGGTCTCGGCTGGATAGCGGCCGGCCGGGCGATGGAGGCAGCCCACGCCAGCGGCGACCGAGCTGCCGTCGCCAGCGTCACCCGCAACGTGGTGTCCCTGTGCCGGCGCGAGCGCCGCTACGACAGCGCCCGCCAGTTCGCCCTCGACGCCGCCGCCCAGCTCGACACCGCCGGGCCGGATCCCGACCCGGTCCACCTGTCCCTGCAGGGCATATTGTTGTGCAACGCCGGGTACGCAGCCGCGCAGGCCGGCGACCGGGCCGGCTCCCGCGACCTGCTCGACGAGGCCGCGGCCGGCGCCGCCCGCCTCGGGCGCGACGGCAACGCGCACTGGACGGCGTTCGGCCCGACCAACGTCACGCTGCACCGCATCAGCGCGGCCCTAGCCCTCGGCGACGCCGGTACCGCCGTCGCGCACGCCGCCGCCGTTCCCGCCGGCGCGATCCGCATTCCCGAACGGCAAGCCCGGTACTGGCTCGACGTCGCCCGCGCCTATCAGCAGTGGGGCAAGCCGGCCAAGTGCTACAGGGCCCTGACGTTGGCCGAGCACGTCGCCCCGGAGGAGATCCGTGCCCGGCCAGCGGTGCGTACCCTCACCGCCCATCTGCTGACCGCCTCGACCGAGCCGGGCCTGACCGGGCTGCGCGACTTCGCGGTACGGGTCGGCGCAGCAGCGTAGAACCTCCGGTACGCAGCAGGGCCGCCCCCGAACTGTCGTACCGCGGCGGACGAGCGTCGTGACTCCAGCTCCCGGACGCCACCGCACCCGCGCCGTCGCGGGCGCCGGCAGACCCGGGCAGGTCGACCACCCGCCACGTGAGCGCGCGTACGCCTCGACCGTCCTGGACAGCAGCCGTTGCCGCGGTCTACCCAACTGGGCGGCAGTAACGACGCCGGTACCCTGCGGCAGGAACAATGACCACCCGGCCGGTGCGATCAACAGCAAAGGATCTCTGGTCGAGTACCCCGCAACAAGGGCGGTCTGCTCCCACCCGGTCACGCCTCACCGTGACCCAGACCGCGATCCCCACCGACTGGACCACCGCTGTGGTCTTCCTCGGCCTGTCGGCGCTGCCCTGTGCCTGCGACCCGCCGCGGTCCCTACCACAGCCGGCCGGGAAGGTGACGCCCGTGTGCGGGCGGCCGGCCGCGATCGGGCTCAGGCTTCGAAGCACAGCACCACGCTGTCGCCGACCGGTTGGTAGCCCAGCCGCTGATACAGCGCGTTGCTGGCCGGGTTGGCCAGGTCGGCGAACAACACGACCTTGTCCGCTCCGGCGTCCCGCGCAGCCCGGCTGACCGCGGCGGTCACCGCGGCGGCGTACCCGCGCCGACGCAGCTCGGGCGGGGCGTAGACGGGGGCGACCCGGACCATCCCGGCCACCGGGCGGGTGCAGCCGGCCATGGCGACGGCCTGGCCGTCGACCTCCCACAGAGTCAGGCCGCCGTAGCTGATGCGGTCGTCGACCACCTCGGCCAGCCGGCCAGGGACCTCGCCGAGTTCCCGGGTGAACGCCTCATGCCAGGCCAGCAGCACATCGCGGTCGTCCGCGCCGGCCACCCGGGCGTTGCCCGGCGGTGCCGGCCGGGGCACCACCAGATCCCCGAGCCGGTACAGCCGCCGGTAGCGGCGCAGCTGCCAGACGACGCCGGTACGGCGATGCCATTGGGCGGCGAACGCCTCCGCAGCCGCCTGGTCGGCGTTGACGCCGGGCAACGCGGGCCCGGCGGGCAGCGTGGCGGCCAGGGACGCCGCCACCGGCGGTGGTGCCGCCGTGAGCAGCAGCGGGTGCGGAGGGGTCTGCAGGAACGCGCATCCGACCGTACCGTCGACCGGTCGCCACCACCCGAAACGTGGCGCGGCCTGCCCGAACGCGCCCGGGCCGCGATCGCTCAGAGGGGACGTGACGGTCAGCAGCAGGGTGTTCTCGACCGGCCGCGACCGGAGGAAGCCGCCGGCAACCGCCAGGAACTCCTCAATGTCGTCCGTGGTCGTCCACGCCATGCCCCACAGCGTGAGCCCGATCATCCTTGCCCCGCACCCCGATTTCGATGGTCCGACCCGTGACGACCTGCAAGCCCTGTCGGCCGGAAGCGACGGCTCGCGGACGGCCGACGGACCCGATGCCCCGCATCCGACCAACCCCCCGGCGGCTTGCCAACAGCCAGGCTGCGGCCATCCGCACACGGCACCCGGCCGCAGGGCGTCACCCGGCTCGAGCTGCTGGCGCACACCCTGGATGCGGGCCGCCGACACCCATCCGCGCCCTGTGCCTCCCACCGCTGACCGGGCGGCAGCGGGCCGGGGTCCCCTTCCAGCGCGCGGCCGCCGCGCAGACTACCGCCGCCGCAACCAGCCATCAGGGCCCCACGCGGCGCTGTAGGTGGCCGAACACGGCGCGCGGCTATTCGGTCGCCTCCCGTACGCCGCGGCTGGCACAGTCTCTGGCATGCCCGACGACCTCCCGCCCCACGCCTACGGCGACGCCATCGCCGACGTCTACGACGAGCTGATGGACACCGCCGGATCCGCGCCAGCCGCCCAAGCGGCGGTGCACTTCCTTGCCCGACTGGCCGGCGCGGCTGGTAGCGCGTTGGAGCTGGGCATCGGCACCGGCCGGGTGGCGCTGCCCCTGGCCGCCCGTGGGGTGGCGGTGAGCGGGATCGACGCGTCGGCGCGGATGGTGCAGCGGTTGCGCGGCAAGCCGGGCGGCGCCGACCTGCCGGTGACCGTCGGCGACATGGCCGACGTCGCGGTGCCGGGTCCCTTCGATCTGGTGTACGTGGTGGCCAGCACCCTGTACTGCCTGCCCGACCAGCACCGGCAGGTGGCCTGCCTGCGCAACGCCGCGACGCGGCTGCGCCCCGGCGGGCATCTGGTGGTGGAGGCGTTCGTGCCCGACCAGACCCGCTTCGACCGCGGCCAGCGCGTCGAAGCCCGTGCCGTCACCGCGGGCGGGGTGCGGCTGGACGTGGCCCGCCACGACCCGGTCACCCAAACCGTGTTCTCCCAGCAGGTCGCGATCACCGCCGACGGGATCCGGCTCTACCCGGTGCAGGTGCGCTACATCTGGCCGGCGGAACTGGACCTCATGGCGAAGCTTGCCGGGCTCACCCTGGCGCAGCGGGGCGGTGGCTGGTCCGGCGAGCCGTACACCGCCGGCAGCGGCACCCACGTGTCCGTCTACCGGCTCGCCGCACCCTGACGGGGCCGGTTGTGACGGCGCACCCCGTCCACAACGTGATCGCCGCCCACCTGACCAGCCCACCACACGGGGTGATCGTGGATCTCGGGTGCGGGCCCGGCGCTGGCCTGGCCGCCCTCCGCCGCCGCTGGCCCGCCAACCACCTACTCGGCCTGGACCTGTCCGCCACCGCCCTGGCCACCGCCCGGGACGTAGCCGACCCGGCCCGCGGGGTGGTGCGGGCGGACCTGTCACGCCCGCTCCCGCTGGCCGACGGCACCGTGGACGCCGTGGTCTGCCACAACGTCGCCGAACTGCTGCCCGACCCGGCGGTGCTGTTCGGCGAGGCATCACGGACCCTGCGCCCGGGTGGCTGCGCGGTCTGGTCCCACACCGACTTCGCCAGCCTGGTCGTCCACGGCGCCGACGACGACCTGACCACCCGGGTCTGCCGCGCCTACGCCGAAATACCCCAGCGGTGGATGGCCCACATCGATCCCCGCGCCGGCCGCCGGATCCCCGGTCTGGCCCGCCGCGCCGGACTGACCGTGGTCGCGTTCGACGCGCACACCGTCGCCAGCGACGGGCTGACCGGCCTGGCTCGCCGCCGCATCGACGAGATCACCGAGGTCGCCGCCCGGCACGCCACCCACGCGCGAGCCGGCCTCACCGCGGCACAGGTGCACACCTGGCGTGCCCAACTCGACGACGCCAACGCCGGCGGAGACTTCTGCTTCGCCGAAACCGCGTTCATCACGGTGACCCGCAAGCCCACCGGCTAGCCGCGCCACCCGGTCGTCGCACCGCGCCAGAACCTCGGAGATCGCGCGGGAACGGGCACCAGTGAGCGCGCTGAGCCGCAGGGTTGTCGCGGCGGCCCGCGCCTGCCCAGCCTGTTGGTCTTGCCGCCCGTCGGCGCGCGCTCATCGGGCTTGCTGAGGCGCATGGGCAGCCGGGGTGGGCAGTCGGCGTAGTCTTCCCGGGTGACCGACCCCGTGCGACAGCGGCTGGCGGCGACGTTCGACGAAGATGCGGACAACTACGCCCGCGCCCGCCCGGACTATCCCGCCCAGGTGTACCGCGCACTGACCGGCCGCTGCCGCCTGGGGCCAGGCACCCACGTGTTGGAGATCGGGCCCGGCACCGGACAGGCCACCCGCCACCTGCTCGCCCACGGCGCCGAGGTGGTCGCGGTCGAACTCGGCGCGGCCAGGAAACGTCTTCCCGGCGGACGCGGACGACATGTTCGCGTCCGGGGCCGAATCGTCGGCCGCGCGGGTGGGGGTCAGCCCGCCGGTGGGTACCCAGAACCGCATCGTGCCGTTGCTGGCCTGCCACAGACGCCCGCCGTTGGCCTCGATGACCTTCCGGGACGCGACGTTGTCGACGTCGCAAGTCACCAGCGCCGGGTCGATGCCGAGCGCGGCGGCGACCGGCAACGCCGCGCGCAGCATCGTGGTGGCGTGGCTGCGCCGGCGCGCCGCAGGCGCCACGTCGTAGCCGATGTGACCGCCCACCTGCCGCAAGCGGTCGGTCAACCGGTGACGGATGCTCACCCGGCCCAGAAACACCGCTCCGTCGACCCACCACAGTGTGGTCTGCGCGACCACACTCCTCGGCCGGAGCCGGTCGGGCAGCGCCCCGGCCGCCAACTCCCGCAGGTACCCGGCGAACGCGGCCGGAGCCGCCAGCACCCGCACGTCAAGATCGGTGTAGCGGCCCTCCCGCTGGTACTCTGCAACCGCCGCCAGGAACGACTCCCGCACACACGCGGCGGGCGCGACCAGAGATGGCATGCCGGTAGTGTCGCCGAACGGTCAGCACCACCGGCAACGCCTTTTCGCCGGCCCAGCCGCTGGCGAGGACCGACCGCGGACGCGACAGACCAACTAGCCGACCAGCCGATTGATGGGCGGAGCACGTCATCGCGACGCGATCCGGGCAGGGAGTCGGGACACCTGCGGGAAGCCTCGCAGCGACCGACAAGCTCCGGCCACGAACGGCCGGGTCGCACGGCGTCGTACTCGTGTTGCTGGCTATCCAGGCCGGCGTTGCACCTGCGGCAGCGGTGCCGCAACGGCCACGCCAGACGGCGCTCGCAGAGGTCGGCGGCGGCCAGCGCACGCCCGCGGGGGTGCCGGTATCGGTGCGGTCCGCCGACGACGACGCGCGGCAGCCCGACCACGCAGAACGTCACAAGCCCGAACCGACCCCGCCGCGTCGGTGAACTCCCGCCAGGTGGTCTGCACCGACCGGGCGCCGGGGCGGGCGGCGACCGGTTCCCCGCCGGCCGCGTGCACGAGGTCGGGTACCCAGTGCCCGGCGGTGAACGGCGGGTCGACCCATTCCACAACCGCGACCCGTGGCCTCGGCCGGTGCTGCACGGCCGAGGCCACGGCCGCGAGCCGGGACCGCAGGTCCGCCACCAGAGTTTCGGCCCGATCCGCTACGCCGGTACGGGCGCCGACGGCGAGGATGGTGTCGAGAACCTCGTCCAAGGTGTACGGGTCGAGCGAGAGCACCTCGGCCCGGCAGCCGAGGTAGTCCAGGGCGTCGGAGACGTGGCCGGAGGGCAGGGCGCATACCCGGCACAGGTCCTGGGTCAGGATCAGCTGCGGATCCAGTCCGGCCAGCGCGTCGGCGTGCAGGGTGTACAGATCGGCGCCGGCCCCCAGCTGCGCCTTCACGTAGTCGTCGATCTCACCCGGGCTCATGCCACGGGGGTCCCGGCCGCCGACCACCACCGTCTTGTCGACCCGCGCGGACGGCGGCTCGTCACACTCGAACGTGACCCCGACGAGATCGGCACCCAGGCCGAGCGCGTAGACGATCTCCGTCGCGGACGGCAGCAACGACACCAGGCGCACACAACCCATCGTCCACGCCGGCCGGGACAGTCGACCCCGGGGTTGGATCGGCGACGCGTCGCTTAGCCCGCAGCCCACGGCCATCCGCTGAACACCGGACCGGTGACCGGTAGCGCAGCCAGCAAAGATGCTGTGTGCTATCAACCGAGCCGATGGAACGTCGTACCAGCCCGTCGCGCCGTTTGGAACAGCGGCGTCTTGAGCTTGGGGACCGGCTTCGACCTCGTGGTGAACGGGGGTCGGTCGGGTGTGACCGCCTGTTCAGGTAAGGATCTTCGCGATGGTCTCGAGGTCGCCCGTGGTGTGGGCGTGAAGGAGCGCGGCGAACTGGTCGGCGGGCAGGATCCGCACGCCGAGCTGCTCGGCCTTGTCAGCCTTGGTTCCGGCGCCCTCCCCGACGACGACAAGGTCGGTGCGTTTCGACACCGATCCGGATGACTTCCCGCCGAGGGCCTCGACGGCCTCGTTGCCTTCGTTGCGGGTCAGCCCCGGTACGGAGCCGGTGACGACCACGGTCATCGGGGTGCCGTCGGGCCGTTGGAGCGGCAGGAGCGGCGTGGCCACGCCGTCCGGAACCGCTGGCGCGGCGCCGCCGCCGGGCTCGGTCATGGTGACGCCGTGCGGGACGAGCTTGCCGATCACCGGGGTCAGGTCGACGAGTTCGGCGGCGATGGTGACGGCGCGTTCGGGGCCGACGCCCTCGACCTGTTGCAGGTCCTCGACGCTCGCGTCGAGCAGCGCCTGCATGGTGCCGAAGTGCCGGGCCAGCCGCCGGGACATGGACCGGCCGGTCATCCGTACGCCGAGGCCGGTGAGCACCCGCGACAGCGGCTGGGCCTTCGATGCCTGGATGTTGGCGACGAGCTTGCCGGCGGAGATCTCGCCCATCCGGTCGAGGGTCGCGAGGGTGGGTACGTCGAGGTCGTAGAGGTCGGCGGGGTCGGTGACGAGGCCGGCCGCGACCACCATGTCGATGATCTTGTCGCCGAGCCCTTCGATGTCCATCGAGTCGCGGGCGGCGTAGTACGCGAGGGACTCGTGGGCGCCGCAGGCCCGGCCCTGGGTGCAGCGCCACCGCTTCTGCGACCGGTCGATCTGTCCGCCGCACCGCGGGCACGTCTGCGGCGGCGCGAACGGTGCCGAGTCGGCCGGCCGCTCGTCGAGCTTCGCGCCGGTGACCTCGGGGATCACGTCGCCGGCCCGGCGCACGAACACGGTGTCGCCGGCGCGGACGTTGCGGCGGACCAGGTCGTCGAAGTTGTGCAGGGTGGCCGAGGTGACGGTGACCCCGCTGACCACGACCGGTTCGAGGACGGCGACCGGGGTGATGATGCCGGTCCGGCCGACCTGCACCTCGATGCGCAGCAGCCGGGTGGTGCGGGTGTCGGCGGGGAACTTGCAGGCGATGCCCCAGCGCGGCGCCCGGCTGGAGAACCCGGCCCGCTCCCGGTCGGCGGGCCGGTCGGCCTTGATGACCGCGCCGTCCACCCCGAACCCCAGCGTGCCGCGGGCCGTGTTGAGCGCCTCAACGGCGGTGAACACCTCGTCGATCGTCGCGCACAGCGGCATCCCGGCCGGGGAGCCGGCGGTGGTGGCCACCCCGAGGTCCTCCAGGCGCGCCATGGCAGCGGAGTGGGGTACCGGCTCGCCGGGCAGGCCCTGCACGGCGTAGGCGAGGAAGGACAGCGGCGCGTCGTAGGCGCGGTCCTGGGCGCGCAGGGTGCCGGCCGCGGCGCTGCGGGGATGGGCGAACGCCGGCTCGCCGTGGCCGGTGCGCATCAGGTTGGCCGCGGCGAAGTCGGCGTCGGTCATGAACACCTCGCCGCGTACCTCCAGGGTCAGCGGCTCCCGCAGGTCCGCCGGCAGCCCGGCCGCCCGCCGGGCCTGCGCCGTCACGTCTTCGCCCGTGCGGCCGTCACCGCGGGTGGCCACCTGCGCCAGCCGCCCGTCGACATAGCGCGCCGCAATCGCCAGCCCGTCGATCTTCGGCTCGACCGTGTACCCACCCGCCGGCGCACCGAGCAGCCGCTCCAACCGCGCCGCCCACCTGCGCAGCGCCTCCTCGCCGAACACGTTGTCCAGACTCAGCATCTGCGCGCTGTGCACCACGTCGCCGACCACACCGGCACCCGCCGCAACCACCTCGGTCGGCGTGTCCTCGGCCTTCCACCCCGGGTGCGCGGCCTCGGTGGCGGCCACCCGCGCCATCAACCCGTCATAGGTCGCGTCATCCATCGCCAGGTCGGGCCCGCTGTAATACGCCACGGCGGCCGACCGGATCTCGTCGATCGCCGCCCGGTACTCCGCCACGGATTCGTAGGGCTCGGCGAGCGCGACGTCAACGACCGGATCGACGGCGTCGACCAGCTCATCCAGACCGCCGCCACCAGGGCTGGCCATCGGGGTGACCTCCTTGATTTCCAGACGGTCTCGGGCGCGAGTACCCGCACCACGGGTCGCTCGCCGCAGCCTCGCTGCCAAGCATGGTGACCTGCTGCGCAGCCTAGCGACCGGGTACGACACTCCGGCCGCCCCCCGGCGACGGCGACCGGCGGCGCCGTGAGGATGGCGGGCTAGTAAGCAGCCCCGTCATCTGCTATCTGCCGGGGGTTGCGATAGGCGATTGCCACCACCAGTTGATCATGGGTCCGCTCCTCGCGACCGTCGGCGGGGTAGGACAAGAGGCGCGACACGCCGCTCATCCCGCCCTTCGCGTTTCTGCTCCTCTGCTGAGGGAGGATTTCGAGAAGCGCACGGCGTAGGGGAGGGGACGGGATGCGGAAGCAGTGCCCGGTGTTCGACGGTGATCAGGCGGCGGATCGTCTGATCGAGTTGGGGCTCAAGGCGGAGTTCCTGGAGTTCGCGCTGCGTGGCGCGGACGCTGAGGCCCGCACGTACACGCCGCTGGACCCGCCGAACATGCAGGGCATGGCCCGGTACTCGCGGACCGTGCGGCTGCTGCGCGAGCAACTGGTTCCGCTGGGCTGGTCGCACGACAACCCCCGCAATCTGGCTCGTACGGTCAGCCCGGACCGCCGGGTGGCGATCATCGCCACGCTCGGCGACGCCGCCACCGGCGTCCCCCACGTGCTGCCCTCCACCAGGTACGAGAAGGGCGTGGCCACGATCGAGGCGGTCAGCCGTAACTTCCTGCAACTCACCCTGCCCATCGACTTGGGTGACGAGGAGCCGTTCGACACGGACACGGAGGGCACCACCACCTGGGTGCTGCTGTACCACGTCACCGAAACCGAGATCCGCGCCGAACTCTCGCTACCGGACTCCATGGTGGACGGCTACATCGACACCTGGATCGAGCGGCTCCTCCTCCCGCCGATCTCACTGGAGCTGGCGCCGAGCCTGGCTGCGCCAAGGTCGGCGCCGGACGCGGACGTCGTCGTTTCCCGCCGCAGCGCGTGACCGCGGTCGACCGACGTCACTCGATCGGATGCTGACACCCAGCCGGCTGACCCTCGCCCGCAAACGCCGTGGGCTGACCCTCGTCAACCTGGCCACGGCCACCGAGGTCAGCGTGCGCAGCTTGTCAGCCTACGAGAACGGTGGACAACGGCCCAGCCAGGACACCTTGCAGCGCTTGGCCGCCGCGCTCGACGTGCCAGTCGAGTTCCTGCAGGCCAGCGACGTCGACGAAATACCGGTCGACGCCATTAGCTTCCGGGCGATCAGCAAGCTCACCGCGGGGCAGCGCGACACCGCCCGCAGCGCGGGGCGCATCGCTCTCATGCTCGCCGAGTGGATCGAGGAACGATTCCACCTCCCCGAGCCCGAGGTCCCTTCCCTACCCACCCTCGACCCGGAGACCGCGGCGGAGGTCGTCCGCGCCCGCTGGGGACTCGGTGTCGCACCGCTGGGCAATCTCGTGCGGCTCCTGGAGGCCCACGGGGTACGGGTCTTCTCGCTGGCCGCCGACTGCGCCGCGGTCGACGCGTTCTCCTTCGTCTGGCGCCAGACACCGTACGTGCTGCTCAACACGGCCAAGTCCGGCGAGCGCGGTCGGTTCGACGCCGCCCACGAACTCGGCCACCTCGTCCTGCACAGCGAGCACCGCGTCCCCCACGGTCTTGATGCTGAACAGGAAGCCAACCGGTTCGCCGCCGCGTTCCTCATGCCCCGTGCCAGCGTCCTGGCCCACGGCCTGGCCAACGCCGCCATCGACACCATCCTGGCCGCCAAACAGACGTGGCGGGTGGCCGCCATGGCGCTGACCCATCGCCTGCACGAACTCGGCCTGCTCACCGACTGGGGCTACCGCACCACCTGCGTAGACCTGTCCCGGCGCGGCTACCGCACCAGCGAACCCGGCGGCATTTCCCGCGAGACATCTCAGTTGCTCGACAAGGTCTTCCAGTCCCTGCGAGGAGACGGGATCAGCCCCGCAGCCATCGCCCGCGACCTGCACATCACCGTCGCTGAACTCAACCGCCACGTATTCGGACTAGTGCCCACCGTCCTGGATGGAGGGGGCGCCATGAGCCCAGCCAAACGACCGAAGCTCACCATCGTCACCACCCAAACTTAGGACGCCCGACACTGGTGGCAGGCGGGACTTGCTGCGGCGCTGAGCGTGCCACCGGTCGTCAACCGGGCAGGACCCTGGCGTGCACGGCCATGCCCAGGGATCCGGTGCGCCGGTCGGCCTGATATTGATCATCGCGACCAAAGAAAGCGCATCGGTCGGGGCTGACATCGTCACTGGCACTACGCCGCGCCGTCACCGTCCAGCCGCACCCGTCGCCACGCCGACCACGGTGGCGTGGCAGACAAATGCAGCATGATCATTCTTGCGCGCGAGGTCGGTCACCCAACCGGATGGGAGTTCCGCCGGCCGGCTCGCCGCGGTCTGTGGTGGCCGGGATAGCTGACCACCAACCGATACCAAGGAGGCGGCCCGCGACACCCTCCGGCCGCGCCCAACGCGTGGTCAGCCACATGAGGCTGAGCGTTGCAGCAGCAGTGGTGGACCAGCCTCGTCAGCCGTCCTGGCAGTAGCCGTACGCTGCGGAGACCGTGGGCAGCCATGCGCGGACGCAGCACCGCGAGAGGTAGGGTAGCCGAGCCCTGAACGCCGCGGTGTCACGGCTGTGGCGCGGCCGTCGGAGAGCAACATGACCGGGTCTGCGACGTCGCGCGGTGTCGGGCGACCGGCATGCAGTTCGACTCCTGTGATCACCAATCGTCGGCGCCGGTGCCGCACGAGCCCGACGTCTGGACCGGTCGGTGGCCAGGTGAAGACGACTGCGAACGCCTCGGCTGGTTTGCCCGGCTCGATCCGGGCCGGGGCTGGGTACCGTGTGACCCCGACGCCCCGGGAGCGCAGCCAGACATCAACCGGCTGTACGCCGAAGCCGAGTGGGAGCCACCCGACGTCCTGGCCGCGCAACGCCGGGAACGCGCCCGCATCCGCGGCGAACGCCAACGCCGCTGGGGCCGACCTGCCCAGAAAGCAGCCTGAAACACAACACGGCGGTCGACAAGCCGACCGGGTTCACCGTCGACGGCACCGACGATGGAACGCCGTTGACCCCGGCCGACATCAAGGCCGACACCTACGCGGCGATCGCCGCGCGGTACCACCTGACCGGGCTCCAGGAGCCGCCGGACGACACGACGGCGGTCTCCGGCGTGTTCACCGTCAGGCGGGCGAGCGCAAGCAGGAACAGGACCAGTGGAACACGCTGCCGTTCCCGCCGGCCGGCACCGCTCGATCGAGCTGTCGATCCCGCCGGGCTACGAGGCGCACGCCGCGGCCGCGTCGGTGGCCGCACCGCCGGAGATGGCCAAGTGGTTGGACTGGACGGACTACAAGGACACCAGCGGCGACGGCGTCGACCAGAAGGTCGGGTGGCACCAGATCGTCGCCGGCGTACAGGTCGGTGGGCGTACCCTGCTCGTCTCCACCGACGGGGACAACACGGTGGACACGCAACCCCACGCGTACCGGAGCTTCTGGCTGAGCAAGGAGTTCGTTGGCGGCGCGGTCCGGAGGATCGACCTGGACCAACCGCTCACCCAGAAGGCGACGGTGGGCGGTGTGGTCGGAGGCACCTATAACGCGGCGGTGTCCGTGGTCCTGATCTGCCGGGCGACCGACGCGACGAAGACCGCCTGGGCCGCGGACATCTACACCCAGCTGCGTGCGGCGTATGACGCACTGCTCGACCGGTGGAAGCGCGACCAGGACGCGGGCAGCGACCCGCCGATGATCGCGGTCAGCGGGTCCTCACCCGCGCGGCATGCCGAGATGGTCCGCGAGGAGCTGCGGCGTCAGGTCATCGAGATGCTCGGCGGTGGGCAGTTCGACGGTATGCCCGCGATGGCGGCCGGTACCGCCACCGACCGGCCGCGCGCGGACATCGATCTCGCGCGTCGGCAGGCACCGCTCATCCAGTTCCTGGAGCAGGCGTTCGAGTGGAGCACCATGACGTACATCTGCTACCCGTACTACTGGGCGGACAGCGCGGCCTGGCCGGAGCTCGAACCCATCGAGAGCGCGGATCCCGAGTTCGACCGGTTCCTGCGCAGCGGTTCGGCGCGGGTGGTCGTGCCGGCGCGGCCCGGCTTCGCCCAGGCGGTCAACCACTTCATGCTCTTCGGCCGGCCGTGGGGTGGCGGGCCCGCGCCGGTACCCGGTGACGAGCTGTACGTCTCGGTGGCGCAGGAGATCAAGGAGCTCAACGGCGCGCCCGACGACGGCGAGCCCGGTGAGTCGTGGGAGGCACGGGTACCGACGACACTCGTGTGGCTCGACTCCGATCCCACCCTGCCCAAGCAGAACAGCGCGCGCCGGCTCACCGCGCCGCCGAACCCGATCTGCACCTGACGATGGCCGAGGACCTCGACCAGGTCGCCGGGCTCCTGCTGGCGCGGCTCTTCGGTGACACGTCAATCACCGAAGGGGCGGCGCCGTTCCTGTCCGGTGTGCTCGGTGACGCGTTCAGGCTGGGCGGCAAGCTCACCGGGCAGGGCGAAGGCTGGCTGGACAAGGCGTTCGATCTCGTCGGTGCGACGGGTACCGGCAGGGCGTATCGGCTCGCCGAGGCGCTCGTCAGCGCGGTACCGCCCGACGCCGCCCGACAGATGACGCAGATCCTGTCCGGCCAGGCCCGTACGCCCTCCACGGTGCAGACGCCGGGCTTGATGACGGCCGAGCGTACGCCCAAGGACGTCATCGGCGACCTCGTCAAGCGACTGCGCGGCTCCACCGAGACCGGCGCCCGCGAAGCGGCAGCCGCACTCGAGACGCTCGGCCGCATGTACGACGACATGTTCGAGCTGGCCATCGTGAGCCCATCCGGCCCGGGTGGGCCGTCCGGCCCGCGAGGCCCAGCCGGTGGCGCGGGCCTTCCGGGTGGCAAGTGGAACCCGGAGACCGTCGTCCGGATGGTGCGCCGGCTCATCCTCCGGTGGCTCAAGGAGTTGAACAACCAGAACCTGCCCGGGCCGAACACCAAACGGGTGGCCGCCGAAATCGAGGCGGAGCTGCTCGGTCCGTTCGAGGTACGGCTAGTGGTCGGTCTCGTCCTCACGACCGGTGGGATCGCCATCTACGGGGTCGACGACCTGACGGAGTTGCTGCGCGGTCAGTCGCCGGCCGCGGTACCGGGCGGGGTACCGGGCAGCCCGGTCACGCCACGGAACGCGGCGGCACAGATGGGTACCGAGGTGCACGAGGTGCTACAGGAGGAGTACCGGAGTTCGCCGGCCCGCGCGCTCAACGTCATTGTGCAGGAGAGCACGGTCTACACGCGCGGCACCGGGCAACGGCTCGAACAGGTGGCCCTCCAGGACGCGAACCTCGCCGCCCTGTACCTTGCCCGGGACGTGTACCTGCTGCGGATCCGACAGGCCTTGAGCAAGAACCCGAGCGGGTTGGCGGAGGAGGTGCGCAACGCCCTGCGCGACGACAACCTCGACCTCACCATGGGCGCGATCTGGGAGATCAAACCGATCCGGGGCGCCGCGCTCGGGGTCGTCCAGGAGTTCACCTACCGCAGCTTCTTCAACTTCTACGCGGCGCTGGTCCAGGACGTCCCCTCGCTGCGACAGATCTTGCGGCCCGGCAAGGTGTCATGGGCCACGCGCGACCATGTCCTTCCCGGTACGACCGCGCTGTGGGGCGAGGTCGTGGCGAAGCCGGCGCGACACATCCGGGGCCGGGTCGGGCGTTACCCGACCATGAGCGTCCTGCTCGTCACCGTCGACCCGCTCCCCGGCATCGTGCTGTACATACGCCTCGACATGCCGGTCGCGCTCGTGTACCTCCTGGCCGCGTTCTTCAACCACGTCCTCAACGAGATCGCCAAGCGAGCCAAGCAGGCGGCCGAGATCGCGATGACCGCCATCGCGTTCGCGGTCATCGTCGTCGTCGCGCTCGTCGTGGCGGCCGCGATCATCTTCGCGATCGTCGAGGCGGCCGAGGTGATCGTGGCCGTACTCGCCGAGCTGGTGATGACGCTGGGCCCGATCCTCGCCGGGCTCGGCGTACTGTGGCCACGGATCCAGGAGATCGTGCAGGAGCTCATCGAGGCGATCGCCCCGCTGCGCCAGGCGTTCGGGCTGAGCGTGGTGGGTGTGAACGACAGCGCCGACGGGCGGATCTGTCTGCGGTTCAGCGTCAAGGACGGTACGCCGGACGACGCCGTACCCCGGGCCAGCGCCACGTTCGGCTGGCTACGCCTGGAGAACGCGCCGGTGCAGCTCCTCGTCGCCCTGCCCGGGGTGCTGTCAATCGCGAACGTGATCGCGAGTGCCTTGGTACGTAAGCGCCTCGACGACGCCGGTACGGTAGGCGCATGACTGCCGAACCGAGGATCGTGGAGCGCGAAGCCTAGCCGTACCTGGGCATAGTTTGTCGACGCGGGCGCCGCGCTCGACGAGGCGTCGGGCGACGTGCCAGCAGCCGTAGCCGATGGCGTTGTCCAGTGCGGCCACCAGATCCGGGTACCGGTCGATGAGCTGGCGCAGCGCGGCCAGGTCGCCACCACGGATCGCGGCGACCACGGCGGCCGCGACGGCGGCCGGCTCGTCCGGAGCGGGCACGACGTCTCTCCGTCCGATTTGCGGATAGCCAACGACGCCAGCGTAATACTACGGTCGGGTAGTACACGAGTGAGGCCGGCCGGCGGGAGGGGTGCACTGGTGACGGAGTCGGGTGGCTCCAGCGCCCTGGGCCCGCTGGAGGCCGAGGTGATGGCCGTGCTGTGGCAGGCGGAGGCACCGGTGTCGGTGCGGGCGGTGGCCGACCGGCTGAACGCGGACCGGACCCCGCCGTTGGCGTACACGACGGTGATGACGGTGCTGTCCCGGCTGGCAGGCAAGGGCATCCTGGTCCGGGAGCAGCAGGGCCGCGGGTTCGTGTACACGCCGGTGGTGGCGGATACCGCGGACATCGCGGTGCGTGAGGTCCTTGCCGAGTTCGGTGACGCCGCCCTGGCCCGGTTCGTGGAGCGGGTGGAGCTGGATCCGGGGTTGCGGGCGCGGCTGCGCAAGCTGATGGGAGCTACGTCGTGAGCGCGGTGTGGTCGCGGATCGGGTGGGCGGTGTGGCCGCTCGCCGCGGTGGCGATGGTCGGGCATCTGGGTCTGGGTGTGCTCGCGGTGGTGGAGTACGCGAACCTCGACTGGCTGTCCTCGGAGCCGTACGAGTTTCACCGCCGTCGGGGTGGTCGCTGTCAGCGCGGTGCTGGCGGTCGCGGGCGCGGTGCGGGCGGGGTGGCCGGCGGCGCGTGGTCAGCGGGCGTTGCGTCGGCTGCTGCGCTTCGGGCGATGGCCGTTGCCGGCGCCGTTGCGGGCCGTTGCCGAGGCGCTGGGTGTCGCCGGGCGGGTTGATGTGGTCGCCACCGGTGAGGCGTTCGCGGTCACGTATGGGCTGTGGCGCCCACGGACCCTGCTCAGCCCCGGCCTAGCTCCGAAGTTCGACCACACGCCCTTTCGCACCCCGGAGAGCATTCTCGGCGCGACCGCCCACGCGCTGTCCGAACTCGGGCCGTTCAGCCAGGGACTGGACGTGTGCTGCGGTACCGGCGCGGGCATGCTGGTTCTCAGGCCCCTGTGCCAAGGACGGATCACCGGCGTCGACTTCAGCGCCGGCATGCTCGCGCAGGCGCGCAGCGCGCACCCGGACGTCACCTGGGTGCGGGCCGACGCCCGGGCCCTCGCTTTCGCTGAGGACTTCGACCTCGCGGTCACCTTCGGTGCGCTCGGGCACTTCCTGCCCACCGAACGGCCTGCACTCTTCGAGGGGGTGTACCGCGCGCTGCGGCCCGGCGGGCTGTTCACCTTCCCGATCGGCGCGCCGCCGCCCCTCACCTCGCTCTCGCACTGGGCCACGCTCGGATTCGACCTGGCCATGCGGGTCCGCAATGCGGCGTGGCGCCCGCCGTTCGTCATGTACTACCGCACCAGCCCGCTGCCCGCAGTCCGCGACCACCTGACGGCGGCCGGCTTCACCGTGAGGACCGTCGCCCTGGCCGGCCTGGGCCGGCACCGGGACGGCAGCCCATGGTGCCGGCTCATTTTGGCGCGTAGGCCGGCAGACCCTCACTGACTTCGCCAGTGATACGGATACGGCTGGTCTCGCCGACTCTGGCCCGGGCTACGCGCGGGACCCGACCCTTGCTGTCCGCGCGCGCCCCTGGATAGTGAGAGTGCGTTGGTGGCTTGCTGTGAGGAGCACAAGCCTTCGAGGTACTTGTGCAGGATTCTGTTGTCAGGTCCGTAGCTGGGGGAACGTCCCCCTCAGGTGGGCGAACAGCTGCCGGTACTCCATCCCGTACGCGCCGGCTGCGCCGGCCAATGCTTGGTACGCCGCGCTCAGCGAGTCGGGGACCGCGGTGTGGAAGAGCGCGACGATCGCCCAGTCCTGCCGTGTCTGCTCGCGCTGTCCGTCCGGTGGCAGCATGATCGTGGTGCGCGGCAACGCATTGGCGAATCTGGACCACATGTAGCCGGAGTCGTCAAACGGCGGCGGTACCGGCTTTCCCTGGCGCAGCGCCGCGATGGCCGGCGCGAGTGCGGGCAGGTCCACCATCCCGGCTATTTCCGCCGCACGCAGCGCCGCCCAGCATGCGACAGCCCGGTGCACGTTGTCGTCGGCCTCGGAAAGCGCGAAGGCCAGATCAATGTCAAGCGGTTCCAGGAAGCCGGTGGAGATGCCGTTCACCGCCCGCAGCCGGTCGTTCGGCACGCGATCATCCCACCGGTTGCGGTCGTACCGCTCGCGCCGCTCGGCCTCCGCCCTGTCCTGGTGCGACTGTTCCTCGGCCGTGAGCGGTCGCTTGGTCCGCGCTCGATGCCAGTACGCGGCAAACTCGGTGGTCTGGCGGATGATGCGGTCCGGCTCGTCGGGCCCCGGCCAGAACTGCAGCAGGTAGAAGTCCACCGGCTCATCGCGCATCAGGGTGTCCTCGGCCGATCCGCGGTCCATACCACGGGCGCAGTACCGAACCCGGTAATCACCGGGCGGCAGCTCGAACGGATACTCGTGGTCGAACGTGTAAAGCCCCATCTCGCCCGCTGTTGAGGTGAACGAGACCTCGACGACCTCCTCCCACATGTCGTCAAGGGGCGGCTCGGCCGTACACAGTTCCACAGTGAAGCCAACCTCCCCCGTATGCAGCCCGGTGACCAGGCTCAACAATCCCGGATCGGCCGCCCCGCACAGCCCGTTGAGCTGCCCACGGCACTCGTCGCCGATCTCCCATTCCCGCCCTTCACTGTCGTGGACATAGACGAACCGGTAATGAACCCAAACCTTGCCGTCGAACAGCACCACGCGGCGGTGACCAGGGTGTGGCGGTCGGCGCCGTGGGCGGGGCGAGCATCAGCATGTCGAGGATGAAACAGCCGACGCCGCCGTCATGGGTACGCCCGATCCACACCGGATAGGACCCGTCCCCCCATCCGGTGTTAAACGCGATGGCGTTGACGCCCGGTAGGACATCCGCGCGGGTCACGGGCCGATCGGCGTGCAAGACGTCGAAGGCCGTGGGGTCCGCGTCCTGGATGCGGCCCACCGCGTCCAGCACGACGGCGTCGAAAACGGCGATGGTGGCCACGTCCACCCCCACGCCGAAGAAGTACCCCGGCCGCAGCGTGGCGGGATTCTGGCCATCGCGTACCGCCATCTCCCACGCGGTGACCGGCTTGTCGGCGATGGTCAGCCGCGCCGCCGCGACGCGAAGGTCTTCCCAGCGCAGCAGCGCCAACTCCAGCGGGTAGGTGCCAGGGGGGACCGTCACGGTGAACGGGCCGATACCGGGCGGTCGCCAACCGCCGGACGACCAGCTCGGATCGACGGCAACGAGCCGACCAGTGGGCAGCCGCAGCGAACCGGCTGGCAGAACTTCCGCGATGGCCGTCTTGCCGGTCTCCAGCCGGTGGCGGGTTCCCGGTTGGAACAGATCCGCCGCTGCGGACGGGTATAGCAGGGACGGGTACAGCAGGCTCGGCCGGTCGGCCGAGGGCTTACCCGCGACCGGCGGGCGCCGCCTGTCGCAGCCAGCGATGCTCCCCCCGCCGAGGGCGACCACGGACAGCGCCGCGATCAGAGCGTGCCGGCGATCCATCACCACCGCGCACCTCCGCTGCGTCGGGTCAACGAGCCCTGCGGCATACCACGCTCCGGGCCGCCCGGGGGGCGAGACTATCCCAATTCCGCCAGGCCCTGCCCGGTAGTCGACGCCGGCCCGCGTGTGAGTACCCGGTCAGCTCACTCACTCTCATGGCACCCCTTAATGTCAAGACCCCAGCCGGCCGGGGCGTAGTCGCACACGGCGACCTAGGCACCTTTCATCCGCCTGGCCTTGCGCCACGCGTTATCGGGGATGGCTGCGGCAGCCCGCCAGACCGCGGGGTTGCGAGTCACCCCTAGCTACTTCGACCTGAAGAAGTAGGTGGGTTCTGGGTCGGACGTTGGCGGTTCGTTGGTGGGTTGGTGTGTCGTCTGGTGCCGGGTGTTCGTCATCCGGCCAGTCCGCTGATCTTGGTGAGGTTGTGGCGAAGACGCCGTGTCCGCACCAGGTACGGGCGCCGTCTAGCCCGTCGAGGAGGGTGCGGTCCCAGCCGGAGCGGCGTTTGAGGTGGGCGATGCGGCCTTCGCAGCCGGTGCGCCACTTGGCCAGGCGGCGGAAGGCT
>WNGB01010487.1_pt1 | contig 24579 bp, 19 predicted proteins | sample 5400681 | NCBI WGS metagenome assembly WNGB01 (sample SAMN13153367, study PRJNA577476) | soil metagenome | isolation source: 115 cm soil or saprolite under grassland replicate 2 | place: USA:California | collected 2016-06-15
ACAACTTCCACGACGACGACCGCAATGGCACGCTCGATACCTGGTACGCCGGCGCGCCCCACGCGCGACTCGGGCGGCCGTTCGAGAACCGCGGCGTGATTCCGCACTACAAGCACTACGAGCAGCCGTTCGTGCGCTGGCTCGTGGCCAGCGGTCGAGCGGTCGATTACCTCGCGGACGCGGATCTCGACGCGCCTTCCACGACGGGGAGGCGCCTGGCGAACGCCTATCGTCTGATCGTCTTCCCCGGCCACCACGAATATGTGACGCAACACGAGCTCGACGCCGTCACCGCGTACCGGAATCGCGGCGGCCATCTCATCTTCCTCTCGGCGAACAACTTCTTCTGGCGAACGGTCAAGCAGGGGCAGGTGCTGACCCGCACGCAGCGGTGGCGTCGCGTACATCGCCCAGAGGCTGCGCTAGTCGGAGTCCAGTAGGAGTGGATCTTCGCCGGCACGGGTCTCGAGCCGGGCTCGAGCTTCGGGCGCGGCGGGATCGAGGCCGATGCGACGACCAGCAGCTCCCCACGCGGAACGCAGGTGGTCGCACGGATTCCGAACATCTTCGGCAAGGGCCGCGACGCCGAGATGACGTACTACGAACTGCAGAACGGCGCCAAGGTCTTCGCCGCTGGGGCGTTCACGCTGGCAGAAGGGGTCCAGTCGCCGCAGGTCGAACGGATGATCGAGAATCTCTGGTCCCGTCTTGCCGACGACCTAACCTGAGCCCTCCCCTCCCGTCTAACGAGCCGTGCGTCTTCGACCCGTCGTCATCCTCGTCTCATTTGCGCTCGCGCTGGCCGCGAGCGCGAGTGCGTCGGCCTACCCGTGGCCGATCAAGCCGTTCCACGAGCAGCACCCGATCCGCGCGAACTTCGGCGACCCGAGGACGCGCTTCTGGAACACGATGCTTACCGACGGGCTCCAGGGCCCGGGACTGTTCCAGTTCCACAACGGGATCGACATTGCTGCGACCGAGGGGACGGCCGTCTATCCCGTGCTCTCCGGGACGGCCTCGCTGATCGACGGCGCCGCCGTCCTGGTGCGCTCTCCGGGCCACAAGTTCCAGTACTTCCACATCAAGCCCACGGTGCACGACGGCCAACACGTGATCGCGGGCCGCACCGTGCTGGGGCACGTCATCCGCGCGACGAACCACGTCCACCTGACCGAGATCCGCGGCCGGCGTGTCTGGAACCCCGTCGCGCGCGGCGGGATCGCCCCTTACCGCGACACCACCGTGCCGGAGGTGGACGCGATCGTCGCCCGGCCGGTCTCGTCGCTGCTGCCGCTCGACCCGAGCGCCGTCTGCGGGACGATCTCGCTGGCCGCGGCCGCCCAGGACACGCCGCCGATCCCCGTGCCGGGCACCTTCGCCGGGTACCCGGTCTCGCCGTCGCTCGTGACGTGGTCGCTGACGAAGCTCGACGGCCTGGTCTACGTCCCGAGCATCCCGGCCGCCAACTTTCGGAAGACGCTGCCGGTCGTCCGCACCTTCTGGGACGTCTACGCGCGTGGCAGCTACCAGAACGCGCCGCGCTTCTCGAACCAGCAGTTCTTCATGCCGGGACGCTTCCTGTACAACCTCGCGGGGACACTCGACACGCGTTCCTACCCGAACGGGAGGTACGAGGTGCGCGTGCAGGTCAGCGACATGCGCGGCAACTGGTCGGATGCGGTGCAGCAGTTCAGGTTCGAGAACCGCCCCGACACCACCGGCGGATGCCCGGAGGTTCAGCCGCCGAGCTCGTCGCCGTAAGGCGATTTCGATCGGCTCGTCAACCGTGTCGTTATCCAAGAAGTGGGGATGAGACGGCCGCGCGGGCAAAGCCCGCGCGGCCTCTAGCCGGCGCCGCCGAGTTCGGCGCCGTAGGCTCTGCGGTAGATCGTCTTCAGCTCCTCGATCCGGTCGACGTAGGCCCGGGTCTCGGAGAAGCGAATGCCGCGCCCGGCCCGGCGCCAGCGATCGACGTTGTCCTGGCCGGCGTTGTACGCCGCGAGCGCCGTCCGTTCGTCGCCGTACTTGTTCAGCAGGTGCCGCAGGTACCACGCGCCGTAGCGGACGTTGATCTCCGGGTCGTAGAGATCGTCGACGACGAAGGCGCTGCCGCCCGTGTGCACGGCGATCCCCTTGGCGGTATCCGGGAGGAGCTGCATCAGGCCGATCGCGCCGGAGTCCGAGCGCGCGTCCGGCTTGAACTTCGACTCCTGGTAGATCACGGCGGCGAGCAGCGCGGGATCGAGGCTGTAGTTGCGCGCATGGCCGCGCACGATGTGCTCGTAGCGCAGCGGGTACCAGAGCCGCTCCCACCAGCCGGGCTTCGCGTCCTGCACCAGCGCGAAGGCGAGCAGCAGCCCGCCCGCGAGCACCACCGCAGCGATGATCCGCCTCACGCCGTCAGTTTGGCGACCACGTCGGCGACGAAGGCGTCGAGCTCCTCCAGCGTTCCGTCGTTCACGTAGGCGTAGTCGGCCAGCGAGACCTTCTCCTCTTCCGGGAGGAGCCGTCGTTCACGATCGTCCTGCAGCGGGCGGCGCTCCTTCCGCAGGTGGCTGGGCGCGGTGATCACGACGACCGCGTCGAAGCGCTTGTCCGCTCCGGTCTCGTAGAGGAGCGGCACCTCGGTCACGGTCAGCGCGGGCGGGTGCGGGCTGCGCATGACCTCCTCGCGCCAGGCCAGGTTCTCCCGGACGACCCGCGGATGCAAGAGCTCCTCGAGCCAGGCCAGGTGATCGGCGTCGTTGAAGACGATGTCTGCGATCTTCGCCCGGTCGGCGCCGTCGCTGCCGATCACCTCGGGCCCGAAGCGCTCGACCAGCTCACGGCGCACCTCGGGATCGCTACGCAGTAGGCGGTGAACGATCTCGTCGCTGGAGATGGTCGCGGCCCCGTGCCGCGCGAATGCCTCGAGGGCGGCACTCTTGCCGGCCCCGATCGGGCCGGTAATCGCGACGTTACTGCTCGTCGGGCGCAGACTCAGCGTGGGCGACTTCGTCCGCCGCCGCGGGATCCACCTCGTCGCCGGCGTTCACGGCCTCGCGCTCGACGGCCTCTGCCGCCTCGCCCGGCTCCTGTAGCGACGCATCCTCTTCCGGCGGAAGCGGCGGCGCCGCGGTCGCGTCGGTGAAGACGTCCTCCGAGAGATCGAGATGCGGCGTGCCCTCGATCGGCCCCTCGCTCTCGGCGCGGCGGTCGGCGTCGACGCGCTTGAGCGACAGCGAGAGCCGCCGGCGCTCTGCGTCGACCTCGAGGATCAGGACCGGGACCGTGTCGCCCTGCGAGACGACCTCGCGCGGATTCTCGACGTGATGCTGAGCGAGCTCCGAGATGTGCACCAGCCCCTCGACCCCCGGCAGGATCTCGACGAACGCGCCGAACGTGACGACCTTCGTCACCTTGCCCTCGACGACGTCGCCTTCCTTGTGCTGCTCGAGCACCTGCTGCCACGGATCGGACTGCGTCTGCTTCAGGCCGAGCGAGATGCGCTGGCGCTCGCGGTCGATGTCGAGCACCTTGACCTTGACCGTCTGGCCGATCTCCAGCACCTCGGAGGGATGGTTGACGTGCGACCACGACAGCTCTGAGATGTGGATGAGGCCGTCCATCCCGTCGAGATCGACGAACGCACCGAAGTCGACGATGTTCGAGATCTGCCCTTCGACGACGTCGCCGGGATTGAGCCGGTCGAGGATCGCCTGCCGCATCTCCTTGCGCTCATCCTCGAGCACGGCGCGGCGTGAGAGCACGACGTTGTTGCGCGAGCGGTTGAGCTCGATCACCTTGCAGCGGAGCTCCTTGCCCATGAACTCGTCCAGGTCCTGGACGCGGCGGATGTCGACGAGCGACGCGGGCAGGAACCCGCGCACGCCGAGGTCGAGGATGAGGCCGCCCTTGACGACTTCGATGACACGACCGTTGACCGGCTCGCCGGACTCGGCCGCGTTCTCGATCGCCTTCCAGGCCAGCTCGAAGCGCGCGCGCTTCTTGGAGAGGATCAGCCGGCCCTCGGCGTCCTCCTTCGTCATCACGAGCGCGTCGATCTCGTCGCCGACGGAAACCTCGTCCGCCGGGTTCACCGACCGCCGGATGGAGAGCTCGGCGACCGGGATCACGCCTTCGGACTTGTAGCCGATGTCGACGAGCACCTCGTCCTTGTCCACCCGCACGACGGTGCCGTGGACGACCTCCCCCTCGTTGATGGTCGGGAAGGTGGACTCGTAATCCGGGATCAGCTCGCCGTCCGGACCGGTGGTCCAGACGCCGTCGCCTGCGATTGGTTGCTCGGTCTCAGTAGGCATACAGCGGCCGATCAGTATAGCCATGCCCTTCGAGCGCCCTTTTTCGGGCGCCCGAAGGGCCGGCTTGGCTCTACAGGCGGGTCGACAGGCGCTTCAGCAGCTCCGCGTCGCCCGCCGAGATCGACTTCCCGGTCTGCGCGTCGACCTGGTTGCGGAAAGCCTGCAGTTGGTTCTGTTTCGTGCCTTCGTTGCCGCGGGCGGCGGCGGCCGCGGCAGCGTTGAGCTTGTCGCACAGCGCGGCGGCGATCGTCTGATCGGTGACGAGCTGTTGGACGAGCTTGCAGAGGCCGGCGTAGGTCACGACGACGCTGACGGTCGCGTGGTACTCCGTCACGCCGCCGTCCTTGTCGCGGATCTTCCCACCGACGGAACGCGTGCCCGTGTCCGCCGTCGGGCAGGACGCGGTCGCCGCGGCGTCGAAGGCGCCGTAGCCGCTGCCGCAGTCGAACGCATAGGTGAACCCGGCCGCGACGTCAGCCGCCGACGGGTCGGTCGGGCTGCTCAGCGACAACGTGAACGGTAAGCCGGCGAAGGTCGAGGCCGGCGCCCCGAAGCTCGCGGTCGGCGCGACGTTCGTCACGTCCACGGTCGTCGCATTGGTTGCCGTCAGCCCGCCGTTGTCCGTGACCTGCACCGTCACGGAGTGGGAGCTCAGTCCGTCGAGACCGGCGAACGTCACGTTCTGCCCGGGCGTCTCGAACACGCCGTCGTTGTCGAGATCCCACGCGTACGAGAGCGGCCCACCCTCGGGGTCGGACCCGGTCGCGGACAGCCCGACGCTGCTGCCCTCCGCGACCGTGTACGGGCCGCCCGCCGAGGCGGTCGGCGGTGAGTTGAGCGTCACTCGCACGACCGACGGATCGTGGTCGGAGGCCTGGTCCCAGAACTCGGCGTTGACGTGCACCGGGTCGAAGACGAACGGCCGCCCGAACAGAGCACCGCTGAACATGATGTGGTCGAGCACCTGCGCGTTGCCCTCGAACTCGTAGCTGTAGCGCTGGTTCAGCGGCAAGGCGGTCATCAGGTCGTGCAGCCCCGCACCTTCGAGTATGCCGACCGTCTCCGAGAACTCGAAGTCGTTGAGGTCGCCGAGGACCACGACGTTCGCATCCGGGTCTGCCGTCGTCAGCTGCGAGACGAAGTCGGCGACGAGGTGTGCCTGCTGGTGGCGCTGGACCTCCGAGCTTCGCGTCGGCGGCTGGAAGTGACCCATGAGGGGCTGGTCGCCGCCCTTCGAGTTGAAGTGGTTGACGATCGCGAACACGTGCGTGCCGTGGAACATGAACTCACCCGCCAGCGGCTTGCGGCTCGAGCTCCACGCGCCGTTCGCCGGGTCGATGCGGCCGGGGCTGAAGGTGAGCTGCGTCGAGCCCCCGGTCCCGGTGATAGCGGTCGGATCCGTCGACGTCCCGCCCGGCCGGTCGACGAACGAGAGACCGCGGTCGGTCCGGAAGAGGAAGACCTGGCGGATGTTGCCGCCGGGCTCGCCGCCGTCCTGGTTGTTGACCGGGTCGATCTCACGCCAGTCGTACGCAGGCCCGCCCGCGGCCTGAATCGCAGCGACGAGCTTCGACAGCGTCTGGTTGGCGGCGATCGTGCCGTCGTTGGTGGGGCCGGTGTTGTCCTGGACCTCCTCGCCGCCGATCAGATCCGGCGAGCGGAGGTTGTTCACGATCATCCCGGCGAGCTGGTCGAACTTCGACTGCGGATCGGTCGGATCGAGGTTCTCGAAGTTGAACGTCGCGACCGACAGCTGGTTCGTGCCGGCCGGATCGGTCACCTCACGTTGGAGGCCGTTGTCGACGCGGGTGACCGCGTTCGTCACCTCGACGAAGAAGTTGCCGAAGCTGTAGTCCATCACGCCGACGATCGGATCGTTGTAGCCGTCGCCGACGTTGAGGTTCGGCATCGGCACAATCGCGTCGTCCGCGATCACGCGCTCCGGGTTACCGTCGTCCGCGCGCAGGAGGACGCCGCCGCGGATCGTGCGGACCCCGGCGTGTGCTCCGTTGTCGCCGACGATCGGCGTCTCGCCGAACGAGTTCGTCGGCCCGACGGCGACTGCGTCGTTGAGCTGGACGCGCATGCCCTCGACGCTCTCGTAGAAGTCGAGGCCGTCCGAGGCCGGATCGAAGGTTCCACCGGTCTCCACGTCGCCGCCCGCGTCGTCCTCGATCACCTGGTCGGGAGGAATGCGGCCGCCCGTTCCGAGCACGGTCGCCGGCGGGAGCGTGTTTCCACTCGAGAGGACCGTGATGCTCGGCGTCACGAGCTCGGTCGTGGTGAGATTCGCCGTCGACGCGCCGCCGGGACGGAACTCCTGCACAGTGGCGTTCACGCTGACCGAGTCTCCGACGTTGACGGACGTCGGAGCAGACGACGTGAAGACGAAGATCCCTTCGGACGTGGCGTCATCCGCGTCCGGGTTCGGATCCTGCATGTAGAAGCCGTTCGACCGCTTGGCGGTGACGATGCCGTGGACGCTCCCGACGGTCTGACCGGCCTTGGGTGAGATGTGCGCCACGCCCTGGATGTCGTGGATGGCGACAGGCGGAGCGATCGTGCCGAAGCTCCACGTGTCGTTCCCGGCCATGTTGTCGGGCGGGTCGTTCGTGTCCTGGTCGGTCACGTTCGCCGCAAAGACCGTGACGGTGCAGGTCTCCGCAGCCGCGAAGTCGGAATCAGGGTCGAGCGTGAAGCTCGTCGGGCCGCCGCTGACCGTGGCGGTGTGGGCACCGCTGGTCGTGCAGTTGAGCGAGTACCAGGAGCCGGTGACGTCCACCGGCTCGCTGAAGCCGATCGTGACGTTGCTGTTGACGGCGACGTCAACCGCGCCGGCGCTCGGGTTCCGGCTAACGACCGAGGGTGCGGCGTCGCTCGTCCCGCGTGGGTTCGGCGCGCCAACCTCGAAATCGCTCGCGTTGTTGTCCGTGTCCGTTTCGCCTGCGGCCTTCCGCAGGGCGGCGGTCGTGTTGCTCGGCGCCGCAGTCGGGCCGCTGCCCTCGAAGCAGTTCGCAGTCGTTCCGTAGCCGACGAAGTCGACGATCGAGGCGCCCGTCGGGCACGCACCGGCCAGTGCCGTCGTGCTGTTCACCAGCGCGACCTTGCCGGCCGTCGCCGACATCGCGATCGTGCCGATCGCGTCAGGTGTCGGGAGATTCAGCGTGCCGCCCGCGCCCTGTGCCTCCTGCACGAGATAGTGCTGGCCGGGCTGGAGGGAGAAGTTCGTCAGGTTCGTGACCTGCCACGTCGTTCCGGCGGCGGAGGCGTACTGGACCGACCACCCGTTGAGGCTGACGGGGTCTGATCCGCGGTTGTAGAGCTCGATGAAGTCGTTCTTGTACGTCGCCCCGCTGTTGCCGCCGCCCCCGTACACCTGGCTCACGACGACGAGCGGCGGCGCCGATGCCGCGCCGGTCGTGAAGCTCCAGCTCGGATTGCCGGGAAGGTTGTCGGGCGGATCGTCGGTGTCCTGATCGGAGATGTGACTGCCGTCGATTCCGACCGAGCAGGTCTCGTTTCCCGCGAAGTTCGCGTTCGGGTCGATCGTGAAGGTGGTTGGGCCGCCCGTAACCGTCGCCTGGTGCGCACCGCTCGTGAGACACGTGATCAGGAACCAGCCCGCGGCGACGTCGACCGGCTCGCTGAAGGTGACGGTGACGTTGCTGTCTACCGGCACGCCCGCGGCGCCGGCGACCGGCGTGATCGCCGTGATCGTCGGCGGGTTGTCACCGGTGCAGAAGTGCAACGCCGACAGACGGTTGCGCGGGTTCGGGGCGCCTGTCTGGAAATCAAAGGAGTTCGAGTTCGTGTCCGTACAACCGTCGAAGAGGCGCAGCGCGGCCGTCGTGTTTTGCAGCGACGCCGTCGGGGCGATGCCTTCGAAGCAGTTGGCAGTCGTTCCGTAGCCGACGAAATCCTCGGTGCCTGACGGGCACGCGCCGGTCAAGGCGGTGGTGCCGTTCACCAGCGCGACTTTGCCGCTCGCTGCCGCCATGGCGATGTTGCCGGTCACGTCGGGCGGCGGAAGGTCGGCGGTGCCGCCGGTGCCGGCAGCTTCCTGGACGAGTAGGTATTGCCCTGGGGCCAGTGAGCCCGAGAGGCTGGTCGCCTGCCAGGAGGTGCCAACGGCAGACGCGTACTGGACCGACCAGCCGGTGAGATCCGCGGTCGAGGACCCAGCGTTGAAGACCTCGATGAAGTCGTTCTTCAGCGTCGCGCCGGCGTTACCGCCGCCGCCGTAGACCTGACTGATCACGAGACCCGACGATGATGCGCCGGTGGAAGCGGCGCCGACGAGCACGTAGAGAAGCGCGAGCACGATGGTCGCGCCCATGCGGCGACTAGCGGCGTTCAACTGACGGCCCTCCCTGGAATCGGCGGTCCCTCCCCGCGCCGCGGGATGGTAACGCGGAATCAGTCAGGTCTCAATAGGCCGTGCAGACTGGCGACTAGGACTTGGCTTCGCTCCAGTCGTCGCCCACACCGATGTCGACGGCGAGCGGCGGGTCGAGCGGATACGCGCCGCACATCTCCTCGCGCACGAGCTCACGGACCGGGCCGATCTCCGCCTCGGGCACTTCGAGCAGCAGCTCGTCGTGCACCTGGAGGACGAGGCGGGCCCCGCGCCCCTCGTCGCGCAGGCGCCGGTGGATCGCGATCATCGACTTCTTGATGATGTCCGCGTTCGAGCCCTGCATGACGAAGTTCACGGCGAGCCGCTCGCCGAGCGAGCGCGTCTGGCGGTTCGAGGCGCGGATCTCGGGGGTCGGCCGCCGGCGGCCGAGCAGGCTCGTCGCGTAGCCGTCGCGCTTCGCCTGCTCGATCGTCCGCTGGATGAAGTCCTGCACGTGCGGGAAGCGGGCGAGGTAGGCATCGATGTATTCCTGCGCCTGCTCGCGGGGGATCTCGAGGTTCTCCGACAGCCCGAACGCCGAGATGCCGTAGACGATCCCGAAGTTGATCATCTTCGCGATCGACCGGTCGCCGGACGTCAGCTCGGCCGGGTCCTTGCCGAGCACCTCGACGGCCGTGGCCGTATGGATGTCGTCGCCGCGCGCGAACGCCTCACGCAGCTTCGGCTCGCCGGACACGTGCGCAAGGATGCGCAGCTCGATCTGCGAGTAGTCGGCTGACAAGAGTCGGGACCCGCTCTCCGCGACGAACGCGGACCGGATTTCCTTCCCAAGCTCCGTGCGGATCGGGATCGCCTGCAGGTTCGGGTTCGAGGTCGAGAGCCGCCCCGTCGAGGCGACCGTCTGGTTGAAGTGCGTGTGCAGCCGGCCGTCGGCCTCGGCGATCAGGGACGGCAACGGCCCGAGGTACGTGTTGAGGAGCTTCGAGTACTCACGCCACTCCTCGAGCACGCCGACGAGCTCGTGCTCGTGGCGGATCGTGCGCAGCACGCGCGTGTCGGTCGAGTAGCCGGTTTTGCCCTTGCGGCCGGGCGTCAGCTGCAGCTTCTCGAACAGGATCCGCGCGACCTGCTGCGTCGAGCCGAGCATGAACTCCTCCCCGGCGAGCTCGTACGCCTTCGCCTCGAGCTCCTCCAGCTGGTCGGCCAGGCGCGCCGTGATCTCCCCCATGCGGTACGTGTCGATCTTCACGCCCGCGTCCTCCATCGCGGCGAGCACGGCGGTAAGCGGGAGCTCGATGTTGCGGTAGAGCTCCTCGGCGCCCCGTTCGCGGACGCGCTCGAGCATCGTCGGCGCCAGCCGGCGCGGCGTCTCCGCGTGGCGTACGAGGGCGGCGGTCTCCTCGTCCGTCGCCGGCGTGGGAATCGGCTCGACCCCGTACTCCGCGGCGAGGTCGTCGAGCTCGTACGCCGCGCGCCCCGGTTCGATTAGGTACGCGAGCAGCATCGTGTCCTCGGCCGGCTCCATCGTCAGCCGCGGCAGCGCCTTGAAGTCGTGCGCGATCAGGTCGGCGCGGTCGAGCCTGCGCTCGTAGGCCGGCTCCCACGTCCCGACGACGACGCCGTCGTCCCGCGCCAGTGCGAAGCGGTCGTCGCGGATCGCGAGCGCGGCTCGGCCAGTCACCTCGGGAAAATCGCCCTCGCGCCACCCGACCTCGGTGCCGGGCATGCGCATCGCCTGCGCCGGGACGGCCTCGTCGAGGATGTCGACCCGCCCGAGCAGGTTGCGGAACTCGAAGCGCCGGAACATCTCCCGCAGCTCCGAACGGTCGGGCGGCAGCAGCACGAGCTCGGCGGGATCGCAGTCGAGCTCGAGGTCGCGCCGCATCCTCGCCAGCTCCTTCGATTGCCGCGCCTGGTCGGCGTGCTCGGTGATGTTCTTGCGACGCGCCGGTGACAGCTCGTCGACGTGCTCGAGCACTTCCTCGAGCGAGCCGTACTGCGCGATCAGCTGTCCCGCCGTCTTGTCGCCGATGCCGGGAACGCCCGGGATGTTGTCGGAGGTGTCGCCCTTGAGCCCGATGAAGTCGGGAACCTGGTCCGGACGGATGCCGTAGCGCGCCTCGACCCGGTCCGGCGTGTAGACGTTCACGTCCGCGACGCCGCGCGGCGTCATCATCAGGACGACGTTGTCGCTCACGAGCTGGAACGCGTCGCGATCGGTGGAGACGACGCACGTCCTGATTCCGGCCTCGTCCGCACGCGTCGCGAGCGTGGCGATCACATCGTCCGCCTCCCAGCCCTCGAACTCGAGGTTGCGGTAGCCGAAGCCCTCGACGATCGGGCGGAAATAGGGGAACTGCTCGCCGAGCAGGTCCGGCATCGGGCGCCGGTCCGACTTGTAGTCCTCGGACAGCTCGTGGCGGTGGACGGCGCGCGTGTCCCACGCCACCGCGACACCCTTCGGGCGGTAGTCCGAGAGTAGCTTGAAGAGCATGTTCGTGAAGCCGAGCAGCGCGTTGGTCGGAAAGCCTTCGGTTGTCGCCAGCTCCTCGGGAAGCGCGAAGAAGGCGCGATACGCGAGGTTGTTGCCGTCGACGAGGAACAGCTCCGCGTCGCGCGCGGGGCCGTCGTCCAGCTGCAGCTCGGCTCCAGTGAGCGTCTTCGGCATCACGCCCAACGCTATCGTCCGGCGCCGGATGCCGGACGTCGAGATTCACCCATTTTCCGAGCACGTCGCGTGAGGCGTGTCCCCATGCTGGCCGGTTCGCGGCTCGTCGTCGTGACGGCTGCGGACGATGCGCTCGTCCTCCGCCCGCCGGCACCGGCGAACGCCGTCGCGGACGTCGGCGCAGCGGTGCGCGACGCGCTGCGCTTCCCGCTCGCCGGCGAGCCGCTCGAGGCAGTCGTCTCGCGGGGCACGCGCGCGACGATCGTCGTCGAGCCGCCGCAGCTGCCCCTGCCGGGAACGGAGCGCGACCCGCGCCAAGCCGCGATCGCAGCTGCCGTCGCCGAGCTCGAACGGCTCGGAGTGCCGACGGGCTACCAGACGCTGCTCGTCGCGGGCGGGCTCGCGCGGCGCGCCGGGCACGACCAACTGGAGACCGCTTCCACGGCCACGTCGAGGTGCACGACGTCGAGCGCGAGGACCTCGTCGAGCTCGGCAGCTTGGGCGCAGTGCCGCTGCGCGTCCATCCCGCGCTCGTGAACACCGATCTCGTCGTCGTCGTCACCGCGGCGGAGACCGTCCTGCACGGCGGGCCGGCCGCACTCGTCGGAGTCTCGGGCCGTGAGACGCTGCGCGCGGCGGGCGCCTACTCGCTGCTGGAGACGTCGGCGTCGCAGGGCTGGCGGATCGGGCTCGAGCTCGAGCGCGCGCTCTTGCGCCGCGTGCCGGTGATCGGCGCGTCACTCGTGCTCAACCATCCACGGCTGGGCGGGACGTTGGGCGACTATCCGTACGAGACACAGGCCCTCGAGCGAGTCGTGCGCTCGCCGTTTCGCCATCTCTTTCGTGCGCTGCCCGGCGGTCTGCGCGCGTACGTGCTGCGCTCGCTGCCGCTGGAGCGCAACGTCGCCGCCGCATACGCCGGGCCACCTTCCGTTGCACACACGGAAGCACTGCTTCGCGGCGTCCAGCTGCGGGGAATCACGCTCGACCGCGAGCTCGACGCCGTGTGCGTCGGCGTTCCGCGCACGACGCCGTACCTGCCGCGCGAGCGGCCCAACCCACTGCTCGGCTCGTACTTGGGACTCGGCCTCGCGCTGCGTCTGTGGCGCGACTCGTTCCCGATCGCCGAGGGCGGCACGGCGATCCTGATGCATCGCTTCCAGCGGCACTTCAGCCACCCGACGCAGCAGCCGTACCGTGCGTTCTTCGCGGCGACGCGCACGGCAGGCCGGCCCGACCCGTCTGCCCTGAGCGCCGCGGAGGACGCCGCTGGGACGGACGCGCGAGCGCTGGACGCCTATCGCAGCGGCCGTTCGTGTCACCCGCTGCTTCCGTTCGTCGACTGGGACGGCTGCCGTCCCGCGATCGGCCGGCTAGGACACGTCCTGATCGCCGGCTGCCGGGACCACGCCGCCGCACGACAGCTCGGCTTCGTGCCGACGCACGGAATCGGGCCGGCGCTGACGATGGTGCGCGGCTGGTCCGACCGGCCGCCCCGCGTCGGCTTCCTGCTATCGCCTCCCTACTTCCCTCTTCGGGTCATATCCTAGGGACTGTCCCACCGCAATCAATGCAGTCGGCGTCTTCATCAAACGCTGACGGACCCGCCGCCAGTCGACTACGTAGAAGGCCGGGGCTAGAGCGAGCGCAGCCGCTCTAGCAGACGGCCGGACTGATGCGCGTCGGGAGGCCGAAAGGCCCCACGACGCGCACTATCCGCGACGCTCGAGCGTCGACCAAATTCTCACGAGGGGCGAAGACCGCGTCTTCGTCCCTCGTGCGTACCCGAACTATTTGGGCGCGACTATGTCGCGCCCAAATAGGTCCGCTTCACGTCGTCGTTCTGCTTGAGAGCTTTCGCGTCGTCGGCGAGCGCGATCTTCCCGGTCTCGAGCACGTAGCCGCGGCTCGCCACGTCCAGCGCCATCAAGGCGTTCTGCTCGACGAGCAGGATCGGCGTGCCCTGCGAGTTGATCTCGCGGATGATCTCGAAGATCCGCTCGACGAAGATCGGCGCGAGGCCCATGGACGGCTCGTCGAGCAGGAGCAGCTTCGGGCGCGCCATCAACGCGCGGCCGATCGCAACCATCTGCTGCTCGCCGCCCGACAGCGTCCCCGCCTTCTGGTGCTTGCGCTCGCTGAGGCGCGGGAAGAGCACGTAGACCCGCTCGAGATCCTCGTTCACCGCCTTGCGGTTGCCGCGATCCGCGCGCTGGAACGTCCCCATCTCCAGGTTCTCCAGCACGCTCATGCGCGAGAACAGCCTGCGCCCTTCCGGCGACTGCGAGATGCCTTGCTGGACAATGTCGTGCGCCGACGCGTAGGTGATGTCCCTTCCCTGGAAGCGGATGCGGCCGCGGCGCGGACTGTTCAGGCCGTTGATCGAGCGCAGCGTCGTCGACTTGCCCGCGCCGTTCGCGCCGATCAGCGTCACGATCTCGCCGTCCTTGACCTCGATCGAGATGCCCTTGAGCGCCTGGATCGAGCCGTAGTAGGTGTGGACGTCCTCGAGCTCGAGGATGTTCTGCGGCTGCGCGTTCACTCCGTCTGACCTTCCAGCGCCTGCTTGCCGAGGTAGGCCTCGATGACGCGCGCATCCTTCTGGACTTCCTGCGGCGTTCCCTCGGCGATCTTCTCCCCGTAGTCGAGCACCGTCACCCGGTCGGAGATGTTCATCACGACGCGCATGTCGTGCTCGATCATCAGCACCGTCACGCCGCGCTCCCTCCGTAGCTCCTGGACGAAGGTCGTGAACTCCGCCGTCTCCTGCGGATTCATTCCGGCCGTCGGCTCGTCGAGGAGCAACAGCTTCGGTTGTGTCGCCAGCGCGCGTGCAACCTCGAGCCGCCGCTGGTCTCCGTAGGAGAGATTGCGGGCGATCTCGTGGTCCTTGCGGCGCAGGCCACAGTAGACGAGCAGCTCGCGGCAGGTGTCGTGGGCGTGCTCCTCCTCGCGGCGAATTCGCGGCGTGCGGATGATCGAGCCGACGATCCCGCCCTTGAGGCGCGCGTGCATCCCGACCAGCACGTTTTCGAGCGCCGTCATGTTCTGGAAGAGGCGGATGTTCTGGAACGTGCGCCCGATCCCCCGCTCGGTGATCGCATGCGGCGGTTTACCGGTCACGTCCTCGCCGTCGAACACGATGCGTCCTGCCGTCGGCCTGTAGACGCCCGTGAGCATGTTGAAGAAGGTCGTCTTGCCCGCGCCGTTCGGGCCGATCAGGCTGACGACGGCTCCACGGGGGATCGTGAAGTCGACGTCGTCGGTCGCGACGAGCCCGCCGAACTCCTTCCGGACTTTCTCCGCGACGAGGAGATTGCCGTTCTCGCTGCTCATGCCTGCGTGTCGTACAGCGGCGTGTCCGCGACGCCCTCGCGGAACTCGGCTTGCCGTCTCGCACTAGGGATCAGCCCCTCCGGGCGGACGAGCATCACGATCACGATGATCGCGCCGTAGATTCCGTATTGGTAGAGCGGCACGTCCAGGTGTGTGCCGAAGGTCTGGTTCAGCTTGTGGCCGATGTTCGCGAGGCCTTCCTGGTTGAGGTACGCGAGGAAGGCTGCGCCGAAGATCACTCCCCAGACATTGCCCATCCCGCCGAGGATGACCATGGAGAGGATGAACGCCGAGATGTTGAAGCTGAAGTCGTTCGGGAACGTCGAGCTCTTGAAGCTGGCGAAGTAGGCGCCCGCGATGCCGCCGAAGAACGCTCCGGTGGCGTAGGCCCAGGTCTTGGTGCGCATCAGCGGAACGCCCATCGCGGCGGCCGCGGTCTCGTCCTCGCGGATCGCGATCCACGCGCGCCCGAGCCGGGAGTCGCGCAGCCGCAGGCTCGAGAAGACGGTGATGATCACGAGTATGAGCACGAACCAGAAGTAGAGACGCGGCCCGGTGAAGAACGAGCCCGAGCCTTCCTGGAAGCTGATCCCGAAGAACCCGGGCGAGTCGATCGGCGTGATCCCGTTCGGCCCGTTCGTCAGGTTGAAGCCGCCGAGACTGTCGCCGTTGTTGGCGACCTGGGGCAGGATCTCGCCGAAGCCCAGGGTGACGATCGCCAGGTAGTCACCACGCAGCCGCAACGTGGGCAAGCCGATGACGATTCCGATCAGGGCCGTCAGGATGGCGGCGATCAGGAGCAGTACCCAGATCGAGATGTGAATTCCGGGCGTTGAGCCGCCCACGCCGACGGCGCCGAACTTGATGTGCTGCCCGGAGAACTGCACGGAAGCAAACCACGCGCATGCGTATGCGCCCATCGCGTAGAAGGCGACGTAGCCGAGGTCGAGCAGGCCTGCATACCCGACGACGATGTTGAGCCCGATCGCCATGATCACGTAGACGCCCATGATCACGGCTGTATTGACGTCCGGAAACGCTCCGAAGAGCTGCATCACGGGCAGGCTCTCGACGTAGAACGGGTACGTGACCGCGACGATCAGGACGATCGTCGGGACCAGCATCCGCCGCGCCCACGCGTACTCGTCCGGAATGTAGGGCTTCGCGTACTGCGCGAGGAACAGGACAAGGACGAGCAGCGCCAAGGGCCAGGCGATGTAGACGACCACCCCGAGCAAGATGACCCGCAGGACGATGCCCACCTGGTAGCGCTGGCGGTCGTCCAACGCGCGCCACCGCCGGCGGGGCTCACCGAGGATCTCGGCCCAGCGATCCCACCACGGGCGGCGGTATTCGGGGAGCTCGGTCATCCGCCCTCAGGCGTCCGCTCGCCGAGCAGCCCCTCGGGGCGGAAGACGAGGATGAGGATCAGGATCGCGAACACGATCGACTGCGTCCACTGCGAGCTGGGCGCGTGCCACGAGAGGCCCTCGTTGAACTGCTGGATCAGCCCGATCAGGATCGCGCCCAGGACCGCACCGGGGAGATTCCCGATCCCCCCGAGGACCGCGGCCGTGAAGGCGATCAGCCCGAGCTGGAAGCCCTGGTCATAGCGGATGTTCGTCGAGTAGAGCGCGTACAGCAGGCCGGCGACGCCGGCCAACGCGCCCGCGATCAGGAACGTGAACGAGATCGTCCGGTTGACGTTGATGCCCATCATCGCGGCGGCTTCCTGGTCCTGCGCAGTGGCGCGCATCGCCTTGCCCTGGCGCGTGCGCTGCACGAGCCAGATCAGCAGGAAGAGGATCGGGAACGTCGTCAGGGCGACGATCAGGCTCGACCAACGGTACGCGTGGCCGCCGATCGAGAACACCGGATCGGTCGGGAGGATGTTCGGCACGGAGACCGGCGCCGGCCCGAGCCGGTTCAGCCCGACGTTCTGCAGGATGAAGGACATGCCGATCGCCGTGATCAGCGGCGCGAGGCGCGGCGCGTTGCGCAACGGCCTATAGGCGAGGCGCTCGATCGTGATGTTGAGCACCCCGCAGAACGCCATCGCTGCGAGCAACGTGAGCGCGAGCCCCCAGATGATCGCGATTGTCGAACTGCCGGAGTCGAGGCCGATCTTGTGCGCGGCGACCGAGAACGAGATCCAGCTCCCGAGCATGAACACGTCGCCGTGCGCGAAGTTGATCAGCTCGAGAATCCCGTAGACGAGCGAGTACCCGAGCGCGATCAGGCCGTAGACGAGGCCGAGCGTCAGGCCCTCGAGCGCGACGCTCGCGAAATCGGACGGCGTCTTCGCGAGATTGACGCCGAGCCAAACGAGCAGCAGCGCGACGAGAAGGAGGCCGAAGAAAGGCGCCACCGAGACGCGCCGGAACCCCCGGATCCAGGAGATGTTCTCGCTGCGCGCGTTCGTGGCCACTGATGAAAGCGGCGAGGGAGGGCCGTAGCCCTCCCCGCCTCGTTGTCGGTTTCCTACGCTCCCTTCACCAAATCGGTGGGCGGGACGATCGTCTTGTACGTCGTCTGCTTACCACCCTTGATCTGGTAGATCGTCACGGGGTTCGAGTTCGTGTCGCCGTTCGCGTCGATGGTGAACGACCCGAGGATCCCGTCCGTGACCTTCGTCTTCAACAGCTGAGCGGCGACGTCGGCCCGCGTGCCGTCGCTGTTCTCGATCGCGGTCAGCAACACTTCGGCCGACTGAGCAGCGTACGCCGAGTACGGGTCGACGTTGCCACCCGACTGGGTCGCACCGAAGTCCTTCACGAACGTCTTGCCCTTGGCGCCGAGCTTCTCGTTCGGCTCGCCCGCGACGCTGACGTACATCCCCTCGGCCGCATCGCCCGCGCCGCTGACGACCGCCGAGATCGGCGTGAAGCCGTCAGGTGCGAGGAGCTGCACGTTGTCGCCGAGGACCGACTTGAGGTCCTTGATCAGCTTGCCGCCGTTCTCGCAGATCAGCCCACCGATGAACACCGAGTCGGCGCCCGACTGCTTGATCTGAGTCGCGAGACCCGTGTAGGACGACGCCTTCGAGTTCCAGGCGGAGAAGCCGGCCACCTTGATGCCCAGCTTGTTCAGCGAGTTGCGGTAGTCCGTCGCGACGCCCAGGCCGTACGCCTGCTTGTCGTTGACGATGTAGACGTCCTTCAGACCGAGCTGCTGGGTGTGCAGCGCGTCCGCAGCACCCTGGAAGTCGTCGGCCGCGACGATGCGGATGTAGTTCCGCTTGCCGCTTGGGTAGTACTTGTCCGGCTCGCCGGCGGCCGTGCCCGGGCCGCTGTGGGTCAAGCCGACGTACGTGTTCGCCGGGCTGATCATTCCGACCGGCCCATCGGGGGCACGGTTCAGCACCGGGATGATGATCTCGGCGCAGCCCGAGTTGAACGTCCCGATCACGCCGATGACGCTCTTGTTCTGCGCGTAGGCCTGCGCGTTCGCCGAGCACTTCTCGGACGCCCACGCACCCTCCTGGGCAGTTGCGTCATCGCACGACTGGTAGCCGATCTTGTAGTCGCCGGCCTTGAAGTCGTGCTGCTTCAGCGTGAACTTGATCCCTTCCGTCATCTGCACCGTCTGCGCACGGCCGGAGCCCTGCAATGGGAGGTCGGAGGCGATGATGTAGTCCGGATCGCCGCTGCCCTCGTAGTAGATGTCGGAACATGACGAGGCCGGCAGTGCTTGAACGTTCCCGCCCTTGCTGCCGCCTCCACCACCGCAGCCCGCGGCGAGGAGCGCCAGCACGGCGGTGAGGCCGATCAGCGCTGCCAGCATTGACCTTCTGCTCACTCTTCCTCCTCAGTCGCCGATACCGGTTCCACGCCGCACGCGCCCCGGGTGGGGCCCGCGCCGCGAGGCGCAAGTATCGGGGCATTCCGCTGGCTAATGCAAGCCCCAACCGCCGCTAAAGTGGCCATTCAGGCCGAAGTGGCGGAACTGGTAGACGCGCCGGACTCAAAATCCGGTGGGGGCAACCTCGTGTGGGTTCGAGTCCCACCTTCGGCATAACGTCGGAAAGTCCGGCTCGGCTCGCGCCGAGCCATGATGACTTTCCGCCGTCTGTGCTTCGGAGAGCGTTTGTGGCCGCGACGGGCCAAGCCCGCCGCGGCGCTCGTTCGTAGGATGGTTTCGTGCGTGTTGGCGTCCTCACCGGCGGCGGCGACTGCCCTGGGCTGAATGCGGTCATTCGTGCGACGGGCCGGCGCGTGATGGTCCGCGGGGGCGACGTGGTGGGAGTGCTCGAGGGCTGGAAAGGCCTTGTCGAGGGATTGTTCGAACCGCTCGGGCCCCGGGAGATCTCCGGCTTGCTCCCGCGCGGCGGGACGATCATCGGGACGACACGCACTAACCCGTTCAAGCTGGACGGCGGCGTCGAGCGCGTCCTCGAGAACTTCCGCGCCGCCGGGCTCGACGCGCTCGTCGCGATCGGCGGCGAGGACACGCTCGGCGTGGCCGCCCGGCTGTACGAGGAGCAGGACTTCCCGGTCGTCGGCGTGCCGAAGACGATCGACAACGACCTCTCGGCGACCGACTACACGTTCGGCTTCGACACGGCCGTCTGGATCGCCACCGAGGCGATCGACCGCCTGCACACGACGGCGGAGTCGCACAACCGCGTCATGGTCGTGGAGGTGATGGGAAGGCACACCGGCTGGATCGCGGTCATGAGCGGGATCGCCGGGGGCGCCGACGTCATCCTCATTCCCGATCAGCCGATCTCGATCGACGAGGCGTGTGACGACATCCGTCGCCGACACGAGCGCGGCAAGGACTTCTCGATCGTCGTCGTGTCGGAGGGCTACGAGCTCGACGGCGCCGACCAGAGCGGCGACGACGTCGACCAGTTCGGCCACGTCCGCTTGTCGGAGCGCGGCGTCGGCGCGGCGCTGGCACGGGAGATCGAGCGGCGGACCGGGTACGAGACACGGGTCACCGTGCTAGGGCATGTCCAGCGCGGCGGCTCGCCCACCCCACGCGACCGCGTGCTCGCGACGCGCTACGGCCTGAAGGCGGCGGATCTCGTCGAGGAGAAGAAGTTCGGACGCATGGCCGCGTTGCACGGCGACGCGATCGTCGACGTCCCCCTCAAGGACGCGACAGCGAAGCTGAAGACCGTGCCGGACGACTGGTTCGCGGTCGCGCGCGCGTTTTTCGGCTGAAACAGGCAAGCAAGCCCTGTGGAACGATCGTCACGCTTTCGTCACACCCAGGGTCAGACCCAGAGGTTTGGAACGCGGCTCGTTCTGACCACACGGCTGTGGAACGATCGACACGGTTTCGTCACACCCAGGGTCAGACCCAGGAAGTTGGGGCGCGGCCCTTTCGGCCGCTAGAGCTCAGCTAACGGGAACGACCGGTGGCGCCGAGGCGGCACCAGGAAGTTCTGCCGGTGCGTTGTGCGCAGGACCGAGTTGAAGCCCTGGCTCCGTTCGCGCGCCTTGAGCGGAAGCTTCCGGCCGCCCGGGAGTACGCCGTCCATCGCCAGGCGGTTGCGGTGGAAGTCGTCGCTGGAGGGATTGAAGACGACGAAGTGGAGTCCCGCTCGCGGCCCCGATTGCATCTGGTCGACGTCGTGACGTGAGCTCCAGGCGAACGGGTTGTCGAGCGTGTTGAAGTCGGCCCGCTGCGGGATCGCGGTGCCGCGCTTGTAGACCGTGCCGTCAGCGGCGATGTGGTCGCGCTGCAAACGCGACGACGTCTGGATCGCCGAGCTGTGACCGATGCGGCCCTGCGTCTTGAACTCGCGTTCGACCCCGTGCACGGTGTCGATCCGCTTCGGGCCCTGCGGCACGGTCAGCGTGCCCTCGCGCACCTCCGGCTGATCGGGGCGAAAAGCCGTCGCGACCCGCTCGCGGAAGTCGAAGTTCAAGTACCACGCCTCGAGATCCTCGAAGAGGTGCGACACGTGCATGCTCGTGCCCTGGCGGAAGTAGGCGCGGGGGCCCAGATCGACGAAGCCGAGCGTCTCGTGGTTGGCGATCAGCCGCGGGCCGAGCCCGTCCTTCTGCGTCGAGGTGAAACCGAGGAAGAGCTGCGCCGACGCCGGGATCAAATCGGCGCCCGGCACGCCGGCCGCCATCGCGACCTTCTTCGGCAGGCTGCGCCGTCCTTCGAAGCCCCCGCCGACGAACCCGCGCCGGATGCTCGTCACGTCGAAGACGGACAGGTCCTGGAACAACACCTTTGCCGCGTCCGCGAGGTGGTCGCGCGAATCGCTGCGCAGCAGGACGGCGACGTCGTTCTCCTCGAGCAGCGTCTCCCGCGGATCGCTGGGGAAGCGCACGGCCGGTAGCAGCGCCGGCTTGCGCGCACGCCGGTCGTGCGGGGCGTGCGCGCGCCAGGCCTCCGGCACGTAGCGCTCGAAGTAGGGCAGCCCCCAGCCGAGCGTCACGCCGAGCCCGGCCGGCGTCGGCTCGTAACGGCCGTCGAGCTCCGCAAGCGCATCCGACAGCTCTTCTTGGGCCGCCCGGACGTCGTCCGCCCGCAACGTCGCCGTCACGAGCTGGTGGTGCAACGGCGGGATAACCACCTCGACGTCGTTGTCCACGATCACCGAGATCCCGTCGAGCAGGTGCTGCTCGTCCGGACGCGGCGCCGCGGCGACCCGCTTGGGCGCCTCGCCGCTGAGCTGGTCGACCAGCTCGTAGATGCCGCCTGCGCCGACCGCGCCCGCGGCCGCACCGGCGAGCAGCTGTCGTCGGGTCAGGCGCACGTCAGGTCGTCGCCGGCCGGACGAGGACGAGGCCGCGCAGGATCCGGTCGAGCGTCTGCCGCACCTTGCGGTAGGTGAACGGCGGCGCGACGTGCTCGCTCACGGTGTACAGCGAACCGTCGTGCCGCCAGGCGTAGAGCACGTGCCACTGGTCGGCGTCCTGGTTGACGTTGAAGACCGTCGCGACGATGCCACCCGCACGCACCGTTCCGCCGCGGTCGCTGAAGCAGGGGATCAGCCTGCGCTGCTTCGAATCGGCGTCGACACATCTCGGTATCGCAGTACGTCCCGGATAGCCGCGCAGGTTCACGTGCTTCTCTCCGCCGGCCGCTCCCGGGCCGGTCTCTTGCCAGACCCAGCTCATCAGGTAGCTGCGGTCGCGACTGACCTCGTTGATGTTGTTCCAGCGGCTCCCGATCACGCCGTCGAGCGGGTCGGGCATCCACGAGGGACAGTAGACCGGCGCGTGAATGCGCTCGGCCAGCCGCTGCCAGCCGGCCGAGGCCTTGGCCGGACAGCGCAGCCCCGCGGACGCGTTGACCGAGTCGTTCGAGCCGCACCCGGCGAGTGCGCACGTCAGCAGGAGCAGGACCCCGAGCCGTTTCACCGCACCATTAAAGCCTGTAAATCGACACCCAGGGGCCTGCCCGGCCGTCCCCGGGCTCGAGGTGGAAGATCCGCCTCGTCTCCTGCTCGAGCGCGTCGTAGAAGGACGCTTCGCGGGGATAGTCCGAGCGGGCGGCGAGCACCCGGTCGGTCACCGACCCGGTGACGACGACGTAGCGGATCCCCTCCTTCCTCAGCCGCGCGACGTCCCGGTTCGGGTCGAACCCCCGCTTCGGCCCGGGCAGTTCCAAGTGGAGCACGTCCAGCCCGGCGAAGCTCGGCGTCGAGGGATCGGCGGCGACATGCGTCCCGTTCGGGATGTGCCGTTCCACCCACGCGTGCGCGACCACCCGCGTGTCGGTTCGTGTCAGTTCCTTCGTGTCGCGGATCGACCACGTCAGCGGGACCACGAGTAGCAGCAACGTGACGGGCGCGAGCGGTCGAAACCGGGCCGCGAGCGCCGCCAGTGGCGGCACCAGCGGCAGCACGTAGCGGTCGAAGTGCGCGTGCAGCGTCAGCAGGTCGGCGAAGTAGACGACGACGAACGACCCGAGGATCAGGTCGACCCGTGTCCGCCGTACCAGCGCGAAGACGAGGCCGAGCGCGCAGATGATCAGAACCGGCCCGAGCCCTTCCCAGAGACGGCCGACGAACGCGATCGGCGCAGCGTGGTCGTGCTCGAACCCCAGCCAACCGTCGCGCGCGCGTTGCTGCACGTGCCGCGCCTCGTGCCACGCCTGGTGGCGGTGCACGAGCACGAACGGGCTCGAGGCGAGGAACGCCACCACCGCGAGCACGGCTCCGGCCGCAAGTCTGTTCCAGCGCTGCCAGCCGGCGACCACGAGCGGGACGAGCAGGAAGATACCGGGGTACTTGAATCCCGTCGCCAGCCCGACGGCGATCCCGGCGAGCTCGATCCGTCCCTTCACCATCAGCGTCAGCGCGACGGCGACCCCGAGCGTGAGCGGGACGTCGGTGACGGCCGCGCGCGAGTACGCGACGTTGATCGTGCACGCAGCGACGATCGCCGCCGTCACGAGGCCCGCTCCGAAGGCTCGCTGACCCAGCCACCACGCCGCCGCAATCGCCCCCAGCCCGAGCACGACGGCGACGATCCGGGCAGTCAGAAACGAGGGCTCGTCCTGCCACGCCTGGAAGGGCGCATTGACGTACATCAGCAGCGTCGGGTAGTCGAACCAGTGCGGATCGCCCCCGCCGCCGTGCACGAGCTTCCAGGCGCGCGGAACGATCGACTGCTCGTCGGGGTTGAGCAGGTTGCCGAACGGCAGGCCGTACTGGATACCGACGAAGCGCAAGGCTGCGGCGCCGCCGAGCAGGGCGGCGAGCGCTGTGCCCGGGCCGCCCCACTGCGTCCCGGCCCAGCGGTCTAAAAGGCGGCTCAGGGTCGGTCTGGATTGACTTCGATCGGGTCGATCGGTCATTTCAGACGGACGGCGGGCAAAGCCCGCCGTCCTGATGGTCGGCGCCGCCGAGTCGGCGCCTCAGACCTGCGGCGGAGCGCCGCTGACGAGCCCGGCGACGTTTCGCGCTCCGACGATGACCGCATCGACTCCAGCCCGCTCGAGCTCCTCAACCTGCTCGCGGCCCGACACCGGCACCTCCGCGACCGCAAGCTTTCCCGCCGGCACATCGGGCAGCAGGTCGAGCGCGCGGCGCAGCGCGTCGGCATCGTCGTCGTCTCCGACCGAGAAGAGCAGGATCTCGGGATCGAGTCGCTCCAGCGCGAGCTCGAGCTCCTCCTCGTTCCGGACTTCGACGACACAGTCGAGGCCGAGCTCGATCGCCTCCGCATGCTGTCTCGTCAGCCACTCGCCGTCGTCGCCCGCCGCCGTCACGGAGATCAGCCAAGCGTCGGCCCCGGCGACCGCAGCCGCGGAGGGCCCGCCGGCGACCCGCCAAAGGATCGGCAGCTCGATCGCCTCCCGCAGGTCGATCGCACTCGTGACGGCAACCGCTTCCGCCCCCTGCGACTCGGCCGCTCTCGCCGCCTCGGCGTCGGCGACATCGACGATCAGCGAGATGCCGTCCCCTTCAGAGATCGCCTGGCTGAATCTCACGGCCCAAGGCGCCGACTCAGCGGCGCCGCATAGAGGCCGAGTGGGCTTTGCCCACACGGCCGTCTGACTTCCAATATCCCGCAAGCAAACACCATCGAAGCGTCGACCCGGCCCAAAGTATCCAGCTATTGGCCTACAGGGTGCCAAACGGTCTTGAGCTCGAGGAACGACGCGATGTCCCAGGGGCTCTGCGAGTCAGGTTGGCCGCGCACGACCCGCTTCACGTTGTCCGCAGCCGAGCGCTCCAGGTCGGGCGAGTCGCCGTCCGCGCCGGTGAGATCGAGGGCGTTGACGTCCATGTGGGCGGCGAGCCAGGGCGCGAGCTCCCCTCGGCGGCCCGTCAGCAGGTTGACCGCCCCGCCTGGAACGTCCGAGGTGGCGAGCGCCTCCGCGAGCTCGATCGCCGCGAGCGGCCGCGTCTCCGAGGCGACGGCGACGACCACGTTCCCGCCCGTCAGCGCCGGCAGGACGCGCGAGACGAGGCCGAGCAGCGGCGGCTCGTCCGGCGCGAG
>WNGB01006161.1_pt1 | contig 24572 bp, 27 predicted proteins | sample 5400681 | NCBI WGS metagenome assembly WNGB01 (sample SAMN13153367, study PRJNA577476) | soil metagenome | isolation source: 115 cm soil or saprolite under grassland replicate 2 | place: USA:California | collected 2016-06-15
TTGACGGCGGTCGCGTTGTCCGCGAGCCGCAGGTAGACCGGAAGCACCTGGAACGACGCCTCGAGCACGAGCGCCGCGACGAGCGCTCCCGGTAGCACCTCGTGCACCGTCAGCCGCTCGTTCGTCAGGAAGTAGTAGGCGGAGAGGATGAAGAGGAAGACGGCTGCGAGCGAGACCGAGACCGAGAGCGTGTACGCGACGTACCCGTTGCTGATGAATCCCGGCGCGAACCGCTTGAGCACGTCGTAGCCGATCGAGCCGGCGAGCAGGCCGATGAACAGCGTCACGAGCGAGCCGACGAGCACGACGACCGCGACGGCCTTCCCGCGGAGGAAGGATCGGTTCGGTCGCCCATAGACGATGTTGAACGCCGACTCGAGCACGCTGAAGAGCGAGAGCGAGCTCCAGGCGAGGAAGACGCCTCCCAGAACCCCGAGCGCCGCCGCGTTGTCCTGGATCTTCCGCACCGTGCTCACGATCTTGTCGATCGACGTCCCGGGAAACGCCTTGCTGAGCTCGGTGACGAAGAAGCTCGATTCGTCGATGCGGTTGAAGACGCCGAGCAACGACAGCGCCAGGAACACGAGCGGGACGAAGGACAGGAGCGCGAAGTAGGCGATCATCGCGGCGAGGTGCGTGCCCCGGTCGGCGAAGAACTTCGAGAACGGGCTCCGCATGCGCGCAGTATGGGCGGTCGGCGGGGCCGGAGACGAACAGGTGTTAGCGTGCGGGGCTATGGATCCGGCCAAGGCGCTCGCCGATCTCAAGCAAATCTCATCGCAGGTTCGCGAGGCCGTGATCTTCGACGAGGGCGGAACGGTCGTCGCCTCCACGCTCGCAGATGGCGGCACGGCCGCGACGATGGCGGAGGGGGCCGCGCGCCTGCTCGAGGCCGCGGCGGAGGCCGCACCGGAGGGTGCGCAGCGCGTTGTGCAGCTCGAGGCTGCGCTCGGCGACGGCAGCGTGGCTCTCGTCCGCGAGGGCGACCGCACGATTGCAGCCACGACGGCACCCGAGCCGACGATCGGGCTCGTGTTCTACGACCTGCGAACCTGCCTGCGTTCGCTCGGAGACGTCGAGGAGAAGCCGAAGACCAGGAAGAAGCCGAGCACGACGCGGCGAAAGAAGACGGACAGCGGTGCGGCGGCTTAGGACACTCGTGCTCCTGCTTCTGCTCGGCTGGGGCGCCGCCGTGTTGCTCCGGTTGCGCGGCACGCGGAGCCGCGTCCGCGTGGACGTGTACTTCCAGGACGGCTCGGTCGATTCCTTCGGCGAAGAGTCGCCGGCCGGGGCGGGCATGCTCGCCCGCGCGCAGGACGTCCGGCGCGCAGCCGTCGCCTAGGCCGTGGAAGACCGGCAGCTCAAAGAGGCTCTCGTCGAGCACGCGTACCTCGAGGGCGACTTCGTTCTTCGTTCGGGCCGCCGCTCCCGCTACTACCTCGACAAGTACCGGTTCGAGACCCAGCCGGAGCTGCTGCGCGAGCTGGGCGAACGGATCGCGAGGGAAGTCGCCGAGCTCGAGCCCGGGACGAAGAGGCTCGCCGGCCCCGAGCTCGGAGCCGTCGCGCTCGCGGCGTCGGCCTCGATGGCGTCAGGCCTCCCCTTCCTGATCGTCCGCAAGGAGGCGAAGGAGCACGGCACGGGAAACCGCCTCGAGGGTGAGTTCGAGGAGGGTGAGCTCGTCTGCCTCGTGGAGGACATCGTGACCCTCGGGGGGGAGGCCGCGAAGGCGGTAGAGGCCCTCCGCGAAGCGGGTTTGGAATGCCGCAAAGCGGTCTGCGTGGTCGACCGCGAGGAGGGCGGATCGGACGCGCTCGCGCGCCTGGGAGTACGCCTTCGCGCTCTTTTTCGGGCCTCTGAGCTGCTCGAGACCCGAAAAAGTGCCGCAAAACCGCATGGTTGAGCCGAAAGGACTTCCCTGTTAGGCTGCGCAGACCCATTACTTCTCAAGGAGGAGAGTCCCGTGCCCAACGTGACCAAGCAGGACTTCATCGACCGCATTGCTTCGAAGGCGGATTTGAGCAAGCGAGAGGCGGCGAAGGCCGTCGATGCGTTCCTCGACACTGTGACGGAGTCGCTCCGGCGCGGCGACGCGATCACCTTCACAGGCTTCGGCAAGTTCTCGACAGCCCACCGGGCGGCCCGCATGGGCGTCAATCCGCGGAATCCAACCCAGAAGGTCCAGATCCCCGCAGCGACCGTTCCCAAGTTCTCGGCCGGAAGCACCCTGAAGCAGGCGGTCAAGAGCGGCGGGGGTGGCGGCGGCGGGTATTGATCAAGCTCCCGGCGCACCCCTAGGTTCTCCTCCGGGTCTTCTGCCCGGGGTCGTGACGGCGGCCCCGGGCAGCGCCGACCACCGCGATACGCTATGAGCGATGGAAGCGACGACCGCGCTCGCGACCTCGCTCTTCGCCGACCGGCTCGCCGCAGCGGTCGAGCGTAAGCGAAGCCAGCTCCTCGCCGGCCTCGATCCACGCCCGGAACAGCTTCCCGTCGAGCTCCGCGGCGAGGCCCTGCAGGGAAGGGAGCAGGCGGCTGCTGCCTGCGCCCGCTTCTGCTGCGGGGTGATCGACGCCGTTGCACCGTACGTCGTCGGCGTCAAGCCCCAGCTCGCGTTCTTCGAGGCGCTCGGCTCGCCCGGCATGCGGGCGTTCGAGGACGTGTGCACGTACGCGCGCTCCGCCGAGCTGATCGTGGTCGCGGACGCCAAGCGGGGCGACATCGGATCGACGGCGCGCGCCTACTCGGCGGCCTACCTCGAGCCCCGAAACGGAGATCCGCCGCTCGCCGACGCCATGACGGTGCACACCTACCTGGGGCGGGAGTCGATCGAGCCGTTCCTGAGCGCCGGACGGCGCCACGGGGCCGGGATCTTCTGCGTCCTCAAGACGTCGAACGCAGGCGGGGACGTCCAGGATTTGACGCTCTCGGACGGTAGCCCCCTCTGGCACCAGGTCGCGCGGCTGATCGCCTCGTGGGGCGAGGACCTCGTCGGCGAGGGCGGCCTCTCGAGCGTGGGGGCGGTCGTGGGCGCGACGCATCCGCGCGGGGTCGGCGAGGCGCGGCGGTTGATGCCGCAGGCGATCCTGCTGTTGCCCGGTGTCGGCGCCCAGGGCGCGACGCCGGCCGACGTCGCGCGCGCCTTCACGAGCGGCCCGGCGAGCGCGCTCGTCAGCATCTCTCGTTCGCTGATCTACGCCTTTCGCACCTCGGACCTCGACTGGCGAACGGCAACGGGCGCAGAAGCGGCCCGGCTCAGCCGCGAGGTTTGGGCCATCTCCGGCTGGTAGAGCGTGGCCCTACAGGAGTGGCGGGCACCGCTCGCGCGCTACGTGGCTCCGGCCGCGTTCCTGGTAGCCGCCACGGTCGCGGCCCTCCTGATCCGGGCCGGCCTCAACGGGGGCGACCATCGAACGTCGACTGGAAGCACGGTGACCACCGTGACGGAAAGCCTCCCGCACGGAGCACCGGTCTATTACCGCATCCGGAGTGGAGACACGCTCGGGGCGGTCGCGGAGCGCTTTCACACCTCGGTCGACATCCTGCGCTCTCTCAACCCTCGCGTCGATCCGAATTCGCTGCGAATCGGTCAACGACTCAGGGTCCGCTAGCGCCCCTGGCCGGCAACCCGTCCCGCCGGCGGAGCCGGCCTCCGGGGTTGCCTGACGCCGCTGGCGGCACGGTGCTCTCCGGGCCCGTATTCCTCATACTGTGCCCTCCGCCAGCGGCGCCCCAGGAACGCTACGGCGCATCGGCGTGGTCTCGCGACAGATAGGTCGGTGCGACGAGTAGATTTCGCATCCGTGAGCCCTCTCAAGGCGCTCTTCCTCGCCGGCGCCGTCGCTCTTTTGCTCTCCACTCCGGCACTCGCCGGCCCGCCGCCGGTCGATGCACGCGCGTTCATCGTCGAGAACGCGGCGACGGGGGAGGTCCTCGCGCAGCGCGGCGCAAGAGAACGGCTCCCGATCGCAAGCATTACGAAGCTGATGACCGTTCTCGTCACACTCCAGCACGCGCGGCCGAGCGAGCTCGTGACCGTTCCCGAGGAGGTGACGACGGTCGGCGAGTCGACGATCTACCTCCGCGAAGGCGAGCGGCTGAGCGTCTTCGACCTGATCGAGGGGGCGCTGATCCCGAGCGCGAACGACGCCGCCGACACGCTGGCGTACCACGTCGGCCACGGGAGCGAGCCGGCCTTCGTCCGGATGATGAACGCCCAGGCGCGCCGCCTCCGCCTCACCGACACCCATTTCGTGCGGCCCGACGGGCTCGATGCTCGCGGGCACGTCTCGAGCGCGCGGGACGTGACGAAGCTCGCCAGGGTGCTGATGCAGCGGCGCGTCGCGCGCGAGATCGTCCGGCGCACGAGCGCGACGATCGCGGGCGGGCGGACGATCTACACCCGCAATCGCCTCCTGTACACGTATCCGGGCCTGATCGGCGTCAAGACGGGCCACACCTCGCTCGCGGGGTGGTCGGAGGTCGCGGCCGCCCATCGAAAGGGCGTGACCATCTACGCGACGATCCTCGGCGCGCCGTCCGAGAGCGGGCGGGACTCCGACCTCGCCGCCTTGCTCTCGTGGGGGCTGTCGCAGTACCGCCCGGCTACGCTCATCCCGGCACACCGGGTCTACGCCCAGGTCGGGGCCGGGTACGGGAAGGGAACCGTGAGCGTCGTCGCCCCCCGGCCGCTCGTCCGCTCCGTGCGCGTGGGACAGCCGCTCGTCGAGCGGGTCGTCGTGCCCGACGCGGTCGAGCTCCCGGTCGTGCGGGGCGAGCGGGTCGGCGAGGTGCGCATCCTCGCCGGGAAGCGGCTCGTCGGCGTGCGGCCGCTCGTTGCCCGCAGGTCGGTATCCGCACCGGGCTTTGCGGGACGCATAGGCTGGTACGCCGGCCGGACCTTCCACCACTTCTTCGGCTGGTTCGGCGCATGATCGTCACCGTCACTCTCAACGCCGCCATCGACCGCACGCTGACGGTGCCGAACTTCCAGCTCGGCCACCGGCACCGCGCGAGCCAGGGCCTCCAGCTCGCGGGCGGCAAGGGGATCAACATCGCGCGTGCGCTCAAGCTCCACGACGTGCCGGTGGTCGCGACGGGCCTGATCGGAGGCCGCACGGGCCTCAGGATCCTCGACGAGCTCTCGCATGAGGCGATCCTCAACGACTTCGTGCGGATCGAGGACGAGTCGCGCACGTCGACGGCCGTGGTCGATCCGACCGCCGGCACGTACACGGAGATCAACGAGTGGGGCCCGCACGTGCGGGGCGACGAGCTCGAGATGCTGATCGAGAAGCTCCACTACCTCGCGCGCGATGCGGATTTCGTCGTCTTCGCCGGCACGCTTCCGCGCGGAATGGACGAGTCGTTCTACGCGGATGCGATTCGCGACCTGAACAAGCGCGGCGTGCGGACGGTGCTCGATGCGGAAGGCGAGCCGCTGCGGCGTGGGATCGAGGCCGAGCCCTTCCTCGTCTCGCCGAACCAGGACGAGGCCGAAGACCTCGTCGGCCAGGAGCTGAGCGACCAGCAGGACTTCGTGTTCGCTCTCGACGAGATCGCCGAGATGGGGGCGCGGAACGTGCTGATCACGCAGGAGTCGGGGTGCTACGCGCTCCTGCGGGCGAACCGCCACAAGACCTCGTTCCATGCAAACGCGACGATGGTCGAGCCGATCTCGCCCGTCGGCGCCGGCGACGTTCTGCTGGCGGGCTTCATCTCCGCGCTGGCTGCGGGCAGCCCACCCGAGGAGGCGCTTCGGAGCGCGGTCGCCGCCGGGAGCGCGTCCACGCTGGAGGTGGGGGCCGGGCGCTTCGACCCGCGCGAGGCCGGCCGCCTCGCGTCCGACGTGGACGTGAGAACGCTGGAGCCGGTCGCGACCTAGGGAAGGCACTCTAGAACGTCCCTGGGGCGTCGCTGGCGGTGCGGGGCCGGAGGGGACAGTATTTCAATACGGACCCGGAAGGCACCGTGCCGCCAGCGGCGTCAGGCGTCCCCGAAGGCCGGCTTCGCCGGCCGGGAGGAGTCGCCGGCCAGGGCGTTCTAGCCGGTCGCGTCGGGGTGAGTTGTTACTATCGCCCTACTTGAGAGGCGAAGCAAACAGACGGTTTTCCGGCCCAGGCGGATGTGCGCGCCTGGGTTTTGTGCCTTAAAGGAGGGAGCGCGGGGTGGACGTCGAGATCGGCCGGGGCAAGAAGGCGAGGCAGGGGTACGGGTTCGACGACGTGGCCATCGTGCCCAGCCGCCGGACGCGTGACCCCCAGGACGTCGACATCGGCTGGAAGTTCGGCCCTCACCTCCTCGAGCTGCCCCTGCTCGCTTCGGCGATGGACGGCGTCGTCTCGCCCAAGACAGCGATCATGCTCGGCAAGCTCGGCGGCGTCGGCGTCCTCAATCTCGAGGGGATCTTCACCCGTTACAAGGATGCGGACAAGCAGCTGGAGCGGATCGCGAAGCTATCCCCGGCCCAGGCGACCCAGGGCATGCAACAGATCTACGAGCAGCCGGTCAAGCCAGAGCTGATCTCGGAGCGGATCAAGGAGATCAAGGCGGCGGGCGTGCTCACGGCGGGCGCGCTGACTCCGCAGCGCGTGCGCGAGCACTACGAGCTGGCGCTCGACGCCGGGCTGGACATCCTCGTGATCCAGGGCACGGTCGTCTCCGCCGAGCACGTCTCCTCCAACGGCCAGGCGCTCAACCTGAAGGACTTCATCGCCGAGCTGCCGATCCCGACAATCGTCGGCGGCTGCGCCTCGTACCAGACGGCGCTCCACCTGATGCGGACTGGTGCCGAAGGCGTGCTCGTTGGAGTCGGCCCGGGCGCCGCCTGCACGACCCGCGGCGTGCTCGGCGTCGGCGTCCCGCAGGCGACCGCGATCTCGGACGCTGCGGCTGCGCGCGTCCAGCATCTACTCGAGACGGGCAAGTACTGCAACGTGATCGCCGACGGCGGCATGCGCACCGGCGGCGACATCGCCAAGGCGGTCGCCTGCGGCGCTGACGCCGTCATGATCGGCTCCCCGCTCGCGCGCGCGAAGGAGGCGCCCGGCCGCGGTACCCACTGGGGGATGGCCACCTTCCATCCCACGCTTCCGCGCGGGGCCCGGGTCAAGGTCGAGCAGGTCGCAAGCCTGGACGAGATCGTGGTCGGGCCGGCCCACGAGAACGATGGGACGCTCAATCTGATGGGGGCCCTCCGCACGTCGATGGCGACCTGCGGCTACGAGTCGATCCACGATTTCCAGAAGGCCGAGATGATGCTCGCCCCGTCGATCAAGACCGAGGGCAAGCAGCTTCAGCAGGCGCAGAAAATCGGGATGGCGCACTAGCGAGCATGGGCGAGGTCGTCCCGCTCCCGGTCCCGGAGCAGGCGGCCGAAGAACGGCCTGTGCTCGTCGTCGACCTCGGCGGGCAGTACTCGCAGCTGATCGCGCGGCGGGTGCGCGAATGCCGCGTCTATTCGGAGCTGGTCGGGCACACCGTTGCTGCGGATCGGATTCGCGCGCGCAACCCGCTCGCGCTGATCCTGAGCGGCGGCCCGGCGTCGGTGTACGCGGAAGGCGCGCCGCGTGTCGATCCGAAGCTGTTCGAGCTCGGCATCCCCACGCTCGGCATCTGCTACGGGATGCAGCTGATGGCTCAGGAGCTCGGCGGCGGCGTCGACCGCACCGGGGTGTCCGAGTTCGGCAAGACGGCGCTGGAGGCGGGGAGCGGCGCGCTCTTCGAGGGAATTCCCGGCGAGCAGACGGTGTGGATGAGCCACCGCGACACGGTCGTCAAGGCGCCGGTGGGCGCGGAGGTGACCGCCTCCTCGCCCTCGACCCCGATCGCCGCCTTCGAGCATCCCGAGCGAGGTCTCTACGGCGTCCAGTTCCATCCGGAGGTCGTCCACACGCCGCACGGCACCGACCTGCTGAAGAACTTCCTGTACACGATCGCCGACGCGCCAGCGACCTGGACGGCGGCGGCGGTGATCGAGGAGCAGGTCGAGCGTATTCGGCAGCAGGTGGGACGTGAGCTCGTGCTCTGTGCGCTCTCCGGCGGCGTCGACTCGGCCGTAGCGGCGCTGCTCGTGCACAAGGCGGTCGGCGACCAGCTCACCTGTGTCTTCGTCGATCACGGCCTGCTCCGCAAGGACGAGGCCGTCCAGGTAGTCGAGACGTTCCGGGGTCACTTCCACGTCCCGCTCGTCCACGTCGACGCCGAGGAGCGATTCCTCGAGCGGCTCGAGGGCGTGACCGATCCCGAGGAGAAGCGCCGGCGCGTCGGCGAGGAGTTCATCCGCGTGTTCGAGGCCGAGTCGCGGCGGCTGGGCCAGATCCGCTATCTCGTCCAGGGGACGCTCTACTCGGATGTGATCGAATCGGGCGGGAGCGAGGACGGCGTCGCGGCCAAGATCAAGTCGCACCACAACGTCGGCGGTCTGCCCGAGGACATGGAGATGGAGCTCGTCGAGCCGCTCCGGCTTCTGTTCAAGGACGAGGTGCGGCGCGTAGGCGCCGAGCTCGGCCTGCCCGAGCGGATGGTCTGGCGCCAGCCGTTCCCGGGGCCCGGGCTCGCGATCAGGATCATCGGGGAGGTCACGCACGAGCGGCTCGAGATCCTCCGCGAGGCGGACGCGATCCTCCAGGAGGAGATCCGGCGCGCGGGCCTGTACCGCGAGCTGTGGCAGAGCTTCGCAGTCCTGCCCGCGATCCGCTCGGTCGGCGTGCAGGGCGACGAGCGGACGTACGCGTACCCGATCGTGATCCGGGCGGTGACGTCGGAGGACGCGATGACGGCTGACTGGGCGCGCCTGCCCTACGACCTGCTCGAGACGATCTCGAGCCGGATCATCAACGAGATCCCGGCGGTGAACCGAGTAGCCTTGGACATCAGTTCGAAGCCGCCTTCGACGATCGAGTGGGAGTAGCATTCAGCCCGTGAGTGGGCTTCGCCGGGCCGTCTCGTCTGGTGATTCGCGGCTCGTCGTCGTGGTCTATGCAGCTCTAGCGCTCGGGACTTTCGGGTTGCTGTTGTTGCCCGGAGATCCCAGAGCGAGCGTCGCCGACGTCAAATGGGGCTGGGTTGCCATCGGCGCGGTCCTGCTCTGGCTGGTCGCGCGAGGTTCCCTGGCCGCCTGGATTTTTCTCGTGGCGCAGAGCGCTTTCTCGCTGTTTGCCCTCGCTGCCATCGGGCTCCCGTTCAACGTCAAAGCGGCGGCAGTGGCCCTGCTGATGACCCTTCAGGCCCTGATCCTGTTCGCTCCCTCTCTGAGACCTCACCTCCGGTCGCAGCCTGCGGGAGACGCGCGCTAGTGCCCACCGAGCAGTACCACGAGCCGCCCGGCGAGCTGTCGGAGGAGACGCGGACGTTCGCCCGCGTCTGCACCTCCCTGATCGAGGAGGCGGAGGCGATCAACTGGTACGAGCAACGGCTGTCGGTCGAGCAGGACACCGAAGCCCACGCGATCATGGAGAACGCGCAGCACGAGGAGTTCAAGCACTTCGGCATGGACCTCGAGTTCCTACTTCGGCGCACGCCCGTCTGGCGGGAGATCCTCCAGGACATCCTCTTCCAACCCGGCGACATCGTCGAGCACGGCGAAGAGGCCGAAGAGGAAGCGAACGAGTCCTAGGCGTTGAAGCGCGGGTAACGCTCCCGCACTTCATCGACGTAAGTCCCCAGTCGCTCGGCGAGCTCGGCGTCGTGGAGCTCGAGCACGTTCTCGGCGTTCCTCTCGCCGCGGCGAGAGAGGTTGAAGCTGCCCGTGAAGACGACGTCGTCGGCGACGGTGATCTTCGCGTGCATGAAGTCGTGGACGCTGCCGATGCCGTATGGAGTGGAGGGCTTGCCGGAGAACGGGGCGGTGAGGACTTGCCGGAGGATCGGGATCTTCCAGGCTGCGTTCCCATCTTGGTGCCAGTCGTAGAAGACGCCCTCGATCTGCGTGCGGTCGATGCAGCCGGCGATGTCGAGGCTGCCTTCGGAGACCTTCTGCGCCAGCGTGGCGATCACCGGCGCCGCCGTCAGCACCGGCGAGCAGATCCGGACGCGCCGCCTCGCCCGTCCGATCGCCTTTGCGATCCGGTGCGACAGGTCCTCGCCGTAGCCCGGTGTGAACCAGGCTCGCACTTCCTTGCCCGCGACCTGGACCGGGGCCGGGTCGACGAAACCGGTCTCCTCGACCGAGCCGGTCTGCCACAGCTGCTCGAAGTCCTTCGTGAACGCCGCGGCGATCTGCGGCGAGTCGACCGTGACGATCACGTTCTCCTGCCGTGACCACGAGTCGTCGGTCCAGTTCATCGAGCCGGTCCAGACGCTCTCGCCGTCACGGACGACGTACTTGTGGTGCATCAGGTCGGGATCCCCGGCGATCGGTTTCGCCGGCACGCCGAAGGAGGCGATCAGCTCTCCGTCCGGCTCGGGCGGCGGAGGGACCGGAATCGGCAGCCGGTGGTCGAGGTTGTACTCGAACCTGACGGCGACCCCGCGCTCCGCCGCCGCCCGGATCGCGCCCCCGACGACCGCCGCCGTCTCCGGCAGGAGGTTGAAGTCGTACTGGGCGAGGTCGAGGGTGCGCGTCGCTGCGCCGAGAAAGGCGGCGATCTCGTGGGCGATCTCGAGCGGCTGCTGGCCGCCGTCTGTCAACGTTCGGACCTTGATCACGAACGGCATTGTCGACGCTCTCGCCGAGGCCCATATCGGCGAGACGTTCAACTTCTACCGCGACGGCGCGGGGGCCGAGCTGCGCCGCGCCCGGCTGCGGGCGTACCTCGAGTCGCGCGTCGACGCGCCGATCCTGCTCGTGGGCGAGGCCGCGGGCTATCGAGGGGCACGCGTCTCGGGGCTCCCGTTCACGTCCGAACGGCAGCTCACCGGTTCAGGCCCGGCCGAGGCGACGGCAACGATCGTCCATCGCGTCCTGGCCGAGCTCGGGCTCGAGGAGCACGTCCTGCTCTGGAACGTCGTGCCCACGCATCCCGGCACGGAGAGCTCGAACCGGAGGCCGTCGCGCGCCGAGGTGGAGTTAGGCCTGCCGTTCGCGCGGCGGCTTGCCCGCGGCCGCCGCGTCGTGGCTCTAGGCCGCCTCGCAGAAGCAGCGCTGGAGGCTCCGTACGTCCGGCACCCGTCTCACGGCGGCGCGGCAGCTTTCCGCGCCCAGCTGGCAGCGGCTCTGGGCCGAGTTTGTGTTTAAGAACGCAAGATCTCGGGAAGCGAGAAGTACCCGCGCGAGAAGTCGCGGACCATCGCGTCGAGGTCCTCGACGCGTTGCGTTGCGATCAATCCCTCGTCGATGAAGATCGCGCGAACCGTCGAGTAGCTCGGCCGCGGAACGCCGATCTGCCGAGCGACGCCGGCCAGGATCCGCCATGCCTCGGCAGATGACAACGGCCGGCGCGAGCGAGCGAGGCGCCGAAGCGCCCAGGCGAATCTTTCATCTATGGGAGGCCGACCGATCCACTCAGGGTGCCGGCCGAGCTGTCACGAGTTTGAGCCGATCGAGATCCGGTCCCAACACCGCTCTTGCGTGTGTTTTTAAACACAAACCACTAAGGTGTTGGGTCCTGAGCGGAGCCCGAACGAGGCCGGATGTCTTGCTACCATCCACCTTCGGCGGGCCTCTTGTCCGCCGCTTTTCTGTCCATGAAGACCTGGAACGCAAAACCCGGCGAGGTTGCTCGCGACTGGTACGTCGTCGACGCCGAGGGTCAGACCCTCGGGCGGCTGGCCACGCGCATCGCCGACACGCTGCGCGGCAAGCGCAAGCCCCAGTACACCCCGCACACCGACACGGGCGACTTCGTCGTGGTCGTGAACGCCGAGAAGATCGGCGTCACCGGTAAGAAGCTGGACGAGAAGATGTACCGGCGGCACTCCGGCTACCCGGGCGGTCTCAGGGAGCGTCCGCTCCGCGAGGAGCTCGCGCGGCGGCCGACCGAGGTGCTGCGCAAGGCAGTCAAGGGCATGCTCCCGAGAAACCGCCTCGCACGCGCGCAGCTCCTGAAGCTGAAGGTCTACGCCGGCCCCGACCATCCCCACGAGGCACAGGCGCCCAAGCCGCTGGATCTCTCATGAGTACTGCCCAGACAGAGCGCGCCCAGTACTCAGGCACCGGGAAGCGCAAGACCGCCGTTGCGCGCGTGATCCTGCGCCCGGGCGACGGAACGACCTGGTTCAACGGCAAGACGATCGAGGAGTACTTCCCGCGCCGCGCCCACCGCTCCGTCATCCTCGCGCCGCTGCAGGTCGCAGGCGTCGAGGGGACATTCGATCTTCGTGTTCGCGTGCACGGCGGCGGGCCGAGCGGGCAGGCGGGGGCCGTTCGCCACGGGATCGCCCGCGCGCTCGTCGAGGCCGACCCGGCCCTGCGCGAGCCGCTCAAGCGGGCGGGCTTCCTGACGCGCGACGCACGCATCGTCGAGCGCAAGAAAGCCGGCTTGCACAAGGCCCGCAAGGCGCCGCAGTTCTCCAAGCGCTAGGTGGCGCGCCGCTACTTCGGGACCGACGGGGTCCGCGGGGTGGTCGGCGAGAGCCTGACGCCCGAGCTCGCGGAGCGGCTCGGCCGCGCGGCGACGATCTGGTCGGGCGGCGGACGGGTGCTCGTCGGCCGCGATACGCGCGGCTCGGGTCCTGAGCTCGAGGAGGCGCTCGCACGAGGGATCGTCTCGACCGGGGGCACGGCAGTCCTCGGCGGCGTGCTCCCGACGCCGGCCGTAGCGCTCTATGCACTCGACCTGGGAGCGGTCGTCTCCGCCTCGCACAATCCGCCCGAGTACAACGGGGTCAAGCTCTTCGACGGCGACGGTGCCAAGCTCTCCGACGCGGCCGAGGAGGAGATCGAGGGCCTGCTGGACGAGGAGGGCGGAGATGGTGGAGCGGTCGAGCGCGACGACGGGGTCGCCGATCGCTACCTCGAGCATGTCGTCGATCGCTTCGGCTCGGATCTCTCAAGGCTGCGGGTTGCGGTCGACTGCGCGAATGGCGCCTTCTCCGCAATCGCTCCGGAGGCCTTCCGCCGGCTGGGGGCGGATGTGATCGCGGTCGCCAACCACCCGGACGGAAGCAACATCAACGTTGAATGCGGCGCGACCGACCTGGCGCTCCTCGCGCGCTCTGTGCGCGAGGAGCGCGTGCCCTTCGGGATCGCGTTCGACGGCGACGGCGACCGCATGATGGCGGTGGACCACGCAGGCGAGACCGTCGACGGCGACCAGATCCTCGCCATCCTCGCCCTCCATCTCGGCGTCGATCTCGTCGTGGTCACCTCGATGACGAATCTCGGCTTCCACGCCCTGATGGCCGAGCATGGGATCCGCGTGGTCACCACCGGCGTCGGCGACAGGTACGTGCTCGAGGCGCTCAGGCGCGAGCGAGGCAAGCTCGGCGGCGAGCAGTCGGGTCACCTGATCTGGCTCGACGGGCACGTGACGGGCGACGGCCTCGTCTCGGCCCTGCTGCTGTGCGCCGCGCTCGAAGGCCGTCCTCTCGCCGAAGCGGCTGCGGCGATGCAGCGCTTTCCGCAGGTGAAGGAGAACGTCCCCGTCTCGACGCGAGAGCTCCCCAGGCGGCTCTCGCACGAGGTCGCGCGCATCGACAACGAGCTTGGCCGGCAGGGGCGTGTTCTCGTCCGTCCGTCGGGCACCGAGCCCGTCGTTCGGGTGCTTGCGGAGGCTGAAAGCGAGGAGGAAGCGCGGAGGCTCTGTGGTAGGATCTCGGCTCTCGTTCGACGAGAGCTCGGTAGCTGATCGCCGAAGATCAGCGCGCCGGGCTCGACGTTTTTCGGGAGGCGTTTTCCGGAAGATAGGAGGCACCGCGGATGTGCGGAATCATCGGATACGTCGGCCCGAGAGCGTCGAAGCCGCTCCTCGTCGCCGGCCTGGAGCGTCTCGAGTACCGGGGCTACGACTCGGCCGGGATCGCGCTGCTCGAGGAGGGCGGGCTGGACTACGTCCGGGCCGTGGGCAACCTCGCCGAGCTCAAGGAGGCCGCAGGCGGCAACCACTCCGGCGCGACGACCGGGCTCGGGCACACCCGCTGGGCGACGCACGGCCGGGTCTGTGAGGAGAACGCCCATCCGCTGACCGGCTGCGACGGCGCCAAGATCGCGATCGTGCTCAACGGGATCGTCGAGAACTACCGCGAGCTCAAGACCTCCCTCCAGGCCGACGGCCACCAGTTCAGCTCCGAGACCGACGCGGAGGTCGTCGTCCACCTGATCGAGCGCCACTACGAGGGTGATCTCGCGGCAGCCGTGCGCGCGGCGTACCGCGAGCTCGAGGGCCACTTCGCCTTCGTCGCCATCCACCGCGACCACCCCGACATGCTCGTCGGCGCGAGGCTGCAGTGCCCGCTCGTCGTCGGGCTGGGGACGGACGAAACCTTCCTAGCCTCGTCCATCGCCGCGTTCCTGACCGAGACGAGGCGCGTCCAGCTGATCGAGGACGGCGAGGTCGTCTCGATCACGCCGGAGGGCGCCACCTTCTACAGCGTCGAGGACGGCGAGCTCGAGCACCGCGACACGATCGAGGTGGACTGGGACATCGAGAGCGCCGAGAAGGGCGGCTACGAGACCTTCATGCTCAAGGAGATCTACGAGCAGCCGGACTCCGTCCGGGAGACGGTCGGCGACCGGGTTCGACGCGGCCGCCTCGAGCTGGAGGAGCTCGAGCTGGACGAGGAGCAGATGCGGAACCTGCGCCGGATCGTGATCGTCGCCTGCGGCACCGCCTACCACGCGGGCGTGGTCGGGCGCTACGCGATCGAGGAGTGGGCGCGGATCCCGGTCGAGCCGGACATTGCCAGCGAGTGGATCTACCGGAATCCGGTGCTCTCGAAGGACACGCTCGTGATCGGCATCTCCCAGTCGGGCGAGACCCGCGACACCGTCAACGCGATGAAGCTCGCGCGCGAGCGCGGGGCGCGCACGCTCGCGATCACGAACCTGATGGGGACGCAGATCACACGCGAGGTCGACTCCGTCCTGTATACGCGCTGCGGGATGGAGGTCTGCGTGGCAGCCTCCAAGACCTTCACGGCCCAGGTCGCGCTCCTGTACCTGATCGGGCTCAAGCTCGCCCAGGTGCGGAAGACGATGGATCCGGAAGAGCTCGAGTTCATCCTCGACCAGGTGCACGAGCTGCCGGACAAGCTCGCCGAGTTCCTCGACGCAAGCCATCCGATCGAGGAGATTGCCCAGCGCTTCTACAACGAGCCCTTCTTCCTTTATCTCGGCCGTCACATCGGCCTGGCGGTCGCACTCGAAGGCGCGCTCAAGCTGAAGGAGATCTCTTACATCCCGACCGAGGCCTACTCCGCGGGGGAGATGAAGCACGGGCCGATCGCGCTGCTCGAGCAGGGAACTCCGGTGGTCGTGGTCGCGACCAACATCCACGTCTACGACAAGATCGTGTCCAATATCCAGGAGACGAGAGCCCGCGGCGCGCACGTGATCGCGATCGCGACCGACGGGAACGAGGACATCCAGCACCATGCCGACGACGTCATCTACGTCCCGCGCACGCCCGCGTTCCTGCAGGCTGTCCTCGCGGTCGTTCCGCTGCAATTGCTCGCGTACCGGATCGCGCGGCTCCGCGGCCTGAATGTGGATCAGCCGCGGAATCTGGCGAAGACCGTTACCGTCGAATAGATCCGGCGCCAACCAACGCCTTCGGGCGTACGTCTAAACGGACGTGGGGAGGAGGCCGTTGGCCGCGAAGGCGTTTGCAGCGGCCGCCGTCGGGGCGGTCGCTCTTTTGGCAGCCGGATCCGCACAAACGCGCCCGCAGGTCTCGGCCGGTCCGCTCGGTGTCACCGGCGACGGTACCACGAACTACCTGGTCAGGCTGAACGCGAAGAACCTACGGCCCTTGCCGGGGCAGCGGCTGGAACTGGGCCCGTGGGGCGGGGACTGGGCCTATTCGCCGGACAAGGCAACGCTCGCCGTGGAGCTTCAGAGCGTGACCACCGACCCAAGCACCGAACCCACGTCCTCATTCCGGTTCGTCAGCGTCGCGTCGCTCGCTCCCAGCGGCGATCTCTCCCTCGGGTCGGGGTACACGTATGGAGCCTTCTGGCCTGCGCCCGACAGGCTGATCGCGATCGTCGGGCACTGCTGCCGGCTGCCGGCCGAAGTCGTCGTCGTCGATCCCCTTGCAATGCGCGTGCTCGATCGGAGCCGCCTGGCTGAGGGCAACCCACTCTGGGTCCGCCGCGGCGGCGATCGCCTCGTCGTCATGTCCGTCCCCGCCGCGCGGATCGGGCCGGTGGCGCTGACTGCGATCGACGCTCGCGGGGCCGCCCGCACTCTGACGCTCGATCGAATCGACGGCGGGTTCGAGCCCATGGGCGCCGAGTCCCAGCTCGGTTACAAGTCGGTCGCACCAGGCCTCGCAGTCAAGCCAGACGGATCGCGGGCGTTCGTCGTCTCGCCGAACGGCCTCGTCGCCGACGTCGACCTGCAATCACTGTCGGTGGCGTATCACTCGCTCGGGATCGGCCGCACCGTTGCAGCCGTGAACAAGCGACCGGTGGAGAGCGTGAGCCGCATGGCTCGCGTCTTGCCAAACGGGTTTCTCGCCGTGACCGGCTGGGAGGATCATCCGTACACGGACAGCGGGGGCGGCGAGCACACGCAATACATCCGGGCCGGGCTCGCGCTCGTCGACACGAGCACCTGGGCGACGACGATCGTCGACGACTCGACCGACTGGTTCGCCATCGCGGGTAACACGTTGCTCGCCACCGGCTCACGGGGCCACACGCCCGGATACACGACCACAGTGGGCGCCACGCCGGCTCCGATGCCTCCCGGAGCAGGCCTCACCGGGTACTCGCTCGGCGGGACACCTCGCTTTCACCGCTTCAAGGACGGAGAGGTCCTCCCCTTGCAGATCTACGGCAATCGCGCGTTCGTCTACGTCGACGGATCCGAGCCGGACCTGCTCAAGGTCGTCGACATTCGCAGCGGCAAGATCGTCGGGACGCGCGCCGAAACGACTCTGCCCTGGATCCTGCAGGGCGCGTCCTCGGTCAGCCGTTAACTAACTCGCCCGCTCGTGATCTGGCCTGGCTAAGGTCACCGTGGTCGTGCTGGACAGGATCGGCGATGGTCTCTGGATGGCGTTCCAGATGGCCTGGGAGGTCTGGTGGGCGCTCGTGCTCGGCTTCATGCTCTCCGGGGTCGTCCAGGCGTGGGTGCCGCGCTCGCGGATGGAGCGGGCGCTCGGCGGGAGCGGCCTGCGCTCGGTGGCGCTGGCGACAGGGCTGGGGGCGGCCTCCTCGTCCTGCAGCTACGCCGCGACCGCGATTGCGCGCTCGATGTTCCAACGGGGGGCGAGCTTCGCGGCCGCGATGGTGTTCCAGTTCGCGTCCACGAACCTCGTGTTCGAGATCGGAATCGTGATGTGGATCTTCATCGGGTGGCAGTTCACGCTCGCGGAGTTCGTCGGCGGCATCTTCCTGATCGCCCTGATGTGGCTCGGGACCCGCCTCTTGATCACTCGCCGCCTCGAGGCCGAGGCGCGCCGCCATGCTGAAGCCGCCCAGGCGGGGCACCAGCATGCGACGGCGGTATCCGAGGGGATCTCCTGGCGCGAGCGGCTGACCTCGGTCTCCGCGTGGTCGGACGTCGCGCACAACTTCCGGGGCGACTGGGAGATGCTCTGGAAGGAGATCGTCGGCGGGTTCGTGATCGCCGGGTTCATCGCGCTGCTACCGGCATCGTTCTTCAACGACCTGTTCGTGACCGACGCGCCGAGGTCGAGAACGTGATCGTCGGCCCGCTCGTCGCGGTGATCTCCTTCGTCTGCTCGGTCGGAAACGTGCCGCTCGCCGCGGTGCTCTGGGCCGGCGGGATCTCGTTCTCGGGCGTGATCGCCTTCATCTACGCCGACCTGATCGTGATCCCGATCATCCTGATCTACGCGAAGTTCTACGGCTGGAAGATCACGTGGCGGCTGGTCGCGATCATGTTCGTGACGATGGCCGGCGCGGCGCTGATCGTGGACGGCATCTTCAGCGGCTCCGGCCTCGTCCCGACGCACCGGCCGTCGATCGACTCGATCGCCAACCGCGGCATCCACTGGAACTACACGACCGCGCTCAACATCGTGTTCCTCCTAGTGGCAGCCGTGCTCGTCGCGCTCACGCTGCAGCGGGGAGCGAAGGATCCGGTCTGCGGGATGACCGTCGACCGCCACAAGACGGCGTTCAAGAGCACGTACAAAGGCCGCACGGTCTACTTCTGCTCGGCCGGCTGCAAGGCACGCTTCGACGCCGAGCCGGAGCGCTACCTCGATCCGCACGGGCGTGAAGCCGCGCCGCTGGAGCACGCCGGGCACCACCACCACTGAGGCACGAAGCGACGCGCCAAGCGCCGGACTGCGACGGCGACCGCGGAGAGGCCGCCGGTCGCAATCCCGACGAGATTTGTCGTCACGCAGGTCCGGCAGACGTTGCAGCAGGCTGGCGTTATAGGAGCCACATCCGCTGCCCGACTTGTAAGCGGGAGCGCACGGATGGTCATCCACTGCAACACGAGTCTGTCCTCCGGGCTATTTGCGGCAGTCCGGGCAGGGACACTCGGGGCAGCCGCACCCGCTACAACTTGGAGTCCTCATTGCGGGCCACTGTAGTCGAATGGCCCGACAGCGGTGTACTGGCCCGAATGGTCGTAGTCGATCCCGTCGGCCACACGGAAGACCTTGGATGCGCCGAAGTCGGCCTGCTTGACGACGATCCCCTCCGGCAGGACGGCACCGGGGTGGACCTCCGCGCCGCTGACCGGATTCGTGATCGGTTGCAGCTCGAGCTGCATGGCATCACCTGCCTTGACCTTCGAGTTCACCCCCGCGAGCTCGAGCTCATAGGCGACCGGGTTTGGCCCGTGGACGGTCGGCCACGTCCACGCGAGGAGCCCCCACGGCCCGCCGACGTCACCTCCGACGAGAGTCTCGATCGCAGCTCGCTGTGCGTCGTCAGCCCGCTCGTCGACGAGGATCACGCCCTCGCCGTCGCCTTCGTGGATCGCACCCGGCCACTTGACCGCGACCGTGAAGTTGAGACCGTCGAGCGGCGTCTCGCCGAAGCGCCCCTCCTCGACGTGCCACGTCCACTGGCCCTCGCAGTACCCCTGCGTGGGAAGCGCGTTGAAGTTGCACGGGCAGCCGTAGTCGCAGTTGCAGGCGATGAAAACGGTTCCCTTCAGGTGCCAGGCCTCGTGCTCAGACATCGGAGGTCCGCAGCGTACGGTCTGCGCCCTCGGCGACCACATAGAGCTGCCACTCACCGGGCACGCCCTTCAGAGGCGGTGCACCGCGGTCCTCGAACCGAAAGCCCGACCCTGCGACGAGGTCCTTGACCGTGCTCGACACGAGCACTTCCCCGGGGCCTGCTTCGGCGGCCACTCGGGCACCGATGTTGACGGCGATCCCGCCGATCTTGTCGCCGAGCACCTCGCACTCGCCGGTATGCAGCCCCGCGCGAATGCGCAGACCCAATTCCTCGACCGACCGTGCGATCGAACAGGCGCACTTGATCGCACGTACGGGACCGTCGAACGTGGCGAAGAAACCGTCGCCGGCAGTATCCATCTCGCGGCCGCGAAACCGGTCCAACTGAGTCCGCACCAGGACGTTGTGCCTCTCAATCACGTCCCTCCAGGCGTGATCGCCAAGCGCTGCCGCCTGTGCGGTCGAGCCGACGATGTCCGTGATAAGCACGGTCGAGAGCACGGTGTCGGGCTCGCGCTCCCCCCATGCCTCGAGGGCAAATGCCTCGATCTCGTCCGGAAGCGACTCGGCCGTCCAGGTCGTGAGATCGGTCCCGGGAAGCTCTACGCGCTTCGCGCTCGGGATTCGGTCGGCCATGAAGCGGGCGTGCCCCTCCATCGAGCCGGAATGCAGTACGAGCGTAGGGACGCGGATCGCCGGAAGGACGTCGCGGACGTCGGCGTCCATGGCCATCCGGTGCACGGTCAGCGCTGCCCCAGGGCTCGCCCCGAGGCGCATGATATTGACGAACCACTCGCGGAAATCCGCGTCGTCGGCGACCGAGGCGTAGCTTCGCCGCAGCAGCCTGTCGAAGTACTCGTCGGTTCCCCAGCCTCGTTCGATCTCGGCGAGCTCGCGCCGCCACTCGTCCGCGGTTCGGCCCCAAGGGTAGTCGCGCGACCAAACCGCCTTCGCGTAGCCGTTCAGCATCACGAGCGCACCGACGCGTTCCGGGTACGTGGCTGCGAAGAGCGCCGTCATCGGGGCCGCCTCGGCTGTGCCGAAGAGGACCGCCCGCTCGGAGTCAGCATCGTCCATCACGGCTCTGACGTCGTCCATCCGCGTCTCCAGCGTCGGAACGTCGCGCGGGCGGTCTGAGAGCCCGGTTCCACGGCGATCGAAGCGGATCAGTCGTGCGAAGCGGGCGATCCGGTCGTAGAACCGACGCACGAGCGGGTTCTCGAGCCCGTACCAGATGTTGGAAACGAAGCCGGTGACGAAAACGAGATCGATTTTCGCGTCGCCGTATGCGTGGTAGGCGATGGCTACCTCGCCGCTCCTCGCGTATCGGGTCTCTGGACGGTTCACGTCACTGGCCGCTGTGCTCGGGCTTGTACGCCTTGTGGGTCGATCCGTTCGCTCCGAACTTCAGCGCTTTCCGGCGCGTGTCCTCGAACTTCGAGCGCATGTAGGTCGCGACGAGGTTGCCGGACTCGATCCGCTCGAACCCGTGCCGCTCCAGAACCTGCCCGTACTCTGCTTCCAGCAGAGCCCCGGCAATTCAACCGGTCCAGAGATCGATGTTTCGCCGCCCCTCCTCGCTCACCGGCTTCTGAATCGAGACGTCTGCGATCTGGATCCGCCCGCCCGGCTCGAGCACGCGGAAGATCTCGGAGAAGACCGCATCCTTGTCGGGAATCAGGTCGATGACCCCGTTCGTGATCACGACGTCGAAGCTCGCGTCGTCGAACGGCAGCCGCTCGACCTCGCCTTCGACGAGATCGACGTTGGTTGCGCCCATCTCCTCGGCCGCCGCCCGCGCCTTGGCGAGCATCTCGTCAGTCATGTCGATCCCCGTCACGCGTCCCTCCGGGGCCACCATCTGGGCCGCGACGAGCGTGTCCGTACCGGCACCGCAACCCAGGTCGAGCACGCGCTCGCCCGGCTCGAGCGCTCCGAGCGAGAAGGGATTCGCGACGCCCGCGTACGACTCGACGGCCGAGTCGGGCACTCGCGCGAGCAGCTCCTCCGGGTAGCCGAGATCCCCGGCCCACGTCCGCCCGGTCGGAAAGATGAAGTCCTTGTCGGGCTCCTGTGAGACCTCGGCGTAGGTGCGTTTGATCTCGGACTTCAGATATGCGACGTCGATGTCGACCTCTACGGCCATGTCACCTCCAGTTGCGCAGAGCATAGGATGTCGAAGACCCCTGGTCTAGGCGATCTTGGCGATACGAGTCATCGTCGTGGCCGATGGTCCGCCACCGGCTGAAGAGGACCCAGACACCGCTACCTGCGGTCATTCCGGCAACGAGCGCGATCGCAACGTCGCTTCCGAAGGAGTCGGCGACCGCCCCCGCAAGGAGGGCGCCTGCGACGAGCCCCGCGTCCCGCCAGAAACGGTAGACGCCGACGGCCTGAGCGCGGTCGAGCGGCTGCACCGCGTCCGAGACGGCGGCGATCAACGTCGGGTAGACGAGCGCTGTTCCGAGACCGAGCAGGACGGCCGCGGCCAGGGCGCCCGCGAACGATCCGTCCGACGCGACGAGCAGCCCGAGCGCCGCCGCCTGCAGGAGCATCCCGGCGACGATCGGCCGCTTGCGCCCCACGAGGTCCGAGAGCCAGCCGGTGCCGAGCTGCCCGAGGCCCCAGACCGCCGGGTAGGTGCCGGCCACGGCTCCGATCCGGCCCGGACCGGCGCCGTGCGAGGCAAGGTAGAGCGGCGCGAGTCCCCAGGCGAGGGCGTCGTTGAGGTTGTTCACGAGCCCGGCCTGGGAGCACGCTCGCAGGACCGGCCTGCGTACGGACGCGAACGCCGCCGCCGCAAGCGTCTCCGGCCGGCGGCTTCTGTGCGCCCGCTGCTCCTCGGCCATGTGGGCAGCGGTCTCGCGGACGAGGAAGACCGCGGCCAGCGTGCCTGCCGCGGCGATCGCGGCTGCGCCCACCCAGATCACCGTTCGCGGCGCGAAGGTCCCGGCGATCGCTCCGCTGGCGAACGCGGCGAGGGCGACTCCGACATAACCGGCAGACTCATTGAGCCCGAGTGCCAGGCCTCGCCGAGCCGGGCCGGCGAGGTCGATCTTCATCACCACCGTCATCGACCACGCCAGACCCTGGCTCGCTCCGAGCAGGGCATTGGCGAGGACGATCAGGCTCCACGAGTGCGCGAGCCCGACGAGCAGCGGAACGGGGAGGGCGAGCAACCAGCCGAGAATCAGAACTCGCTTGCGCCCGATGCGTCCTGCGAGCGCTCCCGCGGTGAGGTTCGCCGGCGCCTTGGCGAGCCCGAACGCGGCGATGAAGGAGAGAATCGCCGCCTCCGAGGCGAGGCCGAACTCCTGCTTGCCGACGAGGGGGAGCACGCTGCGCTCGAGCCCCACCATCGCGCCGACGAGCGAGTTCAGTGCGACGAGCAGAGCAAACTGGGCTGCGTTCTCGCGCAGGCCGAGACGAACCGGGCGGTCGCTCACGCGGGAGCAGGCAGGCGACCGCTTCGGTTGGCGGCTACGATCTCGCGCTGGTTCGCAGGCGGTGGGGGCAGATCGGCGAGGACGGCTCGAGCGAATGCGTCGGCGTCGGAGAAGGCAAGCGCCGAGTTGTGCGCGCGCTCGAAGCCGATCGTGGAAAACGGGTTGCCGGAGAGCGAGCGGCCGCAGACCGAGCCGGCGTAATGGCTCGGCAGGACGAGGACTCCGTCCGGCAGCTCGAGCAGCCGGCCGATCGAATCGAACAGCTGCTCAGCGAGCGGTTCGGGCTTCCCTCCGGCGTGCAGGTCCGGGCGTCCGACGTCGCCGACGAGCAGCGAGTCTCCCGTGAAGACCATCCACGGCTCCTCGGTCCCGCGCCTGCGGTCGGCGACCACGTATGCGTGATGCGCCGGGGCGTGCCCGGGGGTCGCCAGAGCCTCCACGATCGTGTTCCCGAGCTCGACGCGCTCTCGGTCCGCCAGCGCGACATGGTCGATCTCGACACCGGAGCCGGCGGGAAGGTATGCGGTCGCGCCGGTCGCCTCCACGAGGGCCGGGAGTCCGGATACGTGGTCGGCCTGGACGTGGGTCTCGAACACGGCGACGATCGGTGCGCCCGCCGCGCCGGCGGCTTCCAGGTAGCGGTCGACGAGGTCGGCGTGCGGATCGACGACCGCGAGCTTGCGCCGAGTCAGGCAGCCGAACAGGTAGCTGGCGCAGGCCGTCTCCTCGTACAGGAACGGGCGGAGGATCAGGCCACGACCTCGATCTCGACGGGCACGGAACGGCGGAGCGCGTCGCCGACCGGAGAATGGCGGTCGGCCCAGTCGACGATCTCCCGGAGGCGGTCGGGCTCGGTGCCGTCGGCGGCGATTCGAACCCGCATTCGGGCGCTGACTGGTCCCGCCGGCACGTCACCGCCTACGCCGAGCAGTCCGCGGAAGTCAGATTCGCTCTCGGCGACGACCTCGAGGTGGGTCAAGACGACCCCGAGCTCCGCCGCACGCATCGCGATCGCAGTCGCGTCACACGCGGCCCATGCCGCTCGCAGGATCCAGCCGGCGGTCGGGGCCGAGCCGGCCCCGCCCACGGGCGGCGGCATGTCAGAGACGACGCTCCAGCCGTCCGGGCCTTCGACCCGGACGCGCAGCCCGTCCTCGACCACCGCGGTCGCGGGCCGGTCGGGGGAAGGCCCCGCGTTCCGGTCGGCGGCGAGCGCGTTCCTCGTCCGCTCGATCGCCTCGGCGATCTCTGCACTCATCCCGGCGAGGGTAGGCACGAATCGCCCATCGCGCTAGACGAAATTGCCTATATGTGGTATCGCTTCCCCCGATGCAATCGTCGACCACTCTCCATGAGCTCTGGGACACGACGCGGATGCGCCTGCTCGTCGAGATCGAGCGCCAGGGCAGCCTCTCGGCTGCGGCGCGGGCGATCGGGATCGGGCAGCCGAGCGCGAGCCAGCACCTGCGACTCCTGGAGGCGGCCGCGGGGCAACGCCTCGTCGAGCGGGACGGGCGCGGCAGCCGGCTGACCGAAGCCGGCCGGGTCCTCGCTGCCCGCGCAGGGCAGGCGCTCGCGACCCTCGGTGCTGCCGAGGAGGAGCTCGGTGAGCTGGCAGGCCTCCAGACGGGGACGATCCGGCTAGGTGCCTCCACCGCGCCCGGCGTCTATCTCCTGCCTGACACGCTCGGCTGCTTCCGCCGCGATTTTCCGAACGTGACGATCGAGGTCGAGATCGGCTCGAGCGGCGAGATCCTCGACCGGCTCCTCGCCGGTCGGCTTCAGCTCGGCATCGTGGGTGCCGACCGGGCCGACGAGCGCATCGTCCTCGACGAGTTCCTCGACGACGAGCTGGTCGGGATCTGCAAGCCGGGCTCTCTGCCGCTTCGGGGAGGGAAGCTCGACCCGAAGCTGC